>ERZ808028.2033-NODE-2033-length-10542-cov-2.860965_pt1 | contig 10542 bp, 12 predicted proteins | sample MGYA00380184_ERZ808028 | MGnify/ENA primary metagenome ERZ808028 (study PRJEB31490, sample SAMN06133397) | mouse gut metagenome | isolation source: J8_1 | host: mice | place: China: Chengdu | collected 2015-05 ...
ATAATAATAATTAGCCACTTCATTGCCGGCGACTAATACACAGCCCTCCTCGATAATAATCGCGGCTGCGCGGTAACGGAACCAATTTGACCCCTCTGTAAAACAGCAATCTTTTTCCATGAAATCCCTCCTAATAGTTAAAATATAACATAAAAAATAACCGCAACGAGGCAGTTCTTTTCGTACTTCTTATAATGACTCCACTAATTGCGGAGGATGATTAACGGCAGGATAAATTTCCTTCATTAATGATTCATACAACATCTCTCGATCATGTGGTTTTGCATACTCCTGTAATACAACAGCATCTGCAATAAGCCATGAATCCGTATGTGCAGGTTGATGTGCTACAATGAAGCCGATAATAATACGGTCTTGTAGGACCATTACTTTATATGCAGGGTCCTGTAAATAAATCTTCCATAATGCGATATCATATTCAAAGCGAATAGGTGTACCGCCCGTCCCGACAGTGTTAGAACGTTGGCTGTTTTGATTCGTAATCGGCTTCGTCAAATCAGCTTTACAAACGGTATGAATCGCCGCAATCTGATCTGCGTCGTCTAATGTTGCATGTCGAATAATACGTTTCAAAAAAATCGCCCTCTTTCATTACTACATATATATTACCATTTTCCGAAATAATTAAACAATCATAAAGATATAGTCAGATAATTTCGATATCTGTTGTGCAACACAACTTTATATATAGCCGTTATACAAACATAGTAAACCAAAGGAATAAGGAAAAAATACTTTTTACTTATAATGAATTTAAGGATATTGATTCATCATATAAGCTAAAACGCTCACCCTTGGACTTATTTTAGTGAAAATTCGTTTATAAATATAAAAAAATAGGAATAGGAAATTATTAGAATAGTAAGGAGTTGGGCATAATGAAGACAATGGGGAAGCTAGCAAGTCTTGCCTTAGCAACGACATTACTTGCAGCATGTGGACAATCGCCAAAAGATGAATATATTGGTGCAATGGAAGATGCGGGCGATGCAAAAGCAGGCACTTTTGATATGAAATTTAAGGACATCGCTGTATCAGGTGGCGATAGTCAAACGACGACGATGATTAATATGGTGAAAAGCCAATTAAATGATATGAAAATTAGCGGTTCGTATTCAATGCCAGATGACTCAAAATATGCAGTAGATGTAAATGTAAATGCGATGGGACAAGAAATTCCATTTAACGTCATTGGTGACGATAAAGCGATGTATTTATCAACAGCTTTCTTATCAGCTGTTATGGATATTACACAGTCACTTAGTGGTAGCTCTGCAGCAGTTGATACATCAAAATTAAAAGAGCTAGATGGTAAATATATCGACTTACAGCAATTTGCAAAGGATAGTGCCGAGACAACAGGCTCTAGTGTCACTGCAGATGTAGAAAATTTAGATATGAAGCAATTACTTGCATATCAAAAGGATTTACAAAAAGAGTTTATTAAGTATTTAAAAGACGATGTGGATGACAAACGTTTTGAAGAAAAAGATGGCAAGTTGTCATTTACAATGAATAAAGACGATATCGCGAAGCTTGATGATATTCAAGCAAAATTAGCGAAGGATAATCCGGATTATGAACAGTTTAAGGCGAATATTGGAGATATGCTAAAAGAGCTAGATAAGGTCAATATTCAAACAGTTATTGATTCAAAAACAAAGAAGCAAACATATGATGTCGATATTGCTTCTGCAAAAAACAATATCGATGCGGTGAAATTCACCATTTCAACAACGCCTTCTGATAAAGTGAAAGAGGTAACTGTTCCGACAAGTGACCAGCTTGCGACAGAGGAGCAGTTGAATGAAGCGATGGGTGCGGCGACAGGTACAGACACAACAGATACTACAGGTAGCACGACGATTACGGATGAACAATTCAAAACGCTATTAAAACAAGCGAAATCATCAAAAGCATCGATGTCTAAAGCACAACGAAAACAAGCACTAGAACAATACAAACCGTATTTAACAGATGAACAATATACGAAGTTAGAAAAAGTGTTAGAAGATTAATATGTAAAAAAGCAGCAATCCATTTCGTTAGGGTTGCTGCTTTTTGTATGTTTTCATAAAATCATAATTGTATAAATTACAGCATTGTAGACAATCTAAGCTGATCTATACAAGGAATGCCATCCTCATAAATGGGTTCTTCATAATGTGTCGTAAAATAATCTGGAATGATTTCAACGATACGAAAACCTGCTTTTTGGTAAAAGGCTAATTGTGAAATACTCGAATTGCCTGTGCGAACATCCAGCTGTTCATAATGATGCTCTTTTGCGAAATCAATCGCAAACTGTAGCAGTTGCTTGCCATAGCCCATTTGTTCATGCGCTGCGTCCACCGCAATATTTTTAATTTCAAGTATTGTCGGTGTAACTTGTTGTAGCACAATGACACCGAGCTGATCGAGTACGAAGCATTTACTTGTAGTAATATACTGTTCAATCATTTTTTTATCTGGGTCTGCGCGTAATAAAAGCGCCCATGGATAATTTGTTGTTTGTTTAATCATCGGTAATCCCTCTCGATATTGTGTAATAGTTCATTGCGTAATTTGATAAGCTCTTCAAATTGATAGAAGAACTCGATTTTTTGATGCTTTATTTTTTTGAGATCAGTAGGGCGCTTACTAAAAATGAAATAGCTAAATGATTCTGCGAAGTCCTCATCCACATTGTTCATTGCATAAAGTGTAACAAAATTTTTGGTCGAGGCATAGCTACGGTTTTCTACGGAATCGTAAGCGTATGTATAGGCTTCTTCCACCATTTCTTTTGTCCAAAATTGCTTATAAAATAATTGCGTGTACGCTTCATCATTCGCGCAGCGCTCTAAAATTTGATAGTTGGTACAATAACTCTTTGCGGTATTATTGTGTTGGCTATCATCAAAACCAATTAAATGAGCCGATTCGTGGATGATGCCGTAATAGAAAAGTTTTTTATCATAGGTGAAATCTCGGATATCAAATGATAGGCGCCACTGTGTTTGAATAAAATTAAGTGGAGATACATAGCCGTAATACTCACCATGGCCATCAGTGAATATTTCAAATTCTTTCACATCTTCACGAATAGGTTCAGGGATTACCGCTTTGAAGCGCTGCCACAATTTTTCATGCGTACCTACTTTTTTTGTGAGTTTCGGATGCTGTTTTGAACCGAGCCCATTTTCAGGATGAATAAGCTGTGTATGATCGTTGACAGTATAGATTTTTAAAGAACTGAAATCCTCTATATCGTAATACGGATATTCTTTCGAGCTAAACATCGTACCACTATGCCGGTCATTTATCTTCTTTAATGCTGCATCACCGTGTGCAGGATTCGGTGCAATTTCTGTACGGGGTATAAAGCAAATCAACCCCAATAATAAAATGAAAAAAATAAATCTAAGCAGTTTAAACCCTCCAAATCAGTGAATTATACAATTATGTAAATATAAATTTATATAAAAAGACCATCTTTTTGTGAGATGGTCTGTGTTTTTTAATAATAGCTATTTAATCTTGTTAAGATGGCATTTCGGAAATGAATCATCGAATCATATTTATAGAAGAATGCAATTTTTTGCTCAGCACGCGTTTTTGCTGTTGTTGGGCGTTCACTGAACACAAAGTACATAAATGATTCTGCAAAGTCTTCCTCAGGAGAAGCAGCTGCATATTGGTCTACAAATGATGAAGGGTATTTTAAATATAATTGATTCGCTTGTTTACCTGTTTTTACCCAATCATTATGAATCGGTCCTTGCCAGAATAATTGATAGAAACGATTTAAATGCGAATCTTTGTTCATACAAACACCATTTGATGTGAAGTTTTTACAATTTGCCCCTGCATTATTTGTTTGCTTTTTATTTAGTGACACAAGATGTGCTGATTCATGGACAAGTGTTGCGAAGAAATTATTCGGTTGATCAAGTGCATCTTTGTAATCGACTGCAAGTGTCCATGTTTTCCATGTGCTATCATTTGGTTGCACAAATGCCTGGTCATTATTATGACCATCTGTGAAAACCGTAAAGTTTGTTACTTGCTGACGTTTACTAGCAGGGACCGTTACAATAAATTTTTCCCATAGACGTTTGTGTAAATTACCATCTTGTGCAATTTTTTTATAGGTCGCTGTATTTCCTGCATGGGGCGCATAAATTTGACCATTTTTTACGCGATATTTAATAATGATTTTCTCAGATTCTGTATCAGCTACATGCGAAGGAACAATGTTTACAAATTGGCCATGACGTTGTTTCAATTGTGCAAGTGCTGCGTCACCTTTTGCTGTGCTTGCTGCTGCATTTGCGTCTAGTGTAGGAAGTGCGAAAAATAGAAGTAGTGCAAAACCATAAAGAATTATTTTTTTCATAAGAATTCAGCTCCTCTGCTCATTAGTATAGCATGTATGCCTCAATATGCTAAGAGGCATTGAAGAAAGTAAACATTGCGCAAAAGGGAACCACACCTACAGGATACTCATTCCCTGTGCATTCTATCGTAAACGAAATCAAAAGAAAACAGTAAATTATACGGAATCGAATACGATTTTTTTAGGTAATTGGCGATTATATACGTATAAATAGATAAAATAATAATTGTATAAAAACCTTTTATTTAAAAGTTTATATTAAAAAATCTTTTGATAATAAAAGTGGGCTGTCACTGCTCAGCTGCTTGTTTATTTTTTCGAAATGAAGTGAAAAAGATTCCCCAGAAATGAAAGGTGCGCTTATTAAAAGCTGACCAAGTGGTGAAAAAATAGTGACATTATCTAGTTCATTCATTGTCAGTTGAAGTGACTGTATCGACATGTCACAGTCATGCCAAGTTGCAGACTGTAGGTTAAAACTAATGCCTTGGCATGCGCAATTTATAAATGTTCCCACGTTTAATGACAAGGTATGTAGTTGTGCCGAGCAACGTTTTATGGTGGTGTCATGACTTGTCCAGTAAACAGTTGCTAAATCACTTTGTTGGATATGAAGTGTGCCAGTTGCGACAAATTTTTTCCCAGACCATTCCATAGAGGCCAATGTGATCGTTGTTGTCTGAATATCGACGTCACCATGAAATGCACAATTGTTTAGTTGACCATTACTTTGTAATCGAAATGTTTCGCCCGTTGTGCGGAGTGCGAGTAATTGTAGCCGTGTCGTAGCTTCAATTGATACGTAGTCCGATTTGAGTGTACAAAATGAAAGCTGCGTTTTTGTAATGAGGCCATCTGTTTGTATATGACTAGATAGCAGTAAACTTTGTTGCACGTACACCGAGCCTTGAATCTCACTATCGACGATAATTGTCGCTTCATCACAAAAAAATGTTGGGCTTAATTTACTGGCATCATCAATAAAACCACCAAGTGTTCCTTTCGTAATTTTTTTATTTTGAACGGTGAATGATTCGCTAGCCTCGATTTGTGTAACATTATATGTCATGCCATTAATGTCTAGTTGTTTATGGGTTGTTGTTTTATGCCACATCGTATTCCTCCTTTTTCGCTCATAGCTAGTATACCAGGGTTGGTGATAGGTTCCATGAATGAAACTAAAAAGACGATGCCTGCGCATCATCTTTTTTAATCTTTAATTTTCACGTCGCCACTGCTTGCTTCCATCGTCAGTGTATTTGAGGAAGTAGTCGCTGTTGTGCCAGCGACTTCATTATCTTTTTCTGTTGTTAACGTATAGCTAGATGGCACGCGAATATCACCACTTGATGTGCGGATTGTAAATGAAAATTGATTGTCATTTTTGTTAGTGAGTATTTGGTCGCCGCTTGAAGAATAAATAGAAAGAGAAGTATCCTCATTGAAAATCGGCGTGATATGAATATCGCCACTTGTAGTTGTCACCGTACTTTTTCCGCGTCCAAGTGTGATAGCATCGATTGACACATCGCCGCTTGTGCTTTCAGCAAGTAAGGTGTCAGTCGTTAATGTCTTAACCAAAATATCGCCGCTTGAAGAACGGATGGAAACTTCTTTTGCGTCACTACCTAGTTGACCAAGCTCCATGTCGCCACTAGTAGTTCTCAAGTCATAGGTTTCTGCTTTTAAATCATCTGCTTTAATATCGCCACTTGATGCTTCAATTTGCACGGATGTTACAGCAATATCTTTCAGTTTAATATCCCCACTTAATGCATGAATTTTTAGTTTGTCGTATTGTGTAGCTGGTAAGCTAATATGCACTTCAGGTTTGCTCCCAAAGGACAGCCATGATAGAAAACCCTTTGTATTTTGTTGGATGGCTAACTGGCCATTCGATTTTTCACGAATATCAAATTTTGAGGTTCTTGTCTCCGTGGTTTTTACTTCGATGGAATCTGAAGAAGTTTGCTCGACAAAAATATCTGCACTCGATACATTTAGTTGAATCGTGTGAAGCACTGCATCTGCAAATACGACAGATTGGCCTTTATTAAAAAAAGAAAAAGCATAAATACCAATCATTACGAGTAAAATAATGGCCCCCATACTAAGACCCAATGTTTTTCGCAAAGTCATCACATCCTTATCATTTCTTTCAGTGTATGTAAAAATAAAGAATATTGCAAATTCACAAAAAACGAGCACTTGGACAAAATACGTCATTTCCCTTTTAACCGTTCGCAACGAAAAACTGGAACCGCGCCACAGCGTGATTCCAGTTTTTCTTATGCTCATAGGAGCGGTTGTTTTTACACATATGTCCTAGCCTCCTATTTACTATTTTGGTACAATCCAGTCGATATATTTTGCAGAGATATACGTTGGACCCTCTTTATCGTTGATTTTTAATTGTTGTTTTGATATTTCTTCCTATTTATATAGACCGGCAAATCAATAAAATCATTTCACGCATAAATTGTTTGTAAAGCGGGTAATTTAAAATTGTACACGAATTTGCATGGTTCTGATAGTATGCAAATTCGACATGAAAGGGGAATAAACATGAATTTTTCAAAAGAAGAAGGACGATTTTTCGTAGAGGATCAAGGTGAAACCTTAGCTGAGATTACATTTACACAACCAAATGATGAATTTTTTATTATTGATCATACATTTGTAGATGATAAGTTACGTGGTCAGGGTGTGGCGAATCAATTAGTAAAAGCTGTGGTGGATAAGGCACGAGAAGATCATAAAACAATTATTCCACTATGCCCATTTGCGAAAGGACAATTTGAGCGTAATCCAGAATATGCGGACGTTTGGCGCAAATAAATGATATGCTAGAAAAGGAAATTAAGATTGTTTCTTTTGGCGAAAATAAGATTCAATCTATTAGAGGGGAAAAATGATGAATGAACAACAATTATTGGATAAAGGATATCGTAAATATTCAGGCGAGAATATTGATGTATTTTTTAACGCATCGATTTGTGAGCATTCTGCAAACTGTGTAAAAGGCAATGGAGATGTCTTTAATACAAAAAGAAAACCGTGGATTTTAGCAGATAATGCGAGTGCTGATGAAGTGGCACGCGTTATTGACACATGCCCATCTGGTGCACTGCATTATATTCGTAAGGGGGATGCGTAAGTGGTAGCATTTAATGAACAAGGCCGCTTTTATGTAGGAGAAGAAAATAATAAGTTAGCTGAGATTGATTTTACACGACCTGCAGGAAAAGACTATTATGTTATTCTTCATACAGGTGTTCGAAAAGAACTTTCAGGACAAGGTGTTGCCCAGCAATTAGTTGATAAAGTAGTCGATAAAGCACGTCATGATGGATTGAAAATTGTTCCTGTTTGTCCATATGCTAAAAAACGCTTTATGGAAAATGAGCAATATGCAGATGTGTGGTATAAAAAATCATAGTGGAAAATAGGAATCCTAACGGGTTCCTATTTTTTTTTAGGAGGAATCTGTGTGGATTATATTTTGTTATTGCGGGGTGTTAATGTAGGGGGAAACAGAAAAATTAGTATGACGGAATTAAAGGAGCAGCTTATTATACAAGGCTTTGAAAATGTTTCAAGCTATATTAACAGTGGCAATCTTTTAATATCATCAGCACTTGAAAAGCAGGCTTGTATCGATGCGCTACAGTCATTTTTTAAGTCGCATTTTTTTGAACTCGATTTTGTGCTACTTGATACAGTGCAGTATAAAAAAATGCTCGAATTGGCCCCTTCCTGGTGGGGTGAAAATGAAGAATGGCGCCATAATCTTGCTTTTGTACTAGCACCTTATACAGCTGAGGATTTACGTGCTTTAAGCGCGCAGATTAATTCAGAATATGAGCACTGCAAAGTTTGTGGTAATGCCATTTTTTGGAGTAGTTCCTTTACAACTCATTATAGTAAAACGATGTGGTCTAAACTAATGAAGCAGGCTATTTATCGCCATTTGACTGTGAGAAATCGTAATACGGCATTGAAGTTGCGGGAATTGATGAATGAAAATAATTAAAGTGAGAGTAATGATGATAAAATGCGTTAAAGGTAAAGTCAATTATGTTTTATCTAAATAAATAGATGGCGAACCCATTTTTAACGTATATTCAAATATAAACGGAAAGAAAAAAAGACGCAGCAAAATTGGTTGCGTTTTTTACTTTACGAGAGGTGTTTTAATTATGATAAAACACTAATATTAGTATCTGGTAATAATGGTATACTATAAAAGACGATTCAAAGGGGGAAAAGAATGAAAAAACGAATGAAGGTGATTTTGTGTATTCTCATATTGATTCCGCTATTCGCGTGGAACTGGCATACGCAAAAGGTTTTACCACAAGGGATGTCCGTTGATGGTAAGTTTCACCAGGTTGACAATGTAGAATTTTTAACAGATATTACGTATGAAAAAAATGATAAAGCTGTAATGGAACAACAACTTTTTGAACGTACGCTTCAAATAATTGATGAGGCAAAAGAAGTTCTAGTGATTGATTTATTTTTATATAATGATGATTATAATCATCAAAAAGCGACGTATGATAATCGTGCAGAGCAATTAACAAAAGCGCTTATCGAAAAACGTAAAGAGCAGCCGGACATGCCAATACAGGTTATTACAGACAATGTAAATTCTGGCTATGGCTCGATTTATCCACAATTCTTTAAAGATTTAGCGGCGCAAAATATTGAGGTATTAACAACAAATTTAACACCGTTACGAGATTCGAATCCGCTTTATTCAAGTGTGTGGCGCTCTTATCTACAATGGTGGCCAGTATCAACAAATGGATTTTTACCAAATTTATTTAACCCAGATGGTGATAAAATGTCTGTTGGGGCCTATTTAGATTTAGTGAACTTTAAAGCGAACCACCGGAAAATTGTCTTAAATGAACAAGAAGCAATGGTCATATCGGCGAATGTTTCGCATGATGGTAGTAGCCTTCACTCGAATATCGGCTTTGTTGTAAAGGGCGCTATTGTGAAAGATATTTATGAATCAGAAAATGCAATCTTGCATATGTCAGATAAAAAGCTTCCAAAAAATATTTCATTTGTAGCAGATGAGCCAGCAGGAGATATTAATGTGAAGCTAGTTACAGAAGGAAAAATCCAACAAGCTTTAACCAAAACAATTAAGCAGGCAAAAGCAGGAGATACATTGAAAATTGGTGTTTTCTACATTGCAGAACGTGAGATTATTCATGCATTAAAAGATGCTGCCAAGCGCGGTGTCAATATCCAAATGATTTTAGATGCGAACCGTGATGCATTTGGTATTAAGAAAAATGGTGTACCAAATCGACCTGTAGCACATGAGCTAATGAAAGAAGATAATATTACAGTGCGTTGGTATGATACGCATGGTGAGCTATATCATAGTAAGTTTTTAATGCTTAATCAAGCAGATACATTTACAGCAATTGGTGGATCGGCCAACTTTACACGTCGTAATATCGATGACTATAATTTAGAAACCGATTTATATATGACGATGCCAAAAGAAAAAGAGACAGCGCGTGATATGAATGCTTATTTTGAACGTTTGTGGACAAATCAAGACGGCATATATACCGTTGATTACGAGGAATTTGCGGACGGCTCTTTATGGAAAACCGCAATGTATCGTATTCAAGAATTTACGGGGTTATCGACATTTTAATCAAAAAAAAGAGGCTTGGGGAAATCCCCAAAGCCTCTTTTTTTGATTAGTGATCTACGGAATCACTTACGTTTAAGCCAGTTGTTGCATTGACTTTAACTTCAGCGTATTTACGAGCATTTGCTTTTTCACCAATCATTGAACCAATCCAACCTGCTAGGAAGCCAAGTGGCACCGAGATGATTGCTGGGTTCGTTAGTGGGAATAGTGGGTCGCCGACGAAGATGGCTTTACCAGCTTCAGGTGCCCATACGTTCGGGCTCATTGCTACTAATACAAGCGCAGAGATTAAACCGAATAACATTGCTGACATCGCACCAGTTGTATTGAACTTTTTGTAGTAGATTGTGTAGATAATTACTGGTAAGTTCGCAGATGCTGCGATACAGAATGCAAGTGATACTAAGAATGCTACATTTAATGTTTGAGAGAATAAAGCTAAGATGATTGAGAATAT
>ERZ808028.2035-NODE-2035-length-10533-cov-4.064652_pt1 | contig 10533 bp, 10 predicted proteins | sample MGYA00380184_ERZ808028 | MGnify/ENA primary metagenome ERZ808028 (study PRJEB31490, sample SAMN06133397) | mouse gut metagenome | isolation source: J8_1 | host: mice | place: China: Chengdu | collected 2015-05 ...
TAGTGTTGGAAGAGGTTGAAATGGTTGTTCAGGTTAATGGTAAAGTGCGTGCTAAAATGCAAGTGGCTACCGGTTTGGATAATGAAGAAATCCAAAAATTAGCTTTAGCACAACCAAACGTTCAAGCTCATACTGAAGGTAAGACCATCGCTAAGGTTATCATTATCAAAAATAAAATTGTCAATATTGTGGCAAAATAACATAACTTCATGGTGTTAATAAAAAGAAGTAGGAAAATGTTGAAAATCTCAATACTTTTCCTACTTTTTAATATTCATTTATTATAGACCATCATTTCTTTCTTGTGCTAATCTAGCATATTGAATACAAATTAAATCGGCAATTACGCCTAACGGATAGGGGTGAGAAGCGTAGTCATTTCGAGAATGATAAGTAATCATTTGATCGACATAAGGTAAAGAAAGCTCGGCGTTTGCGGTAATCATGCAGATTTTAGGTTTATCCTTCGTATTTTTAAACGGTTTTGTTCTTTGGAAAACACGGTTAAAATAGGTTCCGGATTCAGAAAAAATAATGATGAGTGTATTTTTGTCAGCTTTTTGAATATACTCAACTTGGTCGACAAATTTGATGCAAGAGAAAATAATCTTGTGGTTGGTGCGTAAATCATATTGCATATTTAAGGCAATATTTTCCGATTGAAGATAGCCAAAGGCAGCTATTTTTTGATAGTGGGCAATATCATTGACAAGTTGTTGAATCTCTTTATCTAAAGATGGTTGGTATAAATGATTAAGATTATCAATGACGCTTAAAATATAAGATTGACAAACTGACTGATCATTAAATGGTTTAAATTGAAATTTTTCTTTGGCATATTTGTTTTCTGAGGCAAATCTAGCGACTTGAATTTTTAAGGTATTAAAATCTTTAAATCCTATAGCACGACAGAACCTAGAGATGCTTGAATTAGAAACATAGCAATTTTTGGCAAGCTCTGTCAATGTGATATCTTCTAATTCATGAATATGTTCAATGATATATTTGGCAATTTTATAATTATTGGAATCTATAGGTTCGCTGTTGATTGCTGATGAAAGAATAATCATTAAATTAAACATTGCTTAGCCTCCTTATTTGCCACCTATTATACATAACGGACTAAGAAAGTGCAATTTTTTTCTTAATGAATTAAAAAAGGAAACGCGAGAGTTTCCTTTTCTATAATCTTTTATAATCTTCTATATTTAATAAAGAAGCTGCTTCTTTATCGCAAATAACTGTAAAATTAGGGTGTAATTTTAAGATTGTTGATGGTAATTCATCAGTGATAGGTGAATCTAAAACTTCTTTTAAGATTTTTGCTTTTTCTTCGCCTGTAACAATCATAACTAAGTGTTTAACACGCATTAAACTTTTTGGCCCCATAGATAAGGTTACTGGTAGATGTTCTCTTGCAGGATAAGTTGGATTAGCGGCATTTTTGGTTTTTCTATCCATCGCATAAGTGTAGCTATCCATTGGTGTACATCTTGGACAGTTGCTACAAAAATGCCCGTCCCACCCTAAACCGATTAACATAACATCAATTTCTCCGGCATCTCTGATTTCTTTATCATAAGTCATCCAATTTTCTAAAGTGGTTGTATGAATGCGTTCATCAGGAATATTGGCTGCTCTGAAAAATAAATCTTGCATTTCTTCCCAGTTTGGGCCATGCGGTTTATCTAAATAAGGTGCTTCATCAAATAAATAATATTGCACATCTTTAAATTTGTCTTGGTCTTTAACGTAAGGAACCATCATCTCATAAAGATGAATAGGGGATTTCCCGGCAGTTAATGAGATGTTGACTCTTTTATCTTGCATCATTGCCCCAAGTAAAATATGCATGGCACTTTCGCTCATTTTTTGTTCATTTTCTTCGATAATTAACTTCATTGTTTAGCCTCCTTGTCTTTGTTTTTTCAAGCATAAATCAATCTTTATTTGAGTTCAACAGATTTCCACAATGTGGAAAAAATTTCTATGTTTTGGAAAAAAATTGAAACGATTTAAGGGAAATGATATAGTCAAATCACATTCAAGAGGGGAGGAATTTTCATGAAATTCATGGAAAGATTTAACGAAATTGCTAATCGTACTTTAGTTCCGATTGCAAGTAAGTTAGCGAATCAAAGACACCTGGCTTCTATTCGTGATGGTATGGTTGTTGCGATTCCATTATCAATTTTAGGTGGTATTTGCTTGATTATTTCTACACCGCCATTTAAACCGGAAACATTAGGTGACTGGGGATTTATTTCTGATATGCTTTTAGGTTGGTATAATTGGGCGCAAGCTAATAAAGCAATGCTTCAATTACCATATAACATGACCATGGCTTTAATGGGCTTGTTCGTAGCGTTTGCGATTGCTTATAACCTTGCTAAACGTTACAATATGGCACCATTAAATGCTTCAATTGTTTCAACAGCTGTCTTTTTAATGGTATCAGCACCGGTATCTAAAGCTGTTCCTGTAGAAGCAATCAATGAAGGAACTGCCGTAGCGGATATGTTAGGGCAGACAGGGGCTTTTATCCCGACAACATATTTAGATGCTAAAGGGATATTTACGGCGATTATTGTTGCCACCGGTTGTGTTGAGATCATGCAATTCTTATTAAAGAAAAATATTCGTTTCAAATTACCTCAAGGCGTACCACCTGCTATTTCATCATCATTTGATGCGATTATTCCATTGTTTTTATGTGTGATTGTATTCTATGCTTTATCTTTATTTGTTCAAAACATTAGCGGTGAGTTATTGCCAAGTATGATTATGTCCATTTTAGCACCGGCTATTTCCGGATTGGATTCATTATGGGGCATCTGTTTAATTACAATGATTGCACAGATTTTCTGGTTCTTCGGTCTTCATGGGGCAAGTATTACACAACCAATCAGATTACCGTTTATGCAAATGTATTTAGTCGCAAATATTGCCGCATTTAGTGCCAACGAAGAAATTCCGCATTTCTTCACTCAACCATTTTGGTCATATGTTATTGCTTTAGGTGGCGGTGGTGCAACATTAGGTTTATGTTTACTTTTATTGAAATCAAAATCAGCCGAATTAAAAACGTTAGGGAAGCTATCTATCGGACCGGCATTCTTTAATATCAATGAACCGATTATTTTTGGTTTACCTATGGTGTTAAATCCAATGATGATGATTCCGTTTATCTTTGTTCCGGTAGTCAACACAATCATTACGTATAGTTGTATGTACTTTGGAATTGTGGGTAAAGGTGTTATTGAAACACCTTGGACAACACCGGCTCCTTTAGGTGCGGCACTTGGCTGTATGGACATTAAAGCAGGTGTTTTGGTTATCGGTTTAATTATCCTTGATATGATTTTATATTACCCATTCTTCAAATTGATGGAAAAACAGAAATTAGAAGAAGAACAAGGTACGGAAAATAATTAAGCTAATAGCACTATAAAATAAATAAGTTCAAGAAAAATATAAGATGAGATTGAATTAGGGATAGGTTGGATAGATACTATCTCTTTTTTTCATCAAGACTTTTAGCCCCGATAGTTTCATTTTAGATAAGGAAATGCTCTATTATTGACAAGTGATGGCTTTTTATTGTATTTAAAATGATTTAAGGTATAATGAAATCAGAATACTTTAGAAAGGATAAAACATTATGAAGACATCATATATTTTACAGATTCACACCGGCTCATTTCTAAATGCCCATACCTCTTTAGAAAAAGTTAAAGAGAAAATGGGTGAGCTCATTCGCACTAAAAATATCCAAGCGGTTATCTTTGGTTGGCATTTAGATTTACAACTTAACGCTCAATTACTAGATTATTTTCATCAAGCGAATATTCCTTGTTATTTTTGGCTACCTGTTTTATCGGAAATAGATCAAATAATGCCTAGTATTTCCCTGACAAATTATACAGGGCAAAAAAGTCAGCGTGTTCAGGTTATCGAAGATGAGAGTTTTTCCTTTTTATGTCCAAGTCATCAAGATAGCTATCAAAATGTTGTTAAGGTCTATGAAAAGTATCTAGCCAAGCTTGATTTTGATGGTGTATTTTTAGATAAGATTAGATTTCCTTCTTTTGCGAATGGCTATGAAGAGGGTTTTGGCTGTTTTTGTGAAGAATGTCAGGAAGCTTATCAAAATGCCGGAATTGATGTAGAGGCTTTGAAATTACTCTTTTCTAAGCATGATGATGCACTTCTTAAAGGACATTACGATGCCTATGGACATTATCTTTTCGATCATGCGACGGTTAACTCGTTTTATCAAGTCAGAGCTCATCTGATTATTCAGCTGATTGGGCAACTTTCTGATTTTTTTCATTCAAAAAATTTAAAAGTCGGACTAGATATTTACGCACCATTCTTTGCTTATCATTGCGGTCAGGATATCCAAGCGTTATCAAAAAAAGCCGATTTTCTTAAGCCGATGTTCTACCGTTTTACGACAGCGCCTGCGGGAATGCAATATGAATATGACGCTTATAAAAAGTATTTTCCTAATTCATCTGAATTTAAGCTAGACCCCATATCGCTTTCTAGTCTTGCCAAGCAAGTTGCTTATTTGAAGCAGAGTAGCTGTGAAGTCTATCCCGGAATAGAAGTTAATCCTATTGAAAATATTTGTCATACTGATTTAGAGCGGTTTAGGGAAAATCAAGCGTTTTTCTTTCAAGATTTCGATTGTCTTATATGCTGCTGGAACTGTTTGTTGATGGACGAAGACATTCAAAACCACTTATAAAATATTTTCCTTAGACTATAAGAGCGTGTTTACTTATAGTTGCTGTTATGGTTTAAAGTTTTATAGATTTAATTGTTTTAAATGATGGGCTTTTAATAAGTTAAATCATCTGACTTTTGATATTTTAATTACATTTTTTAAGTGAAAGCCTTCTGTTTCATTCAAAAAGAATGTATAATGAAAGTATGTAACGACTAGGTGGTGTTTTTATGAAGTTAATGACTTTAAACCTCAATACCTATCAAGAGGATAAACAAAGAGAAAAGTTTAATCGTATTGCTCAAACGATTGTAAACGAAGATATCGATGTGATTTGTTTTTGTGAGGCTGCACAGACGTTTATGTCACCGCAAGTAGATGAATATGTGAGAGAAGATAATGCAGTTAAACTGATTTGCGATGAGGCTAATCGTCTTTTAGGAAAAGAAGTTTATCAATTTGTCTGGGATCTTTCCCATTATGGATTTAAGATTTATGAAGAGGGAATTGCTTTGATGTCGAAACATCCAATGACAGAAGTCGCTAGTCAGTATGTATCGCAAACGCATGATATCTTCACGTTTAAAAGTCGGAAAGTCATTAAAGCCTCTATTGATTATAATGGGATGAACATAGATGTTTATTCATGTCAATTAGGGTGGGACGATGATGCTTACGAGCCTTTTTCCGAGCAGTTCAAACGTTTAGATGCTTGGGTGAAAAAAGAGTCCAAAGATGGCATGATTGTTTTAGCCGGTGATTTCTCTAATGATGTTAAAACACAAGCTTATCAACAAATTATTTCTAGCAATTACATCGACCAATACGTTTTAGGGCAACCTGACGGAATGAATGATGAAACTTTTATATATCCATTAGGTTTTGATACTGTTAATGTTAATCAGCGATTACGTTTAGATTATATTTTCAGTAATGAACATCATTATCCTATTGTTCAAGCTAAAAGATTATTTAATGTCGATGATAGAGTATCTGATCATATGGCTGTTTTAATAGAGTGGAAAATAGATTAAAAGCTTTCAAAAAGAAAGCTTTTTTTGAAAGGAGAGAAAATATGGAAGCAAAAGCTGTTTTAGAAAAAGGTCAAGTCTTTGCGGTTATTGGGTTAAGCGATCAACCGGAAAAATACAGTTATAAAATCTATCAATGTTTAAAAGCTTTAGGAAAAGAGGTTTATGGTATTTCCAAGCGTTTGAAGATGTTAGAGGGTGAATGTGTCTATGCTTCTTTAAAAGATATTCCTTGTGATATTGATGTAGCTGTGTTTGTTGTAGCGCCTAAATATGGCAGTGAGTATGTGCTGGAATGTAAGGAAAAATCTGTTTCATATTTATGGCTGCAACCCGGAACTTATGATGATGATTTAATTGAACAAATTGAAGTGACACATATTCCTTATTATTTAGATTGTGTTTTGCGTAAAGCTGAGGAAATTGCTTAAATTATGTTGAATTTTTCTTGACTTTTTATAATTGATTTTATATAATGTCATGGTGCAATAAATGATAGCAGCACATGAAGGTCTGTCCCATGCGTTTATAACCATCGTTTGCAAAGTATCTAGCTGCAATGAGAAATGCTTAATATAAACACAACACAGATAATTCATGCCTGATGCGTTTTTTGCAATAAAACACATAAGGAGGAAATGAAAATGGCACGTTATACTGGTCCTGTTTGGAAAGTATCAAGACGTCTTGGATTCTCAATCTTAGAATCTGGAAAAGAATTAAACAAAAGAGCATATGCTCCAGGTCAACATGGTCAAAGAAGAAGAAAAATGACTGAATATGGTTTACAGTTGGCTGAAAAACAAAAAGTTAGAAATATGTACGGATTAACTGAAAAACAATTCCGTAATACTTATTTCAAAGCAAGTAAAATGCAAGGTGTATCTTCTTACAACTTCTTCTGCTTATTAGAATCAAGATTAGATAACATGGTTTACCGTTTAGGTTTTGCGACTACTCGTCGTCAAGCTAGACAATTAGTTAATCATGGTCATTTCTTAGTAAATGGTAAAAAAGCAGATATCCCTTCATATCAAGTAAAAGTCGGTGATGTTATTTCTGTTAAAGAAACTTCAAGAAATTTAAAAGTCATCAAAGAAAGCTTAGAATCAGTAACTCATGTTCCTGGATTCGTAGAAGTAGATAGTGAAAAATTAGAAGGTAAATATGTAAGATTCCCTGAAAGATCTGAATTAAATCAGGAAATCAGCGAACAGTTAATTGTCGAATACTACAACCGTTTAAGCTAATCATTATTATTAAAATTACTCATGCAAAAAGAAACGTGGTTTTTAGAAATCACGTTTTTTTATTGTCGATAGAGCTATTTTAAAAGCTATGGTTTGACGAGCTTATACTTCTAGCTTGGAAATAGTTAATTTGACAGTTTCGATATGCTTATCTTCGAGCTTTATAATATCAAAATGTAAGTTGTTGTAATTGATGGAGGTAGGCATATCCTCTTGGAAGATATGACCGATTTCACTTAATAAAAAGCCTGAAATGGTGTCATATTCATCACTTTCTAAATTCAAGTCAAGTTCATCGTTCAACTTTGCAATAGGCATGAGGCCATCAATCATAAATGTTCGCTCATCAATTTGTTGCCAATCATGTTCTTCGCTCATATCAAACTCATCGCTGATGGCACCTGTAATTTGTTCGATTAAATCTTCGAGTGTTACAATTCCGGAAAATCCGCCATATTCATCAATCAAAATGGCGATGTGTTGACGATTGATTTGCATCTCTTTAAACATTGTGTCAATGTTTTTAGTTTCTAAGACGAAATACGGTTTTCTTAAAATCGAGCGGATATTGACATTTTGTAATTGATATTGGTGCTGATGGATTTGAATGAATAGATCCTTTAAATTTAAGATACCGATAATATTATCAATCTTATCATCACAGACCGGAATTCGAGTATAGTGCATGGACATTAAATCATTGATATAGGATTCAAGTGGATCGTTAATATCAATACAAAAAGCATCGGTTCTAGGTGTCATAATTTCTTCTGCTTGGATATCCTCAAATTCAAAAAGGTTATCGATCATCTCTGTTTCGGTTGCGTTAAATACACCGTTTTCTTGTCCGCTTTTGACCATAGAACGAATTTCTTCACGAGATAAAGATTCTTCTACATTTTCATCGTGCATACCGAAAAGGCGTAAAACCAAACGGGTTGAGAATGACAATATTTTAATGAACGGTGAGGCGATTTTACTGATGGCAAGAATCGGTCTGGCACAAAGCATACTAAACTTTTCCGCATTCTGCAAAGCGATGCGTTTAGGAACTAATTCACCGAAAACAAGGGTTAAAAAAGACAAAATAATTGTTACGATAATTACTGCTAAGGTATTTCCGTAAGGAATGTGCCATTTGTTTAAAATATCAGCTAAATAAACAGAAATTCCGGTAGCGGCACTTGCGGAATTGAAGAAGCCGGCTAAAGTAATTGCAATTTGAATCGTAGATAGAAATGAAGTCGGTTCTTTAAGCAACTTTTCAACAAGTACAGCATTTTTATTTCCTTCTTTAGCCATACCTTGAATTTTGGTTTTATTGACGGAAACAATCGCCATTTCACTTGCGGCAAAATAGGCGTTAACTAATGTTAAAATAGCGATTAGGGCTAATTGTAGTGATAAAGCCTCAGGGTCTTCAAACATAAATATCTCTCCTTTTATAAAATCTCATCATGTTTCATTTTTTGCTAAGCAACGTCCTCATAGATATAAATGAGATAAGTTAAAAAGATATTCTTTTTTATTGATAAATTTTGTGAATAAGATCGGCGATATGAAAAAGGATTTTATTTAGTGGGAAACTTAAGCTATTATATGTTTTCATAAGATATATTTTTGGGCTAAATCAAGTGGTATTGTCTTTATATTTTCGTAAATTCTTCATAAAGAGTGATGTACAATTGTCGAATTTTTGGTTATAATGGAGGTACTGAAAGAAGGGGAAGATATGGGAATTGTGGTGATTGGTTCAATCTTTGTTGATATTAAGGGGTTTCCGTATGATAAATACATACCCGATGGCAGAAATTCGGGATTTATTAAATACATACATGGCGGTGTTTGCAGAAACGTAGCGGAAGATATTGCCAATGTGGAATTAAGACCGACATTTGTATCAATTGTAGATGATTCGGCTTTAGGCGAAGATGTTGTAAGAAAATTAGAAAAACATAAAGTGAATACAGACTATATTCAAAAAATCCCGTCAGGTATGGGGACATGGGTAGCTGTTTTTGATGAAAAAGGCGATTTAGCGGGTTCTATTTCCCAAAGACCCAACTTGTTGCCTATTTTGGATTTGCTAGAGGAAAAAGGCGATGAGATTTTTAAGGATTGTGATGCGATTGTGCTAGAGGCAGACATTGATCGTGAAACAGTTAAAAAGGTTTTTGAATTTGCAAAAAAATATGATAAGAAAATTTTTGCGGTTATTTCGAATATGGCAATTGCCGTTGAGAAAAGAGATTTCTTGAAGCAGTTTGATTGTTTAGTATGCAATGAGATTGAAGCCGGACAATTTTTTGTGGAGGATTATTCAAAAAAACAACCTAAGGAACTAGTTGAGATTATTAAAGAAAAAGTTGTGACTAGTAAAATGAAATCCATGGTCGTTACTATGGGGGGCAAGGGCAGTGTTTATGCGGATAGTCAAGGTCATGCCGGTATTTGCCCTGCTAAAAAGGTTCGAGTTAAAGATACGACCGGTGCCGGAGATGCTTTTTGTGCCGGCTTGTGCATAGGCTTAACTTATGGTAAAACTTTAGAAGAGGCTTGCCAGATTGGTACCAAATTAGCGGCGAGCGTCGTTACTTCTTCTGATAATGTCTGTCCTAGATTTTTACCTAAAGAATTTGGGATTGATATTGACAGTAATCATATCTAAAAGTTATTGATAATTTCAATATCATCATTTAATAAAATATAACTTAAGAGTAGTCTAGAGCGGTGATGTTAAGATTATTTTAAATCTTAAAATCACCGTTATTGTTAGACAAAAGGTTAGCTAAAAAGAATTGAGATGAAATTTCATTTTAAAAAGACTTGACTTAAAGTTAACTCTAAGTTGTATGCTTATAGTAAAGGGGGATTATGATGAAAATTGCGGAAGTAAGTCAGAAATATAATATATCAGCTGATACTTTAAGATATTATGAAAGGATTGGCTTAATTGTTCACGTGCCTAGAAATAAAAGTGGGGTACGCGATTATTCTCAAGAAAATTTAAACCGTATAGAATTTATTAAATGTATGCGAAGTGCGGGATTATCCATCGAATCATTACAAGTTTATTTTAAATTGTATAGTGAGGGCGACAGTACAATTCAAGAAAGATGTGATTTATTGCTTGAGGAAAGAAAAAAGTTAGAAAAGCGAATGCAGGAAATTCAAACGTCATTGGATATCTTGAATCGTAAAATTAGCTTATATGAGGGAAAAGGACGTAAAACGTGAAAAAGAACATAGGGGCAAATTAGTTTTAAAGTCAGTGTGTATTGTGAATATTGTATAAGAAAAATAGATATTGGCTTAGTTAATAAATACTATGATTTGTCAACCATGCAAAAGTTGTTTTGGAAACATCACTTATCTTTTGGAAAAATAAGCAAAATAAAAGTTATCAATGGAAAGAGTTCCAAAGATAACTTTTTTTGTTTTCTATTGATTTGTCAAGTACAAGTATAATAACTTCATACTGCTGTCAACTGCTTCATAGTGTGTTCTTTCATAGCCATGG
>ERZ808028.2036-NODE-2036-length-10532-cov-2.656911_pt1 | contig 10532 bp, 10 predicted proteins | sample MGYA00380184_ERZ808028 | MGnify/ENA primary metagenome ERZ808028 (study PRJEB31490, sample SAMN06133397) | mouse gut metagenome | isolation source: J8_1 | host: mice | place: China: Chengdu | collected 2015-05 ...
GGAACTTTTCGGCAGAGGATGCCTATGGGATGGGACTCATTAACCGTGTGGTACCAAGGGAAGCATTTCGGGAAACAGTAAATCAATTTGTCCGTGTGTTCCTGGACACGCCTCCGGCATTGATTGAGATGACCCGCCGGGCATATGACACCATGAAGGCCATGCCGGATAAAAAAGAGCGCACAGAATTTGCAATGAATATGCTCCGTACAGAGGTTCTTACAACTATGGCCCAAATTAAGACAGACTATAACGTATAGGGCAATTTCAAATCAGCAGAAAAGGAGAAAAGGAATATGAAAAGACGAATCGCTTTATTACTTAGCATCAGTATGCTGGCCGTAATCTTAACCGCCTGCGGTTCTTCCCAAAATACGTCGGAAGGTCAGGCGCCTGCTCAGGAGGAGACAGCAAAACCGGAAGAAGAAGCCGGAAAGAAAGAGGAAGAAGCTTTAGGGGAAAGCATTACACTTAAGCTGGGCTCTACTTCACCGGTTGGAACCTTTCATGAGGTGATAGCGACGACCTTTGCGGATACTTTGAAGGAGGTATCCGGAGGAACAATGAATGTAGAAGTGAATATGGGCGGAGTTTTGGGAAATACGCTCTCCCATTATTCTCAGCTGGAACAGGGAGATCTGGACTTTTTTATGGCGGCGCTGGATACTTCCTCCGGATTAAAGGAGGGCGGTGATATGGCTGTGGTTTTGGTGCCATTTCTGTTTGACGACGAAGAACACTATCAAAAGTTTTTAAGCTCCGATATCTTAAAGAATATGATTGGAAAGATTGAAAATGAGAACGGGCTTAAATTCCTGGGCTCCTTGTCACGCCAGCTTCCCCGGGGATTGTCAACCACAGATACCCCGGTTTACAGCGTAGACGATGTGAAAAATCTGAAAATCCGTACCCCGGAGGCCACTGCCATGACTACCATATGGGCAGCTTGGGGAGCAAATCCCACCATTATTTCCGGAGGAGAGGTCTATTCTGCCTTACAGTCCGGGCTGGCAGACGGTCAGGATAATGATGTCATCAACACTTCTACCAGTGCGTACTATGAGATTCAGAAATATTATATGGAATTGAATTATATTTATCAAAATCTCTTTCTCTGGGCTTCGTCTAAGAACTATGAGGCGTTGACCGAGGAGCAGCAGGGATGGGTGGAAGAAGCGATTTCCCAGACTTATGCAAAGCTGGATGAACAATTGAACACCATGTACGAGGAAGAAAAGCAGAAGATGATTGAAAACGGAGTGGAATTTATTGACACGGATTTAAATTCCTTCCGCAAGGCAACCGAGGATGCGGTTGGTGAATTTGAAGGCTCCTTATATACGGCGGGCTTGTATGAGCAGATAAGAGCTTTGGCACAATAGGATGCAGCTTTTGAAAACAAGATAAGATTTATTTGGGGCTGCTTTCATTTCTGGCAGCCCCAGATAAATCAGGACAAACTTTGCTTATGGAGACAGGGTATGGAAAACTATCGAAAACTAGGAAAAGGGATTTGTATGGTGTTTCGCTTTATTATGGCAATGCTTTTATTTGTGATGGTAGCATTGGCTACAGTGCAGGTAATTACCCGATATTTTATTGCAGTAACCATTATTTGGGTAGAGGAATTGTCCATATATCTGATGTCCTGGATGTGTGCAGTGGGCGTTGCATGGATCTGGATGGAAAATAACAGCCATATAAAAATGGATATTCTGGACAATATTCTGCCACCTAGGGTAATTGGAATCATGGATGTTGGAATTGATGCAGTAACTGCCGCCGCCAGTATTGCAGTGATTCGAATCGGTCTTAAAACTTGGAGTGTGAATCATGGCATGGTAATGTCGGTGATCAATCTGGATGAGGGAAATCGTTATTTACCTGTTATCGTGGGAGGCATTCTATTACTTTTCGCCACCCTCTATATGGCGGTAGAGCATGTGTATCGCCTGATGAATCAGAGAGGAGGTACAAAGAAATGATTGCCAAAGCCTTGGTTTTATTTGGATTGATGTTTTTGTTTCTGTGCCTGCGGTTTCCGGTGTTTGCCTCGCTGGGAATGGCGGTAGCAGGTATATTTTTTCTCTTTCCGGGATCTATCCCTGTGGCCGTGATTGGGCAGGGTTTTATCTCCGGAATGAATAGTTATAATTTTTGCGCCATTTTATTCTACTTTTTGCTGGGCGAGATTATGAATTATGGCAGTATGAGCGATCGACTGGTAAATTTCGGAAAGGCAACCATCGGACATATTCGCGGGAGCTTAAGCCATATCAATATTTTGGCCTCTGTGATTTTTGCAGGAGTATCGGGAAGCGCCACGGCAGATACGGCGGCCATCGGTTCCTTGATGATTCCTATGATGAAAAAGGACGGATATGACGGGGAATATGCAGCAGCCGTTACAGGAGCCTCCTCCTGCATCGGACCCATTATTCCGCCCTCCGGCGGTTTGGTTTTGATGGGGGTATACCTTTCCTGTTCCATCAACAAGCTTTTTCTGGGAGGAATGATCCCGGGACTGCTGATGGGAATCTTTCAGCTTTTTGTGTCTTACTGGATTTCTGTGAAACGCCAGTATCCGAAGGGAACATGGGAGGGCTGGAAGCATTTGATAAAAACGGGCAAGTCTTCCTTTTTTGCTTTTATGCTGCCGGTGATTGTGGTTTACTGTCTGGTGGCAGGCGTTGGAACGGTTGTGGAGATTGGAGCAATTGCGGTGGTATGTGCCGTGATTATCAGTGCTTTTTTATATCGTGGCATGAATTTTAAGCAATTTTGCCTTTGCTTTGCGCGGGCGGCCATGATGGCTGCAAAGGTACTTCCATGCCTGGCGGTGGCAGGCGTGTTCACATGGATTATCAGTTCCATCGGTGTTTCCTCCACACTGCAAGCAATGCTGATGGGGGCCACAGAGAATCCGACGGCAGCATTGGCGCTGATGATGCTTGTCTTGCTGCTCTTTGGTATGATTCTCGATGTAAACGTCATTCAAATGGTGATTGTTCCGGCCATGGTGCCGATTGTAAAGGCTTTCGGGATTGATCCCATACAGTTTGGCGTGGTTGGAATGCTTGTCTGCCAGATGGGCCTGATTACGCCTCCGGTGGGAACATTGATTTATATTACGGCCAGTATCGCAGAGGTAAATCCCCTTAAGGTAGCGCGAGAGCTTTTGCCGTTTATTCTCGCGCTGATTGTACTGGTGACACTGATGATTCTGTTTCCGGGAATTACAACCTGGTTTCCGAACCTGGTATATGCAGCAGGATGATTGGAGGGGGAAGGTTATGGAATATCAAGGAGCGTATGTTCCCTTGGGCAATACGGGAATTCATGTATCACGGCTGGCCTTTGGCTGCGGATTCCGGGGAATCTATGACAGAAAAGAAGCGGAAGCTACCATTTCACAAGCGATTGAGATGGGAATTAATTATATAGACTGTGCCAATATTTATAAACTTCGCAGCAACATTCATGCCGAGGAGGCATTGGGAAGGGCTCTGCAGGGAAAACGCCATGAGGTGATAATTACTTCCAAATTCGGCGCACAGATGAATGAAAAAAATCCCGGGCCCAATGGAGGGGGAGCTTCAAGACTGCATATGATTCATGCGGTAGAGGAGTCCTTAAAAAGGTTAAGGACTGACTATATTGATGTGTATCTGCTTCATATGCCGGATGGGGATACTGGTTTTGAGGAAACCATGAGGGCCTTTGATCAGCTCTTAAGGGACGGAAAAATTCGCTATGCCGGTCTTTGCAATCATAAGGCATGGCAGGTTGTCGCTATGCAGGAGCTGCAAAGGAGGTATGGCGGCTGTCCGATTTCTGTGATACAGAACCCCTATAATCTTTTGAACCGATCCGCCGAGGAGGAACTGTTTCCGGCAATCGCATATGAAGGGATAGGCTTTATGGGGTATAGCCCTCTTGGGGCAGGCCTTCTTGGGGGAGCCTTTGCGGGGGGACAGGCGGCCCCTGAGAAATCTACCTGGAGCTATGATCCGGTTTATGCAAAATATAGGAAACATTTGTTTTCAGGGAGGGCTGCTCAGATTGTTGACAGGACAGCGGCTATGGCAGAAACATATGGGGTATCCTCTGCGGTGATTGCCACCGCATGGATTTTGAAAAATCCCCATGTAACTTGCGTGATTACGGGAGCAGATACCATAGAGGAGCTGAAGGATTCGTTGAAGGCAGTTACCTTGCAGTTAGAGGCAGAGGATCTTGCCTATCTGAATCAAATCAGCACAGGAATGCGAGAGGAATTTGCCCATCCAAAGGTACAGAAAAAGCTTGCTGTACTGGAAGCTTTGACAGAGAGAAGAGGATAAGAAGGAGGAATGTAAATATGCTATATGAGATCGAAAAAGAAAAATCGGGTTTTTTGGAGCTTATGAAAGAGGGGCCGCTGATGGCGCCCTGTGTATATGATTGTGTTTCTGCGCGTCTGGTAGAACAGGCAGGATTTCAGGCCATGTGCCTTTCCGGAGGGGAGCTGGCGGCCAGCTTATGCGGGTTTCCTGACATTGGCTTAGTTACCCTGGACGAATTGGTGGGGGCGGTGGAACGGATTGCCTCCTGTACTGGCATTCCTATGATTGTAGACATTGATACGGGCTTTGGCAATGAGATCAATTTGATCCGAACCTGTAAGCGTGTAGCGAAGGCCGGAGCAAAGGCAGTGCATCTGGAGGATCAGACCTTTCCTAAACGTTGTGGGCATCTTCGCGGAAAGGAAGTGATTTCCTATGAAGACTTTATGGGAAAGGTTGAAGCAGCAGCCTTTGCCCTGAAGGGAACGGGATGCGCGCTGATCGCCCGTACGGATTCTTATCATGTGCTGGGACTTGAGGAGGCAATCAGACGCTGCAATGGCGCCATTGACACAGGGGCGGATATTACCTTTGTGGAAGGCACAAGTACCATTGAGGATATCAAAGAGGTTGGAAAGCGCGTAAAGGGACCGAAAATGTTTGCAATGGCCTCTGCAGGCGCAAGCCCCAAAGTGTCTCTTCGCCAAGCCTATGAATGGGGATATGGACTTACCACCATGCACTATGCAATGTCAGGCGCACTGATGGGAATTACGGAATACGGAAGGCAGTGCTATGATTCCATGAGTGATATTCCGGTTACGGAGGATCCCAGGGTAGACAGCAGTCCCATGTATCTGTTTGAGCTGTTTGGCATTCATGAGTGGCTTAAGTTGGGAAGCCGGTTTAATAAAAAGATTTCGGATGCAAAGGAGGTGAAAAGCGGGGTATCGCCAAAAATTGGTAAAGGAAACGATGAATGACAAACAAAACCTTACTTTCAGGTAGAGCCAGGAGGAAAATATGAGAAAAATTGTTTCATTTTTTGGAGATAAATCCGAAATTTTTTGTAAGCTGAATAAGAAGGCAGAGGAATATGCAAATTCTCTGGATATGGAATACCGCTGGGCGCCCCAGATTCCTTTTTCCCAGGATCAGGTGATTGAAGAGCTTCAAAATGCAGACGCGGGAATCATTGATATTGAGCCTTATGGAGAGGCTGTGTTCAGTCAGGTAAAGGACCATACAAAGCTGTTGGTGCGCTTTGGGGTAGGCTTTGATCAGGTGGATTTAAAGGCGGCAAGCAGATATGGCATCGCAGTTGCCAGAACCACGGGAGCCAATACAACGGCTGTGGCAGAGATGGCTCTGACCCTGATACTTTCCTGCAGGAGAAGAATCAGCAAATATCAGGCAAGAACAAGGTCCGGAATATGGACCAAGGATATCGGTCATGAGCTCATAGGCGCAACTGTAGGAATCATTGGCTATGGCTCGATTGGACGCCGGCTGGCCCATTTGCTCAAGGGCTTTGACTGCCAAATACTGGCCTACGATCCCTTCCCCCAAAAAGAAATTATGGAGGTGGACGGAGTAAAGCTGGTAACCCTTGAGGAGTTGTTCACTCGGTCGGATGCCGTCAGTATCCATGTGCCTTATACAGAGGAGACCCATCATATGGTGAACCGTGAGACTCTGGCAATGATGAAACCCACAGCGGTGCTTGTCAATACGGCCCGTGGAAATATCATCCAGGAGGATGATCTCTATGAGGCCTTAAAATCCGGTCAGATTGCAGGAGCCGGCGTGGATGTCTTTGCCAAGGAGCCGCTTCCCGCAGACTCTCCCCTACTTACCTTGGAAAATGCGGTGCTGACCCCGCACGTATCCAGTCAGACCGTAGAATCTCTTTGGAATATCTATAAAATGGCAATTGATATCAGCGCGGATTTCTTTGCAGGGAAAGATTCTCCCCATATTTTGAATCCGGACTATCAAGCGTATTGTCGATAGCTACATAGAACTGCAAAAACATCCCCACCGGGAAATCCCCATGCCAAAAAGCAAGACTCCCTGTGGGGATGACGCTTAGAAGCTTTTGTTAAGGATTCAGCTCTGCAATCCGGGAAACTCCCACAAATATTTCCGAAATCTTATACCAGGTAGGATAGTCCACCACGCCGGTGGCCGGAAGACCGAAAATAGACTGGAAGGTGCGCACGGCCTCTTCTGTGGCCGGGCCGAAGATCCCGTCCTGGGCGATGACAGGCATTGCCGGATAAGCCTTGGCAATGCGGTTGAGCTGTTCCTGCATCTGCAGCACCTTCTGGCCCCGGGAGCCTATCGTCAGATCCGAGCCGGGCCAGGAATAGGGCACGCCGGAGATTTCTTCCGCCGTATTGATATAAATGCTGTCTCCATAATAATTGCGAAGTATCTCAATGGCGGAATACCCCTGTTCCCCCAGATATTGGCTTCCCCACTGGCTCATCCAGTTGGGACAGGTGACGCGCTGTCCGTCGCAGTATTGGGTTAAGATAGGTTGCTTTACATTGGGGCGAGACAGGTAATTGCCGAACATTTCATCCACAATCCGGGAGATGTTTTCAAAAATATTTCTGCCGTTAATCCATTTATGGTCAAAGGCTGTGGAGGAGGTAATGGTGAAGTCATACCCCTTGTTGCGGTACCATTCGGTGTACACGCGATTCAACGTAAAGGACATAATGGCCAGAACATTGGCCCGAATGGCCGCATCGCTCCAGGTTGCGTAGATTTCACTGGAGGCTACATTTTTGATGTAATCCTTATACCGAACCCAGTAATTTTGGGCAGAGCTGTCCGTGGGTACGCCGTCGTGAACGATTACATACTCCGGCACCACTACCCGGCTTAAAACAATCTCACCGGTCTCATTTACCGGTTTTATTTCTGCCTCTGCGATCTTGGGTGGATAGTCTCCGTATAACGTGTGGGCCGGGATTACAAAGCGCTCGTATTCCTGTCCCTCCTGGACAGGAAGCATCCGGATATCCTGCAGAGCGGTGACCTCGGGGAGAATTTCGGCTCCTGATACCTCCACCGGCTCATAACCCGGGGCTGTCACCTCAATGGTGTATTCAGAGTAGGGCTGCTGTTCGCTGGGCTCTACACTGTATTCCAGGGGAGGGGCAGAAAGCTCCAGGGTTTCCGTCTGACCGGAAACATCGGTTGTGACCTCTTCAAGCTCTCGATCCGGCTCTCCGGTATAGTAAATGGCGACCTTGGCTCCTGGGATGGGCGTTGCTCCAAGAGCAGATGTAACATGGATTTGCAGACGGCCCTTCTCCGGGTCTTCGGTCTGTGCAGCCTTTATGGGAAATTCGTGCATAACAATCCCTCATTGTAGTCTGTTCTCCCTACAGTTTATGCCCGGATCCGCTTTTCGTTACTTGTGATTTCCCCGGAAATGGATTATAATTTCCATAAAGATGATACCGGATCAAAAGAAGCGCTGTGCAGGGGAACAAGGACAGGATGTAAAAACATATGGCCTCATATACGCGATTACGATAGCCGGAGGTAAGCCTACGAAAGGTAAGCTGCTGCGGCAGGCAGGGCAAGGAAAAATACAGGAATGGGAGTTTTATAAGCTATGACAAAGAAAGAATCACCAAGAAAGAATTTGAAGCTTCAGGCATATTCCATTTTAAAAAAGAAGATTGTCAGCTGTGAATACCCGCCGGGAAGTATGCTCAATGAGGCACAGCTTGCACAGGAACTGGGATTCAGCCGCACTCCGATCCGGGAGGCCATCAGTATTTTGGAGATGGAGGGATTTTTGTGTATCGTTCCCAAAAAAGGAATCCTGGTAACCGATATCCTTTTGAGCGACGTGGTTCAGATTTTTCAGGCGCGCATGGAGATTGAACCCATTGCCCTGAAGCTTGCAGGACCCAGAATACCCAGGGAGGAACTGCTGGAGTGGAAGGAACGGTTCCGGCCGGGAGAGGCTTCGTTAGAAAAAGGCTATGAGATGGATACGGCCATGCATTTGGCCATAATCGGTTATTGCGGAAATTCCTATATTATTGATATGATGAAAAAGGTATTTGATCGAAATACCCGCATTATTATCTCCAGCACGGAGAATCAGGAGCACATGCAGGAGGCCCGAAAGGAGCACCTGGAGATTTTGGACTTCCTGATTGAACAGGAATTTGAAGAAGCAGCCGTGAAGATGCGCTCCCATGTGGCCGGATGCCGGAATGCGGCGATGGAATTCTTCTATTCGGTATAAGTACAAAGTCAGGAAAAGGAGTTTGTCATGCATTTTCGTCCCTGTATTGATATTCATAACGGAAGGGTAAAGCAGATCGTCGGAGGCAGTCTCACCGATGAGGGGGATTTTGCAAAGGAAAATTATGTATCGGAGCAGAATGCAGCCTGGTATGCAGGGCTGTATCAGAGAGACGGCCTTAGAGGAGGGCATATCATTCAGCTGAATCATGCGGATTCTCCTTATTACCATGCTACAAAGGAGCAGGCCCTTAAAGCACTCAGGGCGTATCCCGGCGGCCTTCAGGCAGGAGGCGGCATCACGCCGGAGAATGCGGCGGAATATCTGAATGCAGGAGCCTCCCATGTGATTGTGACCTCCTATGTATTTCGGGATGGGCAGATCTACTATGAAAATCTGCGCCGTATGGTAAATACCACAGGAAAGGAGCGCCTGGTGCTGGACTTAAGCTGCCGGAAAAAGGACGGGGCTTATTATATTGTAACGGATCGGTGGCAGAGGTTTACTAAGGTGCCGGTGACCGGGATGCTTCTTTCAGAGCTTTCCGATTATTGCGATGAGTTTTTGGTCCATGCGGTAGATGTGGAGGGAAAGGCCTCGGGAATTGAGGAGGAATTGGCCGTCCTATTGGGGGAATGGAAGGGAATTCCCATTACCTATGCGGGAGGCATCGGGAGCATGGAGGATATTTGGCGCTTAAAGGAGCTTGGAAGGGATCGTCTGGATGTAACGGTCGGCAGCGCCTTAAGTCTCTTTGGTGGTTGTATCCCTTACCAGGATGTGGTATACTTGCAATAACAAACGGTAAAGGAGTTGATGAGATGCGTTATATTATCAGCGGAAAAAACATCGAAGTAACAGAAGGTCTTCGGACGGCAATTACGGACAAGCTTGGGAAGTTAGAGCGCTATTTTACTCCGGACACAGAGGTTCAGGTAACACTAAGCGTTGAAAAAGAGAGACAAAAGATTGAAGTTACGATTCCTGTAAAGGGGACGGTGATCCGTTCCGAGCAGGTAAGCAATGATATGTATGTATCCATTGATCTGGTGGAGGAGGTTATTGAGCGTCAGCTTCGCAAATACAAGAATAAACTCGTTCAGAGAGAGCAGGGCGGCGGCAGCTTCCGCCAGGAGTTTATCGATCGCGAGGCAGAGGATGAGGAGGTAAGAATCATCCGTACCAAGCTCTACGATCGGAAGCCCATGTATCCGGAGGATGCCTGTATTCAGATGGAGATGCTTGGGCACAGCTTCTACGTATTTGTAAATGCGGAGACGGATCAGGTGAATGTAGTGTATAAGAGAAAGGGCAATACCTACGGACTGATGGAGCCGGAGGATTAGGCCGGGAGAACGGATCAACCGGGGCGCTGCAGAGCTTGCAGCGCCTTTTTTGCTGTGAGAGACTTGAAACAGGCCGGATTCCTTACTGTGGAACAATAACGGATTCGCGGCTTTGGCGGTCTTAAGCTTTCAGATTTCCTTGAATAATCCCTTAGATAGTGCTACAATACAAAAACAGGGGTTGTCACAATATAAGCCATCAGCCCTGCAAAATGAAAAAAACAGGAGTTAAAGCTTAAATGAGTATATTTACGAAAATGTTCGGGACCCACAGTGAGCGGGAATTAAAGCTGATTTATCCTACTGTTGACAAAATTGAGGCCTTGCGGCCTGCTATGATGGAGCTGTCCGACGAGGAGCTCCGCGCAAAGACAAAGGAATTTAAGGAGCGTCTGGCAGCAGGCGAGACGCTGGATGATCTTTTGGTGGAAGCCTTTGCGGTGGTGCGGGAGGCAGCCAGACGTACCCTTGGGATGGAGCATTACCGGGTGCAGCTCATCGGAGGAATCATCCTCCATCAGGGCCGCATTGCGGAGATGAAAACAGGAGAAGGAAAAACCCTGGTCTCCACCCTTCCGGCCT
>ERZ808028.2038-NODE-2038-length-10516-cov-4.031612_pt1 | contig 10516 bp, 1 predicted proteins | sample MGYA00380184_ERZ808028 | MGnify/ENA primary metagenome ERZ808028 (study PRJEB31490, sample SAMN06133397) | mouse gut metagenome | isolation source: J8_1 | host: mice | place: China: Chengdu | collected 2015-05 ...
GTTTACATTCGTATTTCAAAAACTGTGTAATAGAAGGCAATACGGATTTTCTGTTTGGTGATAGCAATTCGGTATATGAGAACTGTGATCTTAGTTTTGCAGGATATAGTGATACAGATAAGAAATACGGCGGTTATATAGCAGTAAATCAGGCGGAATCAGAACATGGGTATCTTTTTTGGGGTTGTAATATAGTACGCGGTAAGAAATATAATAACGGTTTTGGCTATTTGGGAAGACCTTGGCGGGCAGATGCAAAGGTTGTATTTGCAAATACAAAACAGGAAACAGCAGATATTATTACAGCCGAGGGCTGGGCAAAAATGGGCCAGGATCCAATAAATAATGAATATTATAAAGAGTACAATACGACATTAATGGACGGTACGCCTGTAACAATTGACACCAGTCCAAGAAAAGATAAGGTCTTTACAACAAATCCTGTTGAGGATATGACGGTATATTTTGATAGTTGGAATCCATTCTACTTAACATATGACCCGTCACAGACAGTAAAAGAGCCGACTTCTAACGAGAAGCGCAGTGATGTACCAAAGGGAACAAAAATCACTTTAACGAGTGCGACGGAAGGTGCAAAAATTTATTATACTTTGGACGGAACGGACCCGACAGCAGAGAGTACAGAGTATAAAGAACCGTTTTCTCTTGGCGATGAAGAAAAAACAATAACAATAAAAGCAATTGCAATTAAGGGAGAATTTAAGAGTAACATTGCGGTCTTTGAATATACGGTGAAAGATGCTTCTGCTTTAATCACAGTGCCTGAAGCGACTGTAAAGGCAGGCACGGTAGAAAAAGGAACAGAGGTTAAACTTAACTGTGCGACAGAAGGCGCCGAAATTTATTACACGACAGATGGAACGATACCGACAGTTAAGAGCGAATTCCTATACAGAGGTCAGGTAATTGTTATTAACGAGACAACGACAATCAAAGCAATTGCAGCAAAGGGCGGAAATGTTAGTGCGGTTGTAAGCTTTGAATATACGGTTGAGCCTGAGATAATTGCCCCCGAAACCGTAGAAAAACCGACCTCAGATCGTCCGGACGGCGTGGTGCCTGTAGGAAAGACGGTTACACTGCACTGCGAAGAAGGCGCAAAGATTTATTACACAATGGACGGAACCGTTCCGACAGGTAAAGAGAGTGAGCTCTATGACGGAAAACCGATTGCGCTTGGCAACGAGGCAAAAACAATTGTGATTAAGGCGATTGCGGTTAAGGGCGATGCAAAGAGTGAAGTTGCGACATTTACATACACGGTTTCTGTGGACATAGACCCTGATAAGTTTGTTTCTGCCCCTGTTTCTGATGTAGAACAAGGCGAAGTGAAAAAGGGAACAAAAGTAACTTTGACGACTGCAACACCGGAAGCAAAGATTCATTATACAATGGACGAAACAGAGCCGACAGCACAGAGCACAGAGTACACAGGACCGATTGACCTTGGCAATGAGGCAAAAAAGGTAGTCATCAAGGCAATTGCAATCAAGGGTGAAAACAAGAGTTCGATTGCAACGTTTGCGTATACGGTTACAAATCAACCGGTTACTCCAGAAGAACCTGATCCGGTAGAACCTGATGACCCGGGCGTTGATAAAGAGAATATTTGGATTACCGGTCTTAAAGAAACCTATGCTTATACAGGTGCGAAAATTATTCCTGACATTAAGGTATGGGACTGCGACATTACGGGCGCTGACAGACTTTTGGCGCCGGGGATTGATTATACAGTTGCATACAAAAACAACGCAAAACCCGGAAAAGCAGATGTAATTGTTACAGGTAAAGGCAATTATGTCGGAAAGGGCGTTACGGCATCATTTAATATTGAAGAAGCAAAGGGTGTTGAAGCTCCTGACAGCGTGAAGGGCGCGAAGATAGAAAAAATTAAGGATGTGATAACATACACGGGAAAAGCAAAACATCCTGACTTTAAGCTCACATTAAAGGGCAGTAAAACTGCTGTAACATACACATTTGACGAAGAGACGCAGGTGTACGTAAGGGCGGACGGACAGCCGATGAACGTTAATGTTGCCATATCAAACAACGTCAACAAGGGAACTGCAACGATTCTCGTGTCAGGTGCAAAAGAAAAGGGAAAGACAACAAGTGTTAAGACAACGTTTAAAATTCTGCCTGTTGATTTGACCAAGGCGGACGTGAAAGTGGAAGCGACTGCCGGAGTATATGCTGTGAAAGGCGCAGTACCGGAAAGTCTCGCGGTTACTTGCGATGGCAAACGGCTTATAAACGGAATTGATTATACTGTCAAGTATGGAAACAATAAAAAAGCAGGCGCACAGGGAACCATTACGGTTACCGGAAAAGGCAACTACACCAAGAAGGCGCTGGGGACATTTGCCATCAATAAACTTGACCTGTCCAAGATTTCCGTAGATGCTGTAACGGCATGTGAAAAGATGGCAGCAGGTAAGGTAAAGGCAACGGTCGTTGACGAGAGCGGAAATGCACTGAAGGCTTCGCAGTATACGCTTAAGATCTATAAGGAAGCAGAAAGCGATGCGCCATGCGATGCGAAGGATGTACTTAGTGCAGGTGAAACCATTTATGTTGAAGCTGAAGCTAAAGATAAGGTGAACCTTGCTGAAAAAACGAAAACGCTTAGGGCGGAATTTAAGATAGGTAAAGATATTTCTAAGGCGAAGGTCGTGTTATCAGACAAGATTAAGAAGGGCATTGCGTATACAGGAAGTCCGATTACTCTCAAAGAAGGTGATTTGGAAGTAACGCTTAGGGGCGTTTCAGGTTCATTGAAGATGGGCGAAGATTATGAGCTCGTGGCATATTCGAACAACATCAATAAGGGAACCGCAACAGCAGTAATCAGGGGTAAAGGCGACTACAGCGGCACTAAGGCAATCAAGTTTAAGATAACCCAAAAGACAATGATTAAGGGAAATTAATTTAAAATACCCGAAGGGAGCTGTCGTGAAGACAGCTCCCTTTTCAATTGTTGAAATGTGCCGTGCACGTGCACGATGTTAGATAAAATATACAAAAAAAGATAAAATTTTTGTGAAATAAAAAGTGCTAATATATGTTGTAAATATTGTAAAATTTTGATAAACTTAGAATACATAAAAAGCTTTTAGCACAATAATAGCTTAGATTTGCACGAGCACGTAATAAGGCGTGCCATGCATGTGCAGCCAGCAAGAATAGGAGGAAGGATATGAGCAAATTCAGAAATAGGCTTATGAAACGTGTCATGGCAGTGATTTTGTCCGGCGCTATGGTGATGTCAAGCATGACATCATACGCGGCGGAAGTCAGCTATAGTACCGGGGATGCGTATGCCGAAGCCGCTTCTGAGGCAGGTGAGCCGGAAGTGAACGAGGCAGAAACGAAAGAAGCTGAAAAAGCCGATGATGAAAACGCGGCGGACAAGAGTACCGCAGATGCGGCAGTTGAAGAGCAGCCTGATGCTTCATCAGAAGTGACGGAAGTGACGGAAGCGACCGAGACGGCAGCAGAGACAGCGACGCAGACCGAGCCGGAGACGGAATCAGCCGCTTCAACGGAAACGGCAAAGCCGGAGACGGAAACAACAGAAGCAGCGCCTTCAACGGAAGCGCCTGTGGAATCGGATACGGAAATGACGTCGGAGGAAGAATCGGTTGAAGAAGCCTCCGAGACAGAAGAAATGACAGAGACGGAAAGCGAAACCGAGACAGAAACAGTGGAAGAGGAGACAACGGAGGAGTCGGAGGATAACGCGGAAGCAGGTGTCACAAATTTTGAAATTAAAGAAAACCTTGTGATGGGGCAAGAATATGGTGATGATATTCTGAAATTTTCGGTTCTTGACAATATGAGTTTAAAAACATCCAAAACTCCGATTGTAGTTGGCGAGAATTCTTATGCAAACTATGTTGTTGGAAACGACAACCCAACAGCTGCAGGTGGCAGTGGTGTTAAGGAAGGCAAGGATCTTATTCCCGTAAAAGGAGCGGCATTCAAAATTCAGCCTATAAAGAATGTAAGGATTACGTTTGTAGTTAGCGGAGCCGGGTCAGATACCAGTGCAAAGTATTACTATTTTGTTGAAGATGACGGGGAAACGGGGAAAAAAATTAAGTCAAGCTCTCCCGATAATAGTTTCCCGTCAGGAGCTTACGACTGTGATTTAGAGGCGGGAAAAACGTATTATTTCTTTGTAAACGGTTCAAAAGTGAATGTTTATCATATCAGATGGAGAGACAAAGACGCAAACCGCCCCGCATGGGCAGACGTGGCAAAGCCTGTAATTAAAGCAGCCCTCAGCGAGACAGACAAAGAAAAAATACAGGTAACGGTAGATGCTGCCATTGGTAATGATGCCGATAAGCTGACTGTATATATGTACAACAAAAAGGGCGATGATGTAGACAAACAAGAGTCTGTTAAGGAACAGAATCAGACAACGTTTGAATTTGAACCCGAAGTATCCGGCGAATACACTTTCACAGCGGAATTAAGCCGTGATAAAGAGGAGACAACAATTGTGAGTGAGCCTACCGCACCGGTTGCGTGTGAGGTGACAATGAAATTCAAATGGAACTTCACAAGCTATGGAAACGGTATGAGTGCGGGTAAGGATACGCAGGTCGGCACGATAGAGGAAGGGATAACCATAACCTCGTCGAAGGGTAAAATCGTTCCGAATTCCAATGACGGACTTTCCTTCTATTACACAAGCATTAATCCGAATGACCTGAATTTCACGTTTACGGTGAATGCACACGTAGACAAATGGAAATATACCAACGGACAGGAAGGCTTTGGTATCATGGTTTCCGACTCGGTTGGCGATATTACAAGCAGCGATCCTGTTAAGAGCAGTGCACGCTTTTGGAATAACAGCTATCAGGCGGTTATATCTAAAATCAGCTATAAATGGAATGGCGTTGAGGTATCTGAGGATAATTCCGGAGAAGCAATTGATATGCAGATCGGTGTAGGCGCTACGGAAAAGGTTGGTGTTACGCCACAAGATGTGCAAGCGATTATTATTGATAATACGGCGCAGCAACCGGCAAGATATAAGGCTGAGCAGCATGCGATTGACACGACATATGCAAAGTATGGTAAAGGTCAGTACAATATGGTGAAGAATTGGGAAAACGATGAAGCGCCTATTGGAAGCGATAAAGAGGTATATGAAGATTTTTGGCTTCAGCTGGAGAAAAATAACACTGGTTATGCTGTTAGATATGCAAAATATGAAGTAAACGAAGACGGTTCCTATAAGCTGGATGAGAACGGAAAAAAGATCGTGAATGAAAGCACCATAGCAACAAAACAGTTCTACGATACGGAGGCTTTAAGCATACTGGAAAAGAACAAGATATATATTGGTATGTTTGCCGCGAGAAACGCAACGATTACATTTTCCGATATAGACCTTAAGACGTGGCCGGTGACGGAGGACGATACACCGAGAGAGCCAAAGCCTGTTAAGTATATTAACCTTTCAAACAGCATTTTGTCGGGAGGTCTTACAAATACCCCTGATTATTCATTCATGTTTGCGAGTAACTGGAGCGGAACATTCCGGCTCAAAGACAGCAGCGGAAAATATTTTACATATACGGATGAGCAGGGAACCGAGAAAGATACATGGGAAGTAAAGGGAACGCTTGATCCCGAGGTGCAGTACTGTCAGGATGGCGACAATGCCAAGGATACGAAGGTGCGTATTGAGATTGACAACCTTTCCGTAGGTAAGAATGATTTTATTGTAGAGTATACTCCGAGGCAGGATTGGACTCCGGAATGGGATAAATATTTTGAAAACAGAAAAGTTATTGAGCTTAGGAGCTACAATATGGTTGAGGTTCCTTTCTCGGTAGAGTATAAAAAATACGGGCAGGAAGGTCAGACAATCTATGTATCACAGGATGGAAAAACCACAAATATAGGTACGAAGGAAAGCCCGCTTGATATTTATACGGCTGTTAAGTATGCACAGCCAGGACAGACGATTCTGTTGAACGGAGGACGCTATAGTCTGAACAGAACACTTCAGATCACGAAGGGCATAAACGGTGAGCCGGATATTGGTGAAGACGGTAAGGAAACCTATAACAGATACATTAAGATGATGGGCGACCCAGCCGATGAGGAACGTCCCGTGCTCGACTTTAACGGTACGGTGGCGGCAGTAGTGGCAGTCGGAAATTACTGGTATTTTAAGGATTTTGACGTTATACGGTGTAAAGACGGCGAAAAAGGCATCCAGGTATCCGGAAGCTGGTGCGTATATGACAGAGTAGATACTTACAGAAACGGAAGTACAGGTTTACAGATTTGCCGTGCGGCAAGTACGGATACCTACAGAGACTGGCCGCATGATAATTTAATTCTTAACTGCAACTCTTATCTGAATGTTGATAAGGGGCAGGAGGATGCGGACGGATTTGCGGCAAAGCTTACAAGCGGAAGCAACAATGTTTTTGACGGATGTATTGCGGCGTTTAACGCGGACGACGGATGGGATTTGTTTGCAAAGGCACAGACAGGAAGTATCGGCGGCGTTATAATTAAAAACAGCATTGCATACAGAAACGGTTATTTGTTAAGATCCGTGAAGGACGGAAGCATCAAGACCCCTGCGGAAGCAGCGGCAGAAGGCGACACGGTAAGATGTGTCAAGGGCGACGGAAACGGAAACGGATTTAAGATGGGAGGCGACGGTCTTCCGGCAGGCAGCCAGTATGACGAAGACTACGGCAAGGATCCGGATTCAGATATTCCCAATATCGGCCACCGGTTATACAATTCGTTGTCCTTTGGCAATAAGTCAAAAGGTATTGACTCAAACAGCGCTCCGAATATAAAGGCGTATAATTCTGTATCATTTAATAATGACGGTGCAAACATCAGTTTGTATACATATAGCACGAATAAAAATACCGATTATGAACTTCAAAATGTTGTGTCATTTAGGACGGGTACGGATCCGACAAGGGTTGAGCCGGATGTAAGAGAATTTCCGGCAGTTGAAGCTGAAAATATTGCACAGTATAAATCGACGCACAGCCTGAATTTTATGGGCGCAGCAGAGCCGGGGAATAAGAGCTCCGCGATATACTTTTCGCTGAAAAATGCAAAATCAATGGAGGCGCGTGTAAAAGTATGGTGGCGCAGCAGTGACCCTGAGTTTGATGAAATGATGATTATGTCAGAAAAAGGCGAAGCGATTGGAAGAGAGTATCCGAAGGATCCAAAGGATACAAAAAATCGCCGGATTAGTGAAGAGAATGGACTTATCGTTTCCAAACTGTATGCGAAGGGCACGGAAAAATGCTATTTGGGAGTAAAGAACAGCGCCGTCAGCATATATAAAGCAGAGATAACGGTTCAGGTAAAAGATGACAAAGGCGAGTGGGTAGAGAAGACATATGTTGTGGATATCAGTGACAGACCGGAATATAACCAATATACAGAAATAAAATCACTCACGGGCACGGATAATAAAGTGAGTGATGACAAGCTGGTTGAAATCAGAATATATTACAGAGCAATCTCTTCCGACAGCGTTGACTCTATTGGAGCACAGAATAAGGACAAAATAAACAATGCAACCGTATTCAAATGGGATGCGGCGAAAGACGCATCATTGAATAACGAAAACAAGGAGATTGTGGCATCTGATTTTGACTCTCTTGAGTATCCGTATTTTAATACAGTGTCTCCTGATGACTGGAGAAACGCGGACGGTACGATAAAGACGGAAGGCTTCCTCAAATTGAAACCGGGTGCAGGTCAAGGGGCATATACGGACGATAAGCTTCCTTCTATTGGAGGAACTGGGTCTGCTGAATCGGATAAGCTGATTGGAGAAGATACAGACGGAACCATATCATCAGGAAATGCAGGTGAGGTAACACCGGGCGGACCGACCGACAGTGACTACGGAGAGGACTATCCGGGTGATATAGCTATTAAAGATGAAAATGGAAATTATGTATATTTCAGAAAGATTTGGGCAGCCGATATTAAATACGTTGACTACACAGACAAAGAAGAAATTCTATACACGGGAAAGGCGATTAAGCCGGAAGTGCATGTGCGGTACAGCGGAAACAGCGAATTGCTCAGAAAGGGCAAAGATTACCGCTTAAAGTATGAGAATAATATCAATGCGGGAGAGGCGACGGTTTATATCACAGGCGCAGGCAACTACGCAGGATATGATAATGTGAAAACCTTTACGATTAAGAAGATCAGTTTAAAGGATGAAACGGTATTTGTCCCTTCACACGTAGCGGCAGCAGCAGGAAAAGACGTTAGAAAAGAGATAAAACCCACATGGTTAGGGAAAGCGCTCAAAGAAGGAAAGGATTATACGATTGAAAATGATCCGGAAGATCCGAATAAGCTAATCGTAAAGGCAGTTGAAGGCGGAAACTTTGAGGATTCAGTACCCGTTACAGTCGTTAAAGATGTTCCGGCAGATAAGCTGATGAGTAAGGCAAGTGTGAAAATTACAACACCGGCTGCACAGCTTGTTTACAATCAGAGCACTGGCGTTGAGCCTAAATGCGAAGTAAAATTAGCCGGAAAGTTATTAGTTGAGGGAACGGACTATGAAGTAAAATACGCAAATCATAAAGACATTGGTAAAGCAACATTATCGGTAGTTGGTAAAAATGACGGTACAAACGGTTACTTCGGCAGCAAGAGTATAAATTACACGATTAAGGGAGGCAACCTGAAAGATGCGGAAATCTTTTTCGGAGACGAAAAGACAACGTTAGAACAGTATGTGGCGGCATTGGATGGCAAAACCTTTAATGGCAGCTCATATGAAGTGCCGGTAGGCCGCGTTAAGGTCAGATTTCCGGCAGGACAGGAAGGAAAGACGCTCAAGAATGGTACGGACTATACAATTGTGCAAAAAGGAACAGACAAAGCAGGGACGGCTACCGTAACAATAAAGGGTATAAACGGCTATACAGGTACGCAGGTATTTAAGTTTAAAATTTTGCCGCTTGAGATTTCTACACTTCCGGATTCGGTATTTTCATTTTCAAAGGTGAATGAATACAAGGTGGGCGGTGTTAAACTTGATACAAGCTTTAAGATTACAATTGACGGTATAGGCGTTAATCCGAAGAATTATTCACTCAGCTATAAGAATAATAATATTGTGGCAAAACCCGGTGACCCCAAGGAGCCTACGCTGATTGTATCAGGACGTAACGGACTAAAGGGTAAAAAAGAGTTCACGTTTACGATTAATCCTTCCCCTATGGCGGAAGACAGAGGGATTTCCGTGTCGGTTAAGGATATTGCTGCAAATGGCAAAGATTTAAAATATTCTGATCTTAAGAGAGCAACGATTTCCGTAACGCAGATTGTCGGAACCAAAACGAAGAGACTGGTGGCAGGACGCGATTACAATAAGGATGTCAAATATTATATTGACGTGAATCAGAACTATCAGATTGATGAACCTAGAGAAGGCGAAGAAGGCGATATGCTGATTGATATTACATCAAAGAGTCTGATTACGAATCATGAGCTTTTTAAGAAGAACGGCTATATAACAGTTTTGGTTCGGATAGAGGCAGCAAAAGACAATGCAAAGTGTTATTATGGAGATGGCTATGTAGACAGCTATTTCAGAGTCGGAACAACAGATATTAACAAGGCAAAAATAATCTACATTGACGGACAAAACAGAGTATTCGGGCAGGAGATTAATGAATCGGACGGTACTAGATTAGACAGCAACTGGGATACTGTAAGAGCGGATATTGATAAATATATTGCAGTTACATTAGACACAAAGTATAATCCGAATAAGAATCCGTCAAATCCTAATAAGGGTATGACACTGGATGAACGTAAGAAATCCGGAAAAGAAATTATGTGGATCAGAAAAGCCGAAACAGAATATTTGGTTCGTCCCAGTATTCTTGAAACCGAAGGGTTTGTCATCGTACCAAACAGTTATAAGAAAAATAACAAGGTAGGTACAGCAAGCTTTATCATCAGGGGAACAGGAAAATATGCGGGAACGAAGCGTGTGACATTCAAGATTTTATCAAAGCAGCAATCAGACAAACTGGCTGAAAAAATAAACAAGTAATTTAAAATAACAAGGCGTGTGACGGACAGAGGTCACACGCTTTGTTATTTTAGCAAATGTAGCATTTACATATATTTTCATGTATTTGTACAAATGTTACAAAAACACATAAAAAAGTTTGGCAGATAAAAACGATTTAAATAAAAAAATCACATAATCCGATATTGAAAATAGTAAAGTTATTTGTTAAAATGTATGTACTCGGTTCTTTTTTGCCCAAAATGATGAAAAATTTTGGAAGCTGCTGCCAAATTTGCCATTATTTCGGAAAAAATAAGGTCCGGACGGAACAAAATAACAACAAAAACTGGTGTGTTATATTAAGGCGCCCTTAATCGGCAGGTGAAAGTATTAAATTTTTATGAAATGTTATAAAAGTTTTATAAATTT
>ERZ808028.2040-NODE-2040-length-10500-cov-4.255205_pt1 | contig 10500 bp, 9 predicted proteins | sample MGYA00380184_ERZ808028 | MGnify/ENA primary metagenome ERZ808028 (study PRJEB31490, sample SAMN06133397) | mouse gut metagenome | isolation source: J8_1 | host: mice | place: China: Chengdu | collected 2015-05 ...
CACGCCCATCTCGCGGCACACATCAACCATGACCGACCACATCAGCGAGCGCCACGGCGCAACGGCCCCCTGCTCAATCGTCAGATTCGGGTCGGCGATCAGCGTGGAGTCGTCCACCGTGCGCACAATACCCGTGCCGGAGCAGGTGGGGCACGCGCCGCCCGAGTTGAACGCGAGGTCCTCCGCGCCGAGCGCCTGCACTTCGGCGCCGCACACCGGGCAGATGATCGGCCGCTCGAGCGCGACGTTCGGCGTCGGGTCGAGCATGTGGCCGTTCGGGCAGGTGTAGTTGCCCAAACGGGAGGTCATGAGGCGCAGGCTGTTGAGCAGTTCGCTCATCGTGCCGAACGTGCTGCGGATGCCGGGCACGCTCGGCCGCTGGTGCAGCGCGAGCGCCGGCGGCACATGCTCGATCGCGTCGAGCTTCGCTTCGCCGCTCTGCGCGATGCGCCGGCGCGTGTATGTGGAGAGCCCCTCCAGATAGCGGCGTGAGCCTTCCGCGTAGAGCACGCCGAGCGCGAGCGACGATTTGCCCGATCCGGAGACGCCCGCCACAGCCACCATTTCGCCGATTGGCACCTGCACATCCACGCACTTGAGGTTGTGCACCCGCGCGCCCGTGATGTCGATTGTCTGCGCCATACGCCACTTCCTTTGCAGTAATTCGCTACTGCCGAGCGTAGGATGGCCGTACGCGCTGCGCCGAGGGCGCACTCAGCGCGACATTTCTACGTTCTCTTTGGTCATGTCCATCTGAACCATGTCGGTCTCGTGGCCTTCGCACTGCGCGCCCTGCGCGATGCGCCGGCACACAACGGACGATATAGTAACAACAGAGAGATCGCGAGAGCCATACGCGTGAGATTGTAGAGGAGATGGGGATGGCCGTTGATTTCAAGAAGAAATACAAAGAGTGTTATGTGCCAAAGAACAAGCCCAGCATCATTACCGTGCCGAGCATGAATTATGTCGCCGTCCGCGGGCAGAGAGACCCGAACGAGGAGAGCGGGGAATACAAGCAGGCGATCGGTCTGCTCTATGGCTTGGCATACACCATCAAAATGAGCAAGAAGGGCGATCATCAGATCGATGGGTACTTCGACTATGTTGTACCGCCACTTGAAGGCCTGTGGTGGCAGGATGGCATGGATGGCGCGGATGGCATCGACTATGCACGCAAAGGGGATCTGCAATGGATATCAATAATCCGGCTTCCTGATTTTGTCACCGAATCGGATTTCGAATGGGCGGTCAAGGAAGCAGAGAGAAAGAAGAAGACCGACTTTTCCAAAGCAGAATTCCTGACATACAACGAAGGCCTGTGCGTCCAATGCATGCATATCGGCCCTTATGACGATGAACCTGGGACCGTCGCCGCAATGCATGAATACATGGAAGACCAAGGCTACGTTCTTGACATCACGAATACACGGCTGCACCATGAGATCTACTTGAGCGATGCCAGAAAAGTGGCTCCCGAAAAACTGAAGACCGTGATCAGGCACCCAATCCGCAAGAAATGATCTCACTGCGTTCTACAATCCCATCCTTAAGCACCGGCTGGGCAATGTGGACCAGCGATATTTGCATTATCTCGCTTACGTGAGTGGCTTAACCGCACAGCCTTACAGTATCGACCTTGCGAACCGCTGGAATTCCAATGATTCTCAAGGTCGATATTCCCAGATGCCAAAATTAAGGCACTCACGTAAGCGAGATGCACCCGACACAAGCCCTTTTCATGGCCGATATGCCTCACTACCCGGCGCTTTACCGCGTGGCGACCATGCCGATCAGCGCATCGGCCTGATGCTCGATGGCAGTCTTGGCCGCATCATCGAGCTCGAGAGTGTTGCTGACGAACATCTCACGGCTCAACGCGACACCGGTGAACGTGGCCGGCGCGAACCGCATCTGCATGAATTCAAGCACCGGCAGCAACGTCGCGAAGCTATCGCGCACGCAATTCGCGCCGCCCGCGCCGCTCATCGTCATCGTCTTGCCGAACAGCGGCGACGGCGAGCCATCCTCCGCCGGACGCGACAGCCAGTCCAGCAGGTTCTTGAGCGGACCGGGCATGCCATGGTTGTATTCCGGCGTCACAATCCACAACGCATCAGCCTCAGCGACCGCAGCACGGGCGGAGGCCACCGATTCGGGGTTCGGGAACTCCTCGTCCTGGTTGAACACGGGTACATCACGCCAATCGAGGAAACCCACATTCGCATGCCCTGCGAGCGCATGTGCGGCGAACTGCGCGAGTTGCCTGTTGAATGATTGTTTGCGCAACGATCCGACGATCATCAATACCGTCGGCAGACTGCCGTCATGTTCCGCGATGCGCGCTTCGTTGAGTGGTTCCATGGTGTGGTCCTTTCTGGAGGGCGAATTGTTTGCTCACTGTGTTCAACAGCTCGCCGCCACCAAACCGTCCGCATCACGCGCTGGGCGGATTGGCCACTCACGCTGAGCTGCGGGTATACAAGCGCCATTCCGTGCCCAATCAAGCCTCCGCACCCCGACACGCCGGCAGTGTTGACCTTCACATCATGTCAGGCCGTAGCGTACAAATCATGCAAACGCAGAAACAACTCACCATCGGCGAGACGTCTGCGCTGTGCGCGGTCAGTGTACGGATGCTGCGGCATTGGGAATCGATGGGCCTGCTCCACCCCACCCGCGACAGCAACGGATACAGGCTGTACAGCGAAGACGACATCGCGCGTATACGGCGCATCCGCCTGTACCGGGACCTCGGCCTCACCACGGACCAGATCCGCGCGGCCCTTGACGGCCCGGCCACGGAAACGCTCTCGCTGATGCGCGAGCAGCGGACGCGCATCAGCGAACACATCACACAACTGCAGTTGATATTGCAGGACATCGACGAACTCAGCGCATACGCGCACAATACGAAAGAGGATGAGACCATGGACAACCCATACGCCAACGAAGCGCACGACCGCTGGGGAGACAGCCCGCAGTGGATGGAATACGCGGAATACCGCACCCGCACGGATGACGCGCAACAGCAAGCGGATCTCGACGCCATGCGGGCGCTCGAGCTCGAATTGGCGCAGGCTATGCGCGACGGCGTCAAGCCCGGCAGCGAGGCGGCAGATGAGCTTGCGTTGCGGCACCGGGAATCGCTCACGTGGTATCACGTGACTCCATCGATGCACGTGTGCCTCGCGAAGATGTATGTCAACGACCCACGATTCCGCGCGCATTATGACAGCATCGAGCCCGGATTGGCGGCCTGGTTGCACGACGTCATCGCAGCGCAGGTGGCCACGGAAGGCGTGGACGCCGAGCACGCGCGCTGGGAGTAGCTCAGCCCCGCACTTGCGGCACTTCGAAAATCGTGCATGTGTTGAGCTCGCGCCGTAGCTCCTTCCAGTTGGGCAACGCGTCGGTCATACGCGCCTGGAAGCCGGCGCCGTGCCCATGCTCCCACAGATGCACCATCTCGTGCACGAGCACATACTCGAGGTATTTCGGGTCCATCAGGCCGAGCTGCAGGTTGAGCCGGATGCGCGCGGTCTTCGGCGTGCACGATCCCCAACGCGAGCTCATCGTGCGCAGCGTGATCTTCGACGGCGCGCGGCCGATCACCGGCTCCCACTTGCGCAGCAGCGCCGGCAGCTGCCGCTCGATCGACTGCCGCGCGCGCTCGAGCGACTGCTCGTTCCAACTGAAGGCGCCCTCCGCCGTGCCCTCGCGCTGCATGCTGACCGCGCTCACCGGCACGTCCGGGTCCACGTTCGGCGAGGCGAATGTGCGTGAGCGCGCGGCCGCCATTTTGCGCAGCGCGTCGTCGATCCACGTGCGCCGCTCGCGCACAAACCGCACGATGTCCTGCTGCGGCATGCGCGCCGGCGCCGTGACTTCGACGGCGCCATACGGCGGCTTGACGCGCAGGTACATATTGCGGTTCTTCTTGCGCAGCACGCTCACCTGCACGCCGTCGACGGTGATGACCTCGCGCGAGATCAGCGCGTGCGGCGAAGTGGAGCGTCCTGCGAGCGAACGGGCGCGGGGGAGGTTGCGAAAAGGCATACCCGATATTGTCAGTGGCCAAGGGGACAACAACGACACGCCGATTTGATTTGACTTATCGCATGCTGTTGGTATTCTTTTTCTCTGTTGCGTCCTGAACGCGATGGATCGGGCCCGTAGCTCAGGTGGTTAGAGCGCATCCCTGATAAGGATGAGGTCGGAGGTTCAAGTCCTCCCGGGCCCACGTGGGGAGCATTCTCACGTGTTCCCCCGTTGGGGCTATGGCGCAGCTGGTAGCGCATCTGCTTTGCAAGCAGAGGGTCCTCGGTTCGAACCCGAGTAGCTCCACTCGCGTCAACCGTTGAAAACATTGGGTTTTCAGCGGTTTTTTCGTTTTCTGCGTCAGGTTTCATTGCCACGAAAACATCCTCTACTCGGTGAGCATCGCGATGATTTGCGCTTCAGGCCAGTAGCCCCATGATTCCACAATCTTGCCGTCCACCACACGGAAGTTCTCGAGCGCATTGAACGCGACCCAACGTCCTGTAGGGGCAACGCCGCAGCACTCACCGGCTTGATATCCCTTGTATTGGATGCGCGTAGCGACCAACTCCCCTGCTGAGAACACATCTTCGAACACAAGCTGCAAGTCGACGAACATATCCTTCACAATCCGCAGGATATTCACCGCATCCGCGTTGCTGCGCGCGCCAGCCGGGCTATGGTCCACATAATCCTCCGCCACAAGCTCCATCACGCGGTCATAATCATGGTCGAGATACCCCGCTATGAAGAACTCTTTCACCACTTCGTTGGGGGTTGTATCCGTCTGCATCGCGTATTCTCCTTTGAATTGCTATGTATCTCGGCTGGGAGGGAGCTTTTTCCTGCCTGGCCTCGAGTATTCCCCACCTGTCAGTGGCTTGATTGCATGCCTCATAGTCGGCATGCGCCGGGAAAATGCTCCTTCCCAGCCAGAATACCTCTGGAATCCATCCGAAGACCGACCTGCAGGCACACAAAAAGGCGCCCGGTTTCCCGGACGCCCTGCACTGCACCGATGAGCTTCACTTGACAAGCGCTGCCATGCTCACTTGCTTTCCACCGTCACGGTCGCAGTTGGAGCGGCGGAAGTTTCCGGTGCCGCTGCAGCCGCTTGCTGGGCGGCAAGCGAATTGCGGATGTCCTGTAGCAAGATGACCGTCTGCTCTTCCGGGCTCAGATCAGGCTGGGACGCCGCAACATCCTCGTCGCCGCCCTTCTTGATCTTGGCCATCGCCTTTTCGCTCATATCGCGCAGTTTGTTAATCGGCACGACGATGCAGAAATAAACGGCGATCGCGATGATGAGGAAGTTGAGCAGCGCGTTGAGCAGGGAGCCAAAGGAGATGACCGAGTTCTCCCCTGCCCAGTTCGTGATCGTCCAGTTCCATGTCTTGCTCAGGTCCGGCTTGCCGAAAATCGCCGCAATGAGCGGGTTGATGATGCTGTCGACGAGTGCGTTGACAATGCCAGTGACCGCCGCGCCCATGACAACGCCGACTGCCATGTCCACCATATTGCCGCGCGCAATGAATTTCTTGAATCCGTCCAACATGTTCCGACTCCTTTTCGATGTTTCCGACGGGTGTTGCATTGCCGCCCGCTGTCCTGTTCCTGTTGCGGCGAACAACACGGCTAGTCAACGAACGCGTAGTTGCCATAGTAAGCGCACTGAACGCATGCCAATGACCAAACGCGCGTTTTTCCGGCCCGCATTCCGCAACGCGCGCAACAATCGCCCACGTGCGCACGTTCGCTCACGGCATCAGTGCACTATTGTTCGCAATGGGGCCGGTCATACAATGGTCGCGGCCGCCAAGCGCGCCAATCCCCTATGCCCGAAATCAGGAAGGAAACCGCCGTGCAACCGATGACCCGTGACGCGATCACACCGAAGGATTCATCGGAAGGCGACGGGTCCAGACGCTCTCATGACCGGCTCATCACGCGCGACATCGCGCTCATCATGGCGGGCACGTTCTTCTACATGACGAGCAGTATGATGGGCACACCGATCATCGCGGGATTCTCGCAATCGCTCGGCGCGAACGGCGCGATTATGGGCTTCATCGCCGGCGCGCTCTCGCTCAGCTCGCTCGTGTGCCGCCCGATCGCGGGCAATCTTTCGGACCGCACGAGCAAACGGCGGCTCGCGATCCTCGGCGCATCGCTCTTCCTCATTGCGAACCTGTGGTATTACTTCGTGCCGAACACCGGCTGGCTGCTGTGCGCACGCATCCTCAACGGCATCGGATTCGCGTGCATCTCGGTGTGCATGTCCACGTGGCTGTCGATGCTGCTGCCGATTTCGCGCATGGGCGCGGGCATGGGACTTTACGGCACGATGAACGCCCTCGCGCAGGCGGTCGGCCCCGACCTCGGCATCCGCGCGTCGCGCGCGATCGGCTACCGGCACACGTTCCTCATCGCCGCTGGGCTCGCCGCGTGCATCATCGTGTGCGTCCTGCTGATCAAGGACGGCGGCGTGCCGGTGCGCGAGCGCCTGGGCGCGCATGCAGGTGGCGGCAGGCACCGCCTCCACCTCGACTCGCTTTTCGAACCGAAGGTCATTCCGCTCGCGCTGATTTTCATGCTGTTCGCGATCCCGTACTTCGCGAACCAGGCGTTCATCGTCGAATACGCGGCGGCGAAGCACGCGCACGTGATCGTCTCGCTGTTCTTCCCGTGCTATGCACTCACGCTGCTCGTCTCGCGCATCCTCCTGCGCAATTGGTTCGACACGAAGAGCTTCCTGTTCTTCATGATCACGGGAACGGTGTGCCAGGTGCTCATGCTCGGTTCGCTCGCCGCGATGGCGAACAACTGGTTCATCGTGTTCGCGGGCATCGCGACGGTGGGCGCGTACGGCATGATGAGCTCCATCACGCAGGCGAAGGCGGTCGTGATCGCGGGCAAGGCGCGCAGTGGCATGGCGAACACCACGTATTACGCGGGCATCGACCTGGGCATGTTCCTGGGGCCGCTCATCGGCGGCTTCCTGTACGGCGGGCTGCCGATCGGTTGGTTCTACCCGGCCCTGCTCGTCACGATGCCGCTCGCATGGGCTGTCTACATCCCATTCCACCGCATGCACGGCGCGCGCAAAGACATCTGACGCGACCAGTCGGCCGGCGCGATGACAGCGTTGGCGAAAAGACCATCCACAAAATGAGTATGTGCTTGTGCGGGTGTTTTCGCTGTCTTTAGAATGATGCTGTTTTGTCCACACACCAGAAAGAGGAACAATGCTCACCGATGAGTATGTGAAGCGCGTGTACGCGAAGGTCGAAGAACGCGACCCGGACCAGACCGAGTTCCTGCAGGCAGTGCAGGAAGTGTTCGAAAGCATCGAACCGGTGTTCGCAAAACACCCGGAATACGAGGCGGCCGGCGTGCTGCAGCGTTTCGTGGAGCCTGAGCGTCTGGTCAAGTTCCGCGTGGCTTGGGTCGACGACAACGGCGACGTGCAGGTGAACCGCGGCTACCGCGTGCAGTTCAATTCCGCGATCGGCCCGTACAAGGGCGGCCTGCGCTTCCACCCCACCGTCACCGAAAGCGTGATCAAGTTCCTGGGCTTTGAGCAGATCCTGAAGAACTCGCTCACCGGCCTGCCGATGGGCGGTGGCAAGGGCGGCTCCGACTTCAACCCGAAGGGCCGTTCCGACGCCGAAGTGATGCGCTTCTGCCAGGCGTTCATGACCGAGCTGCAGCGCCACATCGGCCAGTTCACCGACGTGCCGGCGGGCGATATCAATGTGGGCGGCCGCGAGATCGGCTACCTCTTCGGCCAGTACAAGCGCCTGCGCAACGAGTTCACCGGCGTGCTCACCGGCAAGGGCCTCACCTACGGCGGCTCCCTGGCCCGGAAGGAGGCCACCGGCTACGGCCTGTGCTATCTGGCCGACTGCCTCCTCAAGGACAACGGCAAGAGCTTCGAGGGGGCCACCGTGGTGGTGTCCGGCTCGGGCAATGTGGCCATCTACGCCTGTGACAAGGCCACCCAGCTGGGCGGCAAGGTGGTGGCCATGTCCGACTCCAACGGCTATATCTACGACAAGGACGGCATTGATCTGGACCTGATGAAGCAGATCAAGGAGGTGGAGCGGGCCCGCATCAAGGAGTACGCCGCCCGCAGGCCGGGCGCGGAGTACCACGAGGGCTGCGTCAACATCTGGAACATCCCCTGTGACATCGCCCTGCCCTGCGCCACCCAGAACGAGCTGCCCCTGGAGGGCGCCAAAGCCCTGATAAAAAATGGCTGCTTCGCCGTGGTCGAGGGGGCCAACATGCCCTCCACCCCCGACGCCATGGACGCTCTTCAGGAGGCCGGCGTGCTCTTCGCCCCCTCCAAGGCCGCGAACGCCGGCGGTGTGGCGGTATCCGCTCTGGAGATGAGCCAGAACTCCATGCGCTTCTCCTGGACCTTCCAGGAGGTGGACGACCGGCTCAAAACCATCATGACCGACCTGTATCACAACGCCGCCCGGGCTGCCGAGCAGTTCGGCATGGCGGGCAACCTGGTGGCCGGGGCCAACATCGCCGGCTTTCTGAAGGTGGCCGACTCCATGTTGGCCTACGGCCTGGTGTAAGGAGGGGAGACTATGAACAACTACGCCCACCGCGTATTGGAACGCCTCCGCCAGAAGTACCCCAGCGAGGAGGAGTACCTCCAGTCGGTCCAGACCTGGCTGGAGATGATCGACCCCGCCCTGGACGACCCCCGCTATGAGAAGCTGGACCTGCTCACCCGCATGGTGGAGCCCGAGCGGATGGTCACCTTCCTGGTGCCCTGGGTGGACGACCAGGGGAACGCCCACACCAACCACGGCTACCGGGTGCAGTTCAACAGCGCCATCGGCCCCTACAAGGGGGGCCTGCGGTTCCACCCCTCGGTGAACGCCAGCGTGGTGAAGTTTTTGGGCTTTGAGCAGACCTACAAAAACGCCCTCACCGGCCTGCCCATCGGCGGAGCCTCGGGCGGCGCCGACTTCGACCCCAGGGGCAGGAGCGACCGGGAGATTATGCGCTTCTGCCAGTCCTTCATGAATGCCCTCTACCGCTACATCGGCGCGGACACCGACATCCCCGCCGGCGACATCGGCGTGGGGGCCAAGGAGATCGGCTACCTCTACGGCCAGTACAAGCGCCTGCTGGGCAAGGCGGAGAGCTCCGCCCTCACCGGCAAGGGCCTCACCTACGGCGGCAGCAAGGTCCGCCTGGAGGCCGCCGGCTCGGGCACCGTCTACTTCCTGGACCGGATGGTGGGCAGCCAGGGGGACACCCTGGAGGGCAAGACCATCGCGGTCTCGGGCTTCGGCAATATGAGCTGGGGGGTGTGCCGCAAGGCGGCCCAGCTGGGTGCGAAGGTGATCACCCTCTCCGGCCCCGACGGCTATGTCTGCGACCCCGAGGGGATCACCGGCCAGGAGAAGCTGGACTATTTGCTGGAGATGCGGGACAGCGGCAAGGACAAGGTCTCCGCCTACGCCCGCCGGTTCGGGGTGGAGTTCTTCCCCGGCAAGAAGCCCTGGGAGGTCAAAACCGATATTGCCATCCCCTGCGCCACCCAGAACGAGCTGGACGTAGAGGACGCCATCTCCATCCTGGCCAACGATGTGCGCTACTATGTGGAGGGGGCCAACATGCCCGCCACCACCCAGGCCATGAAGCTGCTCCGCCTCAGCCCCAAGGTGCTCACCGCGGGGGCCAAGGCCTCCGGCTCGGGCGGCGTGGCGGTGTCCGCCCTGGAGATGGCCCAGAACTCCATCCGCTACAACTGGACCCGTGCCGAGGTGGACGAAAAGCTGCGCCAGATTATGGGCAGCATCTACGACGCCTCCGCCGCGGCCGCCGCGGAGTACGGCCTGGGGGAGGACCTCATCGCCGGAAACGACATCGCCGCCTTTAAAAAGATATCTGAGGCCATGATCGCACAGGGCCTGTAAAGAAAGCATGTGCCGCCCGTCGGGCGGCACATGCTTTTTTATTCTGTGGTGTAATTGTCAAAATAACCCTGGATCAGCACCACCGGAGTCCCCTTGTCCCCCGAGCCGGAGGTCAGGTCGCACAGGGAGCCAATCAGGTCGGTCAGCCGCCGGGGGGTGGTGCCCTCCGACACCATCTGTCCCACCAGGTCCCCGTCCTTCTTGTGGATGCGGTCCTTGATGGCCTCCTTTAGCGCCTCGCCGGACAGATGGGCGAAGTCGTTGTCGGCCAGATACTTCAGCTTCAGCTCGTTGGGGGTGCCCTCCAGGCCGGCGGTGTAGGCCGGGGAGACCACCGGGTCGGCCAGCTCCCAAATTTTGCCCACCGGGTCCTTGAAGGCGCCGTCGCCGTAGACCATGACCTCCACATGGCTGCCGGTCTCCTCCAGCAGCCGCTTCTGAATGGCCTCCACCAGCCCCTGGCAGTCCCGGGGGAACAGCTTCACCTGCTCCTCGGTGGACTTGTTGGAGCCCA
>ERZ808028.2042-NODE-2042-length-10499-cov-3.633851_pt1 | contig 10499 bp, 6 predicted proteins | sample MGYA00380184_ERZ808028 | MGnify/ENA primary metagenome ERZ808028 (study PRJEB31490, sample SAMN06133397) | mouse gut metagenome | isolation source: J8_1 | host: mice | place: China: Chengdu | collected 2015-05 ...
TATTTGTCTGGAGTGTATTGGAATTGGATAAAAAACAGAAAAAACACGAATGGAAACGCCATCGGATTCAGGCGCTTTGGGCGCTGCTTACCAACAGCTATCTGATCGGCTTCGTTCAGGGTAAAATCTATAAAGGAAACTTAAAAAATCTCTGCGTTCCCGGACTAAACTGCTATTCCTGTCCGGGCGCCCTCGGCGCCTGCCCCATCGGAGCGATGCAGGCAGTGATCGGTCACTGGAATTTTAAATTTGCCTTTTATATCGCGGGATTTCTGATGTTTATCGGCGCATTGACGGGACGGTTTGTCTGCGGTTTTCTCTGCCCGTTCGGACTCATACAGGATTTGCTGCACAAACTTCCGTTCCCGAAAAAAATAAAAACATTCCGGGGAGATTTTTTACTCAGGAAATTAAAATATGTGATTCTGGCAGTGTTTGTTATACTTTTGCCGATGTTTCTTGTCGATCTCTTAGGACAGGGCGCGCCTTATTTCTGTAAGCTGATCTGTCCGGCAGGTACGTTAGAGGGCGGGATTCCCCTTGTTCTAAAAAACCAGTCACTGCGCAGCGCCATAGGATGGCTGTATACATGGAAAACCGTGCTTCTGGCAGTGACGATTTTGCTGTCGATCCTGATCTACCGACCGTTCTGCAAGTACATATGCCCGCTCGGCGCCGTGTATTCCGTCTTTAATCCCATAGCCGTCTTCCGCTACCGGGTAGACAAACATCAATGCACAGGCTGCGGCGCCTGTGCAGCTATCTGTCCGATGCAGATTGATCCGGTCAGTCAGGCCAATCATCCGGAATGTATACACTGCGGCTCCTGCAGGCAGACATGTCCCGCAAAAGCCATATCTTTTCGATAACGATGCACCGGTATCCGTTCGGCAACGCCCAACAGATACCGGTCTTTTTTACCTCTAAAAATTTCTGCTACTGAAAATACCGAACGCCCGACGTAAACAGCTTTAAGTCCTGTTCCCCGTAAATGTTGACGGCAACCGATCTGCCGCGTCGTTCCGCATGCGCCATTTTTCCAAGCACGCGCCCGTCCGGGCTTGTAATTCCCTCGATCGCTGCATAAGAACCATTGACATTCCATTCTTCGTCCATCGTCGGCTCTCCGTTTTCATTGACATACTGCGTCGCCACCTGTCCGTTCGCAAACAATCTGTCAATCCATTCCTTTGGCGCAACAAAACGTCCTTCTCCGTGAGATGCCGGACTGCAGTATACGCTGCCCGTTTCTGCTCCCGTAAGCCACGGCGAGCGGTCGGTCACGACTTTTGTATAGACCATCTTACTGATATGGCGTCCGATCGTATTGTACGTCAGCGTCGGAGAATCTGCTTTCTGCTCCGTAATCTCTCCGTACGGAAGCAGCCCAAGCTTAATCAGCGCCTGGAATCCGTTGCAGATCCCAAGCATCAGTCCGTCCCGTTCATGCAGCAGGCGGTTTACTGCTTCTGTCAGCCTTGGATTCCGAAATGCCGTTGCAAAGAATTTGGCAGATCCCTCCGGCTCGTCTCCGGCTGAAAATCCGCCCGGGAACATAATGATCTGCGCCTGGTCGATCGCCTGTTCAAATTCCCTGACCGAACTGCGGATATCTTCCTCATTTAAATTTTGAAATACTCTCGTGACGACATTTGCACCCGCTGCCAAAAATGCTTTTGCACTGTCATATTCACAGTTGGTTCCCGGAAATACCGGAAGAAATACGGTGGGTTTTGCTGTTTTATGCCTACAGACATACACCGTTCCTCCCCGATAGATATCCGTATCTACTTTACTTTTGTCATCTGTGGAATGAGTCGGAAATACTTTTTCTAATGTATTGGTCCATGCACCAATCGCTTCTTCCATAGAAATCTCCATATCGCCGCAGATAAATGCCTGTTGGTCATTGACCATGCCGACAAACGCCGCATATGCATTCAATCCTTCCTCCTTCAGCCGTTCGGCAACCTCTTCTGCCCGTTCTGCGGCAATTTCTGCCACAATATTTCCAAATCCCGGTGCAAACAGCATATCCATATCCGCCGTATCCTGGATAGTAACGCCAAGTTTATTTCCAAACGCCATTTTGCTTAACGCAGCGGCAAGTCCCGCTTTATCCAACGCATAAGCAGATACGGCTGCGCCGCTTTGAATCAGACTGCGAATCGTCCCATACAGTTTTTTCACCTGCGCATAAACGGGAAGATCATACGCATCTTTTTCCATCGTAAACAGCATCAGGCGGTTTCCTGCCCGTTTCAATTCCGGCGTCACAATATCGCTCTCTTTTGCCACGTCTACCGCAAACGATACGAGCGTCGGCGGAACGTCGATCTTATTAAAACTGCCGGACATGCTGTCTTTCCCGCCGATGGAAGGAAGCCCGAATCCCATCTGCGCGCTGTATGCGCCCAAAAGCGCAGCAACCGGCTGGCTCCAGCGCGAAGGTTCTTCCGACATTCTCCGGAAATACTCCTGGAATGTAAAACGGATCTTCCGATAATCTCCTCCGGCTGCCACAATGCGGGCTACCGATTCCAGCACGGCATAGACCGCGCCATGATATGGACTCCAGGAGGATAAATACGGATCGAAACCGTAACTCATCATCGTAACGGCGTCTGTCTCGCCTTCTGCCACCGGAAGCTTAGCCACCATACTCTGTGTTTCGGTCAGCTGATAACGTCCGCCGTAAGGCATATATACGCTGCCTGCGCCGATGGAACCGTCGAACATTTCCACCAGTCCCTTTTGGGAGCAGACGTTTAAATCGGCAAGCTCTGCCAGCCACGCTTCTTTCCGATTCCCGTTCTCTGCCGCCTCTTTGACTGCGGGAATCGCAATTTCATCCAGATAACAATCTGCCTTTGACGGAATCTCTACGGACACACAGGTCGTTTGATGCGCGCCGTTGGTATCCAGAAACTCTCTGGAAATATTGACGATCTCTTTTCCTCTCCACTGCAGCACCAGACGCGGCTCTTGTGTAACCACCGCTACCGGCACTGCCTCTAAATTTTCTTCCTTCGCATAATTTAAAAACAAATCCGCATCTTCCGGCGAAACGACAACCGCCATACGCTCCTGGGATTCGGAAATCGCAATCTCCGTACCGTCAAGCCCGGCATATTTTTTCGGAACTTTATCCAGATCGATCCTAAGCCCCGGCGCAAGCTCTCCGATGGCGACGGAAACGCCGCCCGCACCGAAATCGTTGCACTTTTTGATCAGATAGCTGACTTCTTCCCTGCGGAACAGTCTTTGGATTTTCCGCTCAGTCGGGGGATTTCCTTTCTGAACTTCTGCCCCGCACGTATCGATGGAAGCCGTATTATGCGCTTTGGACGAGCCTGTAGCGCCGCCGCAGCCGTCGCGCCCCGTACGTCCGCCCAGCAGGATAATGATATCTCCCGGATCGGAAGTAAGCCTTTGGACCGCACGCCGGGGTGCCGCTCCCATTACGGCGCCGATTTCCATACGCTTTGCCGCATAATCGGGATGGTAGATTTCTTTGACATATCCCGTCGCCAGCCCGATCTGATTGCCATAGGAACTGTAGCCGTGCGCCGCTTCCCGGACCAGTTTTTTCTGCGGCAGCTTTCCTTTCATCGTATCTTTGACCGATACGGTCGGATCCGCGGCTCCCGTTACGCGCATGGCCTGATACACATACGTCCGCCCGGAAAGCGGATCGCGGATCGCACCCCCAAGGCAGGTCGCCGCGCCGCCGAACGACTCGATCTCGGTCGGATGGTTATGCGTCTCGTTTTTAAAATTCACGAGCCACTCTTCCGTTTTGCCGTCCACTTCCACCGGAACGACAATCGAGCAGGCATTGATCTCGTCCGATTCCTCCTGATCGTCTAATTTCCCTTCTTTTTTGAGCCGCTTCATTGCCATCAGGGCAATATCCATCAGACAGACAAACTTGTCGTCCCTGCCGGCGTACATCTGCCGATGCGCGCTGAGATAGTCTGCATAGGACTGTTCCATCGGCTTCTTATAATCTCCCTCGCCAAACGAAACCCCTTCTAATTCCGTCAGAAACGTCGTATGGCGGCAGTGGTCGGACCAGTACGTATCCAGTACGCGGATCTCCGTCATGGAAGGATCGCGTTTTTCCTCCTGTTCAAAGTAATTGCGTATATGAAGAAAATCCTGAAACGTCATGGCAAGATTTAATGACTGATACAAGTCCTTTAATTCCTGCTCTGTCTGCCCGATAAATCCGTCAAAAATCAACACATCGCCCGGCTCTTCAAACTCCGTGATCAGCGTCTGCGGTTTCTGTTCGTCTGCCTCCCTGGAATCCACCGGATTGATACAGTGCTCTTTCACGGCGTTTAACTGCTCGTTCGTCAGTTTTCCGGTAATGAGATACGTCGTCGCAGAACGGATCACCGGTTCTTCGGTTTCATTTAATAATTTCACACACTGCTGAGCAGAATCCGCACGCTGGTCAAACTGGCCCGGAAGAAACTCTACGCTAAACGCATACCCCTCTTTCGCTTCTACCGTTTCTTCGTATACATCATCCACCGGAGGTTCCGAAAAAACAGTGCGAAGCGCCTTTTTATATGTTTCATCGGAAATATTTTCCACATCATAACGAATCAGCACACGTACGTCTTCTACGGTTTTGATTCCAAGATAACTTTGTATTTCCGCCTTTAATTCTTTGGCCTGTACCGCAAAGGCAGGCTTCTTTTCCACGTATACTCGTCTTACATTACTCATCAGTCATTCCTCCATTGTTTTGCTTTCTGGCACACTTGTCCTCAGAGAACAAAAAGAACTGCCGTCCTCCCTTCCTCTGCGGACAGGTTCATCATACCACGCTTACATAAATAAGTATAATTAATATATCTTATCTTATTTATAATATTTGCTAATAATATTCCAATTCATCCGATTACGGTCAGAGAGCCGGCGATTCCCATCCCTTGCAGACATCGACCCAGCCTTTGTATCCGGAATATTGTTCCAGCTGCGGAATCGTCAGTTCGATCGCGCTGTTGGAACTCCCGCAGGCAGGAAAGACAGACGTAAACCGTTTCAGAGAAACGTCCAGATATACGTCGACGCCGCTGTTGACGGCAAAAGGACAGACACCGCCTACCGCATGTCCGATTTGTTCTTCCGTTTCTTTCGGTGAGAGCATTTTGGCTTTCGTATGGAACTGCGTTTTATATTTGGGATTATCGATTTTCGTATCCCCGGCAGCCACAACTAAAATCGCAGATCCATCCGCCGAAAACGACAGCGATTTGGCAATCCGCGCCGGCTCACAATGCAAAGCGGCAGCGGCAAGCTCGACGGTTGCACTGGAAACGTCAAATTCTAAAATCTTTCCTTCCATTCCATATTGTCTAAAATATGTTTTTACTTTTTCAATTGACATAGCTTCCTCCCGGTTTCTTTTTATCATAACATACTTCCCTGCCCTCTGACACCCCAAATGACAATAGGATTGCAAAAATCAAAAAAAAATGGTATATTTTCATTAAAATATCACAATGAACGGAGAATGTTATGAAGAAAATTATCAACCTTTTATTTCCGGCTCTTCTGCTTCCTGTGCTTTTATCCGGATGTCAGGACAAAAACCAGACTCTCCGGACTTCTGTCAATGATACGCAGGCTTTAGACTCTGATACGGTCAGCCTGACTGTATGGGGCGCCGAAGAGGACGAAGCGCTGCTTGCAGAACTGATTGACGGATTTCAAAAAAAATACCAAAACGAAGCAAAATTCAACATCACGTACACGCCGCAAAGCGAAAGTGACTGCACAAACGCATTAATGGGAGACTTAGAACAGGGCGCGGATGTATTTGCGTTTGCAGACGACCAGTTAAACACTCTGGTCGCCGCCGGCGCGCTGGAACCGGTGGAACAGCCGGAAAACATCAAAGCATCCAATCTTCCGGAAGCCGTTCTTGCGGCATCGGTCAACGACACGCTCTATGCGCTTCCTCTGACGGCAGATAACGGATATTTTCTATACTACAATAAACAGTATTTTTCCGAAACCGATATCACATCTTTTGACCAGATGTTAGCAGTCGCCGCATCGCAGAATAAAAAAGTTTCTATGGAATGGTCTTCCGGCTGGTATGTGTATTCCTTTTTCGGCAACACCGGCCTGACCGTGGGATTAAACGACGACGGCATCACCAATTACTGCACCTGGAACGATACAAAAGGTTCTGTCAAAGGATACGACGTGGCAAAAGCCATGCTTGGCATTGCAGATCATCCGGGTTTTCTCAGCACGGATGACGCAGGATTTTTGGAAGGTGTCAGAAACGGCACGATCATTGCCGGAATCAACGGCGTATGGAATGCCCGCGCGGTAGAAGAAGCCTGGGGCAGCGGTTACGGCGCGGCAAAACTGCCTTCTTACACCTGCGCCGGACAGCAGATTCCCATGGCTTCGTTTTCCGGCTACAAATTAATCGGCGTAAACGCCTATTCCAAAGAAAAAGAATGGGCGGACAAACTGGCGGAGTGGATCGCAAATGAAGACAATCAAAAGCTCCGTTTTCAGATGCGCGGCCAGGGTCCCTCAAATATCAATGCCGCGGCTTCCAAAGAAGTTCAGTCTTCCCCCGCAATCGCCGCATTGATTGATCAGTCTGAATTTTCCTGCCTGCAGCGGATCGGCGGCAATTTCTGGGAACCGGTTACTGCATTTACCGCAAATATTTTAAATAAACAAACGACGGAACAAAACCTGCAGGAACAGCTTGATACCATGGTAGAAGGCATCGTCGCACCATAAGGAAACAAAATCTGACTACAGACAGAAAAGGAGTACCCATGAACATGAAAACCATTCGTTTAAAACATCGTTTAATCATACCGATTGCCCTGTTGGGCATTGTGGCTCTCTTGTCCAATATCCTCTCCGTGATCAACATCCGAAACGTAAATGCAAGCGCTTCCAAAATCGCCGACAATTACATGGACGGCAAAAGCCGTCTGGCAGAAATCAGCCAATCCTCTATGAATATACATAAAATGGCGTTAAGCCATATCGTTGCCACGGATTACAATACGATGATCTCACTGGTCGAACAGATCAAAGAAGAAGAAACGCGCCTGTCAAAGCAGCTTTCGGAATATGCCGATTACGTCACGCCAAGTGAACAGAAACCGTACGAATCGCTGCTTTCTGATTATGATTCTTTTCAGCATGCACTGATCCGTCTTGTCTGCGCCAGCGCAAGCCATAAAACGCAGGACGCCTATGCCCTTGCAAACGGGGATGTAGCCGCTTACGCAGGCGCCATGGAATCTGATATCGACGCTCTGAACGACTCGATCAACAAACAGACGAAAACAGCAAGAAAACAGCTCGCAAGCACATATGTCATATCCCTGGCTATCGGCATTGCCGCCGCCGTCGCCTGTCTTCTTTTAGTGTTCGGAGATATAAAATTAATTACAAAATATGTCCTCATTCCGATCAAGAGCATTTTAACAGCCATTCAGGAAAGCTCCGGACAAATCGACCATATGACGGGAGAAGTGTTAAAAAGAACAAATGCTTCCAAAAAGAGTGCGGCAGGACTTTCTTCCCTTGCCGGACAGCTTTCTGAAACCATCCGCAAAGTTGCGGGCAATATTTCATCCATCAATGAAAGCGCCAAAAATGTCAGCCAGGACGTCCAGAATATTGCCAAAGAATGCAGCGTGATCACCGATTATGCCGCAGATATGAACGACCGTGCAAACGCGATGCAGCAATCCGCCCAAAACAGCGCCGAAACCACAAGTACAAAAGCATCCGAAATTTTACATTCCCTCAATGACGCAATTGAGAAAAGCAAGAGTGTAGATCAAATTCAGGCGCTGACCGGTGAAATTTTAGCGATTTCCCAACAGACAAAGCTGATTTCTTTAAACGCTTCCGTAGAAGCCGCCAATGCCGGAACTGCCGGAGAAGGTTTTGCCGCCGTAGCAAAAGAAGTACGCGACCTCGCCCACTCCAGCCAGGATACCGCCAACCGCATCCAGGAAATCAACAGTGTTGTCACTGCAGCCGTCTATAATCTCTCCGATCACGCGCAAAACCTGATCGACTATATGAGCCAGTCCGTCCTGACCGAATTTGAAGCATTTGTGCAGTCCGGCAGTCAATACCGCCAAGACGCTGCCTACATCCGCAAGACCATGGATGAATTTCACGAACAGACCGAACGGCTCAAACATTCCATGTCCGACATCGCAGATTCGATCGGCACAATTACAACTGCGATCGATGAGGGTGCACACGGAATCACCGGTGTAGCCGGAAATACCAAAGACCTTGTCCTGGATATGGAAGATATCACAAAACGCATGGGCGTAAATCAGAACGTTGTAGAAGAACTGAAGAAAGAAACGATTGTGTTTGACAATCTTTAGGAATAAAGAAAACAATTTCATCCATAACAATCGGGTAGGAGGTAGATAATTATTTTATCTACCGACCTCCCACACCACCGTACGTACGGTTCCGTATACGGCGGTTCCTTAGTTTTCACATACTTTCAGATAAAACTCTGTGAATGTTGGGTATCCAAGTTCACGGAGTTTCTTGTTGTTAAATGCAGTCTGTAATACGAAATATCCACCACAGTACCAGTTTCCGTTCCGCATATTGGCACATATCCATGCCTTTTCTTCTTCCACACCTAACCTCTTTAATTCCCTGAATTTTGTCTTAACTTTCTTCCATTGTTTCCAGTAAATAGTTCTTATCTTATGTCTTAGCCATTCATCGGTTTCCCTCAAAAGTCCTTTCATGTCTGCAAGTGAGAAATAATTCACCCATCCTCTGACAAACTGCGTCAGTTTCATGGCTCTGTATTCATTTCCCCATCCGTTATTCCTTTTTGTCAATTCTCTGATTTTATCTTTCATCTTTGCTACTGACTTTGGATGTACCCGGAACTTGCATTTCCCTTTGTAACGATAAAATGCGTATCCAAGATATTTGACTTTGCTGATATGTTCCACGCCTGTTTTCTTTCGGTTCACTTTCAGAAAAAGTTTCCCCTCAATGAACGGAATGATGTTTTTCAAGGTTCTTTCTGCACTCTTTCTGCTTTTACAGAAAATCATGCAGTCGTCCGCATACCTCACAAATCTGTGCCCTCTGCATGTCAGTTCCCTGTCCAGTTCATTCAGCATGACATTACTAAGCAGTGGACTTAGCGGTCCGCCTTGCGGCGTCCCTGTTTCCGTCTTTTCAAACACTCCTCTGCTGATAACACCTGCATTGAGGTATTTGTGTATCAGCGATATTACCCGCCCGTCTTTAATGGTTCTTGAAATCACTTCTATCAGCTTACTTTGGCATACCGTATTGTTAAGGGGAAGCCTTGTCTCCCTTCGCTGGAAGTAGACGTGATAAAAGCTAAATAAAATAAATCAATGCAATGCAGCCTTACCCACAAGAATAGGATTTTAGGCGTTATAACCTACAAATTTTTTGAGGAGAGGGTAAGTTGAAACAATTATCAAATGAAAATCGATATCCGAAACGTCTTGATTTAGCCCTGTAATTCCATACAAATTGCTATAATATGAATATTGGGATTAAATGGTAATATTATCTTGCAAACATCAATAACATTATCAATTTCTATACAATTATAAGTAATACTAGCTTGTGAATTAACAATGTTTCCATCCTTAATCTTGGAATAACCTATAACTATAGTTTCAGGCTTGTTCAACACTGAAATATCGTTTGCCTCTATTTTACAATATTTTTTTCTTCCATCTTTTGTTTCTAAAACTATTGCATCATTGCAAGTTCCCCATTCAGCACAAAGCAACAACCTTAATCCTACAATTTTTCCACTTTGATTTACCACTATATGTTGTCCCTTGCAAATTACATTATCTTGCCTTTCATCAAAATATGTTTCAAAATTCACTTCATTATTAATAATATCTTTATATTTATCATTTAATACAAAATATTCACCTACTAATGTTAAATCAGCCTTTTTTTCATCTGGATTATTGCTAAATCCTTTGTTATTAAAGAAATTTGAAATATCTACATTTACAAAGTTTTTTTCCACACACACTTTAGGCAAACTATCACTTTTTTTACATATTTTCCTTTTTTCTATAGATTTTGTTATCAATAGGTGGAACGCATGCTTCTCAATCTTAGCAATTTCCATTACAATTTTATAAACTTTATCATTAATGTCTGGTTTCCAATTTGTCCTAGACGATTTAAATAATATATTCATAACTGTATTCCATTTACCTATTGAAACAGTCAAAAGCTCTATCACATTGTCTATATTTAAATAGTATTTTTTTAATTGCTCAAGAAATATAATAAACATATTCCTTCCCTTTATTGGAAACTACTATATCATCATTTTCTAAATAAACGGATATATTACTTATTTTACTTTGTTTTAGGAGTGGGTTATTGGAATCCTTGCTAAAAAATATTATATTAGCTTTTATTCTATTTAATAT
>ERZ808028.2044-NODE-2044-length-10481-cov-4.155613_pt1 | contig 10481 bp, 7 predicted proteins | sample MGYA00380184_ERZ808028 | MGnify/ENA primary metagenome ERZ808028 (study PRJEB31490, sample SAMN06133397) | mouse gut metagenome | isolation source: J8_1 | host: mice | place: China: Chengdu | collected 2015-05 ...
GGTTTAAAACACTTAATTCTTTGTCATCTTTAAAGTTTTTTAACTCTGCCATTTTATCTCTCTCCTTTTCTTAATCATAAAAAAAAGATTTCGCCTAAGGACGAAATCTCGTGGTACCACCTTAATTTACAATACAATCAATGTATTGCCTCAACACTTTAACGCAGTGAACGGCATTCTCTTTCGAGTGCAGCTTGCAGGTAGTTCCTAATCATCTTTGGGAAAACTTTCACCGACCGTTTCCTCTCTAAACCGCTAATAGATTAGACATGTCCTGTTCTTTGCTTTTTGGATTTATATTTGTATTTTACAACATTTCTTGAATTTGTCAACCTTAATTTATTTCAATGTAATCAAGTTAAGGAAGTTCGTTTGTCCAGGACGCCCTGGTGCTCCACCGGTAACAATCACCATCTGTCCTGCCTCACAGCCATATTCTTTAGCTAACAGTTCCGCATAATTCAGCATTGTTTCCGTGCTTGGTACACTTCGACACATCACAGGTGTTACACCCCATGAAAGTGCTAATTTATTCATTACTTCACTATTTGGAGTAGCTGCAATAATCGGGCATTGCGGACGATATCTTGACATTTTTTCCGCAGTGAAACCGGTCATTGTAAAGGCAACGATAGCAGCTGCTTTGAATTCATAAGCAATTTCAGCTACTGACATACAAATAGCTTCTGACGAGTCCTTCTTACTTGTCTTAACAGCATGTTTATAGAAACGAGAATAATCTAAGCCCTCTTCTGTTTTAGCTGCGATTTTAGCCATTGTTTCAACCGCTTCTTCAGGATATTTACCTGCTGCTGATTCGCCTGATAACATTACCGCATCACTGCCGTCCATAATCGCGTTGGCGACATCTGATACTTCCGCACGTGTAGGACGTGGATTTTGTTGCATACTTTCTAGCATTTGAGTCGCCGTAATAACAACTTTACCTGTTTCATTACATTTTCTGATAATTTGTTTTTGGATTAACGGTACATCTTCTGCCGGTACTTCCACACCTAAATCACCACGAGCAACCATGACCCCATCAGCTACTTTTAAGATTTCGTCAATTTTTTCAACACCTTCGGAGTTTTCAATCTTGGCAATAACACGAATGTTTGGTCGATTATTTTCAACTAACATACGCTTAATATCTAAAATATCTTGCCCTCTTCTAGTGAAAGATGCTGCAATAAAATCAACATTTTGACGACAGCCAAATTCAATGTCGGCAATATCTTTTTCTGATAGATAATTTAATTGAATCGCAATTCCCGGTACGTTAATACCACGTTTATTTTTAACGATACCGTCATTAGCACATACACAAACGATATCAGTGCCTTCAACGTGGTCTACCAATAATGAAATCTGTCCATCGTTGACTAAAATGAAACCGCCCGGTTTAACATCTTGATACAGATTATGATAAGTGATGGAAAAGCGATCGCTTGTTCCTTCGATTTCATCTGCTGCGATACGTACAACTTGACCTTTATGAAACTGAGTTTGTCCCCCAACAAAATCATGTGTTCTGATTTCAGGTCCTTTCGTATCTAACATAATTCCAACTGGACAATGCAATTCTTCTGTGAGTTTTCTTAATAACTCAATACGAGCTGCATGTTCCTCGTGAGAACCATGTGAAAAGTTAAGACGCATAACATTCATACCTGCATTGATAAGTTTTCTTAACATAGCTTCGTTATCAGAAGCAGGTCCAATAGTACAAACAATTCTTGTTTTCTTTTCAATCTCTTTCACTTTACACCCTCCTATACTTTATCCATTAGCGAAGTTTTACAGCATCTTCGTAAATACTATAATCTGTTTCTCTTGGTTTAGATAATGTTTCGATAATATCTAAACCTTCTAAACGTCCGTTAACAACGCTGACACATTCTCCGCCGTGTCCGGCTTCCAGTAATTCCACTGCAAAGACACCCATACGGCTAGCTAAGACTCTATCTCTGGCACTTGGGCGTCCGCCTCGTTGCATATGTCCTAAAACATTCGCTCTTGTTTCAAAGCCGGTAGCTTCTTGGACTTTTTTAGCTAGAGCGTGCACATCTGTAATTCCTTCAGTAATAACCACAATAGCGTGTTTTTTATCTGACTGTTTAGAAATACGTAAACGTTCGATAATTTTTTCTTCATTATAACCTAACTCACTTGTGACAATCAGTTCAACACCACATGAAATCCCTGCCCAAACAGCTAAATCTCCACAGTGGCGTCCCATGACTTCCAAAATAGTACAGCGCTGATGTGAGCTAGAGGTATCTCTTAAGCGATCTAAAGCATCAACAATTGTATTTAATGCTGTATCGAATCCAATTGTAACTTCGGTCTTAGGAATATCATTATCTATTGTTCCGGGAATACCGATACAGTTGACCCCCATTTCAGTCAAACGCATTGCACCATTATAGCTTCCGTCGCCTCCGATGACAACTAATGCTTCAATCCCTACTTTTTCTAATTGTTGAACGGCAACTTTGCGGACTTCTTCATCTTTAAATTCGGGAAAGCGAGCCGAACGCAACATCGTTCCACCTTGATTGATAATATTTCTTGTTGAACGACGATCGAATTTAATGAACAAGCCATCATAAAGTCCTTTAAAGCCTTGTTCAATGCCATAAACTTCAATGCCCTTGTTTAAGCAAGTACGTGCAACCGCACGAATTGCCGCATTCATTCCCGGCGCATCTCCACCAGATGTTAAAATACCGATACTTTTTACCATAATTTCCACCTCTCTGTAGTATCTTTATATCTACATTTTACCATAAATTTTCCCAAATGAAAATAAAATCCTGATTGACATACCTAATTATAAAAGATTTTATCTGAATTTATGCCCCACTAACAAAAAGCTGTTAGCTAAAGCCGAAATTCTTTCAATCAGACGTTTGACTTTGATGGCTTCATCTGTTGTTTTATTTTGTGTATAATGTTGTTCTAGTTCATGAAGGTTATAAACACTTGTGAAGTAAGTCGGTAATTTTCTTAACATTCTTTCATTTAAAAGGTTATATAAAACTTCATCGCGAGCCCATGGGCTAACGGTTTCGGCTCCTAAATCATCTAATATTAAATATGGCACTTCTTTTAAATGGGCAATCCCATTATCCTCATCTTTATTGAAATAGCTTTTCAAATCCTGAAGCAACTGTGGCACGGAAACAAAAGCACAGTCTTGATTATTTGAAGCTAAAAGATTGCAGAAAGCTTGCATTACATAAGTTTTGCCGTTTCCCATTTCACCGTGAACATAGATACCTTTAGGACTGAAATTAGTGGCCTGGTCGATTAGTTTTTTTACTAATAAAATTAAATTTCCGTCATTATCCAAATTCAAATCAGAAAAGGTAACCAAAAGCATCTCTTTAGGCATATTGCCTGAAACATGGCTAAAAACTCGTCTTTGTTCATCTAGCTTCGCCCCATAGGGACAAACTTTAAATGTATTTGTGATTTCACCGTCGACAATATCCAATTCACGCATATAGCCTTTAAAACTTTTCGGGCATTGCTCAATCCCTTGGCATAAGGCACATTGCTGCAAATCTTCTTCAAAGTTTAAAAAATCAATCCAATGGTCTTCCACAAACTTCCTATCCAATTGATATTGTCCTAGCAACTTAGCAATTCTCGAATTTTGCAACAAGCTATCAACACTTTCTTTTTTACGCTTATAAAAGGCATCATCTTTAACGATTATATTTCTTAGTGTATCCACTTTTTTAACCACCTTTCAACATCATTTCAATTTCTTTACGTAAAGCTTCATATTCTTCTTTTTCAACTTTGGAAATTTCTTGAACCTTTGGTTTTTCAATCTGTACATCTAAATTCTTTTTGCTTGCCATATAGACTTTAGCTTCTTCTATCGCTTTTTCAACTGTATCAATTTTCTTTCTGGCAAATGTCCCTGCCAAGTATTCTAAATGGTTTCTAGGTAATTGCCCTTGATTCATTCTTAATACAGTTTCAATCAGCACATTGACTACACCACTAGGCAGTTGTTGTTTAGTTAATAAGTTTTCAATTAGGCTCAAATCTCTTGCCGTAGGAGCGCTGCCGTTTTGTAAAGCACATAAATATTCATAAGGACTTAAAGAGGCAAGCTGTCTTATTTTTTCTTCACGTTTATTTTTAGCCGGCTGATTGTGATTAGGTTTTGGCTGTTTGGCATAAACCTCTTTAGGCTGAACTTGTTTTTCAAATTCATAATAACGCAGGCATCTTTTTTGCAGGTCCTCAATGATAATTTGATGGTGATCGTAAACATCATAAATCAATTCACGCATAATTGTAGGTGCGATATGATAGATTGTTCCATACTGACAAATGGCTTTTTCAACTTCTTTTGTAATCGCACTTAAAGGAATTTGATAATCCTGCAATCCTCGATAAAACATCTCCAAATCATAAGCGACTTGCGGTTCTTTTTGAATATCTTGTCCAAACTGATCTTTAGCAAGAACTAAATGCTCATTGTCTAAATCAACATGGAACACTTCATCAAACCTTCTGGTAATATTGCGATATTTCTTTTCATCAATTTGCGGACAACTGAAATAGAAACGTGTTTTTTCATAATCAACTTCCCCTAAACTTCTGTATAACAGCGTATTCAACAAGGCATTCTTAAAGAAATGGCGTGGGCTTAAAGGCATCAAAACCTCATAAATATAATCGGCTTGATTACCTTCTTGTTTCTGATAAGTACGAAGCAACCCTAACCCCTCTAAACACGCTAAGCTATCCTCAAGTGTTGTGATATTCATTTGTAGAATATGCATTAAGCGGTAATGGGTGGAAGGTGTATTGAGAATTCTTCCTCTTTCTACCTCATGATACAAAGACATATAAAGCGCAAAGGACTCAGCTTTAGCTAAGGGCTGATACAAAAGCGTTAAAGTACGTACTCTGTCTTCGCCCAAATAGCCTTTACAGTAAACTTGATATGTATCTTGACTTGTCTTAGTATTCATCGTACTCCTCCAATCTTTTTTGCACTTGTTCATATAATCTTGCTATATCTTTTCGATTATCAATAATCACATCGGCTAAGTCCTTTTTTCTTTCCAATGGCATTTGGGCAGTTATGCGCAACATGGCTTCTTCTAAGCTTAAATGATTGCGTGCCATCAAACGATTTAACTGTGTTTTTTCATCGACATAAATGACCCATATCTCATCACATAAATCTTCCATCTTGGCTTCAAACAGCAAAGGAATATCCAAAAACAACAATTCGCTTTCCTGATTTTTAATCGCTTCTTCCATCTTCATACGACAGTAAGGGTGAATAATGTTCTCTAATTTCTTTTTATCCTTGGCACAGTTAAAAATTCGTTGTCCTAACTTAGCCCGATTGATTCCTTGTCCATCGACACAGTTAGGAAAAGCTTGTTTTATTGCTTCAAAACAATCGACATAAGCCTTTCTTGTCAATAAATCACAATCGACTACAGGATATCCTTGTACCTGTAAGTATTGTGAAACAGCACTTTTGCCTGAGGCTATTCCGCCGGTAATTCCAATAACTAAAGACATCATTTTCACCTACTTTTTCCTTTTACGTATGAGTTTTTGGCATTTTGGACAGTAAAACGCTGTGCGTTGATTTATTTTTTGACTGACGATTGTTGCCCCGCATCGACAACAAGGCTCGTTTTCTTTTCCGTAAACATCTAACTCTAGCGCAAATAAACCGTGAATACCGTTCGAGCTAAATGAACGAATGGTTGTTCCGCCTTTGGCAATGGCTTCATTTAAAACCTCACATGACGTATCCAAAATTTTTTGTAACCTAACTAAAGATAAATCACAAGCTAAGCTCAATGGGTGAATCCCTGCTCTAAATAAAACCTCATTGGCATAGATGTTACCTAATCCGGCAATCTTGCTTTGGTCTAATAAAGCTGTTTTAATAGGCTGACGACAATTGGTAAATAAGGCTTTCAAGGTAGCCGCATCTAAATCAAAGGGTTCTTTCCCTACTTTAGCTAAAGGAAGACTATGTAAATAATCTTCTTTTGCCACCAATGCCAAGCGTCCGAATTTACGGACATCATGATAGCGCAAATCCATCTTGTTATCTAAATGGAAAATGACATGACTATGCTTCTCAATTGGTGTATCACTAGGTTCATATAAGTATTTACCTTCCATACGCAAATGAGAAATCATAGCGATATTGTCAAAAAGGAAAATTAAATACTTTCCTTTTCTATCTATTTCTAACAGTTTTTGACCTTGAAGCACTGTTTTAAAACGTTCAATCTCCCCCTCCACAATATTAGGCCAAAGCACCTCAACATTTTGGACGGTATGATGCAATACAAAATTTCTTAATGTTTGACGAACTGTTTCAACTTCCGGTAATTCTGGCATTATTTTAAATCATACCAAGTCTTTCCATAGCTACCTTCAGCTTTTAATGACACTTTCATCGGATAGACTTGTTCCATGCCTTCGCGAATAATTTCAGACATTACGTCTAATTCTTCTTTTTTAATATCAAACACTAGTTCATCATGTACTTGGAGAATCATTTTAGATTGAACTTTTTTCTCTTTCATCAATTGATTGACTTTAATCATGGCAAGCTTCAATAAATCCGCCGCACTTCCTTGAATTGGCGTATTCATAGCTAAACGTTTGCCTAATTCACGGCGCATAAAATTCTTCTCATTGATTTCCGGGATATAACGGCGGCGATTCATCATTGTTGAAACGTAACCATGTTCCTGACAGAATTCAATTTGATGATCCATATAGGCTTTGATTTCCGGATAAGAAGCGAAATAGCGTTCAATAAAGTTTTTAGCTTCGATAATTGAAACACCTACCTGATTAGATAAACCAAAGTCACTCATACCGTAAATAATGCCGAAGTTAATCGCTTTAGCTTGACGGCGCATATCTTTTGTCACCTTATCAACCGCTACTCCGAAAATATCGCTGGCTGTTTTAGTATGAATATCCATACCGCTGTTAAAAGCCTCAATCAATGCCTCAACATCAGCTAATCCGGCAACGACACGCAACTCAATTTGCGAGTAGTCAAAAGATAAAATATAGTCGTATTCCGGAATAAAGGCTTGTCTGATTTTTTTACCTTCCTCATAGCGAATCGGAATATTTTGTAGATTAGGATCGGTACTGCTTAATCTTCCTGTCTGCGTTAAAGCCTGATTATACATTGTATGTATTTTACCGTCAATAAATACTTGGTCTTGTAAACCGACAATGTAGGTTGAATTGAGTTTGGTTAAAGTTCTGTAATCTAAAATCTTTTGAATAATCGGGTGGAATGGTGCTAGCTTTTCTAACACTTCCGCCGCTGTTGAATAACCGGTTTTGGTCTTCTTGCTACCTGGTAACTGCATCTTTTCAAACAATACTTCCCCTAACTGTTTTGGTGAAGCAATATTAAACTTTTCCCCGGCAAGCTCGTAGATTTCTTTTTCTAAAATATCAATTCGCTTTGTCATTTCTAATTCTTGAGCTTTCAATGTTTCGACGTTAACTAGCACCCCTGTATATTCCATCTTCGCAAGAATATAAGTGAGCGGTAATTCAATATTTTCATAAAGTTCATACTGTTCTTCTTGTTTTAAATGCTCAATCAAAGGCTCTTTCAAGCTGGCAATCGCTTTAGCTTGAAGACAATAATATTGAGCGGCTTTCTCTAAAGCGGGAATTTGACGTTTTGCCCCTTTACCGAAAACATCTTCTTCATACATCACGTCATCGTAATCATAGGTTTCTGCCACAATCTTCAAGTCATCTTTTAATGACGGATTTAAAATATAGCTGGCTAATTGCAAATCAAAACCATAACCGGCAATTTCAATGCCATTCCATTTTGACGCAATCATTTCTTTTTTCACATTATAACCATATTTCATAAGTTGAGGATCTTTTAAAGCTTTCTTGAAGGCTTCATCTTCTAAGGCATCTTCATAGCTGATATAGTAACCCTTATTATGAATATAAACGGCATAACCTAAAATAATGCTTTTATGATAATTAGTTCCATAAACCCCGACAACAAGAGCAAAAGGTTCGTTTAAATTAGGCATTTGTTTAACAATTTCGTATGTAAATGTGCTTTCTTCCTCTTTAGGACTTAGTGCATGATCCAATCTTTTTAATAGCGAATACATATCATAACGGCGGTAGAATGCCGCTAAATCATCATAGTAATCATCTCTTAATTTCAAATCATCTATTTGAATATCTAAAGGAATATCCGTTAAAATAGTCGCAATCTTTTTCGAATCCAAACCGGCCTGAATACCTTCACGAATTTTCTCGCCCATTTTACCGGAAATCTCCGAAGCGTGTTCTTTTAAATTTTCAATTGTCTGATATGTATGCAGCAATTTTAAAGCGGTCTTTTCCCCTACGCCTTTAATTCCTGGAATATTGTCGGAAGTATCGCCCATCAATCCTAATAAATCACGCATTTGACTAGGTTCTAAGCCATATTTTTCATAAAAGGTTGTCGGTGTAATAATATCATCGCTCTTGGTTTTCGTATTTCTTTTATAAACCGAAATATGTTCTGAAACAAGTTGCATCATATCCTTATCACCAGTCATAATTGCCACCTCATAGCCTTCTTTTTCAGCTTGTTTAGCGACTGTTCCTAAAATATCATCACCTTCATAACCCTCTAATTCATAATGAGGAATGTGGTAAGCATCTAAAAACTCACGTGCCATTGAAAACTGTTGTTTTAACTCTTGAGGCGTTTCTTTGCGTGTCCCTTTATAGTCTTTTAATAATTCGTTTCTGAAGGTCTTGCCCTTAGCATCGAACGCAACCATAATAGCGTCCGGATTTTGTTTCAAAACACTTTCTAATCTTGTCGCAAAGCCAAAGACAGCATTAGTCGGCACACCATCTTTATTGGTCATTAAATTTCCCATGGTTGCCGTTGCATAATATGAACTAAAAAGCCAATAGTTACCATCAATCAATACTATTTTTTTCATTTTCATCACCTTTTCATATTGTACCATATTCTTAAGCATGACAAAAGTAAAAAACGTCAGATTATTAACTGACGTTTTACAAAGCTTTTAAGCGCCGAATATTTAAAGATAAGGCATTTCTAAATGACACTTTTCCTTCAACTAAAATCATTTGACCGCGTTTTAAATAACTTTGGTAAGTTTCATACTGATCACTGAATAAAACACAATCAATATTGCCGGTTTCATCATAGCAAGTCAAAAAGCACATATTCTGCCCTTTCTTATCGCGAATGGTCTTAACTCTTTCTATACATAAAACACTTGTGACCGTTTGATTAACTGCCTCCACCATATAGCCTACTTGAACTGTTGGTATTTTCACTTTATTGCGATATAAGACAACCGGGTGAGTTGTAAGGTAAATACCTAAAACTCGTTTTTCATTTTCCAAAACTTCATAGCGGTCATCTTCCGCATATTTCAAAACTAAATCAAACTGAATAGCTGTTACAAGCGTTTGTTCAGAGGCACTTTTCACTTTTTCTAAATTGATTTTCATCATCTTACGGCTTAGCTGAAATTCATCTAAAGCCCCGGCATCTATCAAAGCCTCGATTGTCTTATTCGACAGACGATAAGGCGTCATTCTTGTCACAAAATCATTGTAATCCTTAAAAATGCCGTTCTTATTTCTTTCTTCCAATATCATTTGATAAGAGGCGATACCGACATCTTTAATCGCCAATAGAGAATATCGAATATTATTCTCTTGAACTGTAAAACGATCAAAGGAATAATTAACCGACGGTTTTAAAATGGCAACCCCATACTTGCGACTTTCCTGCATACACATCAATTTATTTTTATCGCTAGACTGATTATTTGAAAGTAAAGCGGCGAAAAATTGCAGTGGATAATGGGATTTTAAGTAAGCCATCTGCACAGCCACTAAAGCATAAGCAACAGAATGGGAACGATTAAAACCATAATCGGCAAAACGCTCGATATTATCATAAATCAATGTAGCTGTTTCTTCTTGATAGCCTTGAGCCTTAGCACCATCAATAAATTCCTTTTTCATTTTCTGCATTAAAGCTGTTTCTTTTTTACTCATCGCTTTACGCAAAATATCGGCTTTTCCCATAGTAAAACCGGCAAAACGTGTAGCAATTTGCATAATCTGTTCCTGATAGATTAAAATACCATAAGTTGATACCAAGATATCTTTCAAATCATCATGAAGATAGGTAATCGGTTCTTGGTGATGACGTCTTGCTAGGTAAATCGGAATATTTTGCATTGGTCCTGGACGGTATAAAGCGATAGCCGCCACAACATCTTCAAAATTTTGCGTATGAATTTTTCTTAATAATGAAACCATACCTTCCGATTCTAATTGGAAGACACCGAATGTATCTCCTGCCGCAATCATTTGGTAAGTCTTGGCATCATCTAAAGGAATATTATTCAAGTTAATTT
>ERZ808028.2045-NODE-2045-length-10479-cov-3.083061_pt1 | contig 10479 bp, 8 predicted proteins | sample MGYA00380184_ERZ808028 | MGnify/ENA primary metagenome ERZ808028 (study PRJEB31490, sample SAMN06133397) | mouse gut metagenome | isolation source: J8_1 | host: mice | place: China: Chengdu | collected 2015-05 ...
TGAAATTTATCCATAAAACTCGATACAACTGCCTCCATGATAGACACGGCACTCGTCAATGCAGCAAACAGCACCATTGCAAAAAACAGGCATCCTACCAAGTTTCCGATTTTACCCATCGCGTCAAAAACCTTTGGCAGCGAGACAAACATCAGGCTTGGTCCCGACGCCGCCATGCCTTCGCGTCCCATAAATGTAAATACCGCAGGAATAATCATAACACCTGCCAAAAACGCTACCGCCGTATCAAATATTTCAATTTGATTAATCGACTTCACCAAATTGTCATCGTCCTTAACATACGAACCGTACGCAACCATAATGCCCATCGCAACACTGAGGCTGAAAAACAACTGCCCCATCGCATCTAGCAACACCGTGAAAAATCCTTGTACCGTCATGCCCTCCAAATTCGGAATCACATAAATCTTTAAGCCTTCCATGCCTGTCCTTGTCAAACCCGCATCATCCGTATAATGAATGGTCAGTGAAAAAACCGCAATCCCGACAACAAGCAGCAGCAAAATCGGCATCAGCACTTTGGAAAACATCTCAATCCCCTTATTGACACCCCGAAAGATAACAAACGCCACCATAAACAGGAACACTGCCATAAGCACGACAGGCTGCCACTCTCCCGTAATAAATCCGGTAAAATAGCTGTCCTGCGCCGTATTTCCTCCACTGCCGGTCAGATATGCCAAAAAATATTTTACTACCCAGCCGCCGATTACACAGTAGTACGGCATTATAATAACCGGCACAAGACATGCCAGCACGCCAACAAAGCCCCACTTTGGTTTCATCTTGCTATATGCCGTAAGCGGACTCTGCTTCGTCTTCCTGCCGATTGCAATCTCTGTCGTAAGCAGCGTAAAACCAAAAGTAACCGCCAAAAACAAATAAATCACCAAAAAAAGTCCGCCGCCGTCTTTTGCCGCCAAATACGGAAACCGCCAAATATTTCCTAAGCCCACCGCGCTTCCCGCTGCCGTCAGCACAAAGCCGATGGAACCGGAAAACGAATTTCTGTTCTTTTCTTTTTTCATCTCTTTTCTTTCGGGAAAATTCCCATCCTTTCTATATTTTTGTTTATTTATGTAGTCCTGCCCGCAGTGTCAGGTAACCTCACCCTGCAAACAAGCTCCTACTGATACCGCACGATATTTGAAATGGCATACCCTAGATTATGGTCAATCTCCAAACAATACGCCGGATTCTTGCCCTCACCCTCATAGATATAATAGTATTCCAACGCACCATGCGTAATATATCCCCTCTCATACACAACTCTCGCACTGTTGTCATAAAAGCTGCGCAGGGTAGAAAGCGTCGTGCCAAATTCCATTCCGTCATGCCAGTATTCCCTGTAAAACAATGTATCGTCGTCCCGATATACGTAATTGACTTCCATTACCGAATCAAGCGCTATTGACAGCTCCCCGGGCACCCGTTCCCGCTCCGTCATTCCCCGATAGCAGACATGCTTTGGCTGTCCGGATGATGTGTATTCGATTGCTTCCTCATAATCTCCCATATCACGATCATAAATGTTTTTCCCGAAAAGCAAGTTCCCTCCTGTCCATTCCTGTTCCAAAACAGTATTTATGGTAAACCCATACATCGTCGCCCACTTTTTCTTTTCACTATTCAAGCAATCTTCATAGACAATTCCACAAAACCGGTCTGTAGCTTCGTCCCGATACAATTCCAACTGGACATTCCCATTCCTGTCATAATACTGATACATTGGAACACTGTCCGCAAATCCGCAATCCGATAAAAATGCCTCCCTGTCCGCATATTCCGCCGAATGTCCGTTATTGCCAAACACCACTTTTTGTACGTTTTCAAAAGCCTCCGTTTTGCCTGACTCCGCTGTGCTCTCCGACCGCGGTTCATCAAACCATACCGAAACCGTCGTCTCCTTTGGTTCCTCATGCCACCAGTAAAGTTCATCTGCAAACAGCATTTGATAATACGCCTCATTGACTAGAGCGCCCTCATCATTCAACAGCACCGTCCCCTGAAACACCACTTGATTATCCAGCTCATTTCGAATTGCAAGCGCTCCTGTATCCTTCTGCAGCCGCCAGCTCCTAGCCTGTTCCACACATTTTTGCCCTTCGTTTAACTGATACAGCGTTTTTGTCTGAAGCATATCGTCCTCTTCCACGACAAGCATCGCACTGCCTTCCAATTCCGAATAATGCGGTATTGGAATCGGTTTCTTTGAAAACTGCTCCCCTTCCCACGGATACAACAATCCTGTATCACTGTCCGCAGAGAAAATCTCCAAATCCGGTCCGTACGCGACACTGGACAAGCTATCATAACAAAATTGCAGCGGTTCCGTTAATGCCGCACAGGGAATCTGCTGCAAAACGTCCCCACTCCCATCATAAAGCCTTAGCTCATACGCCCCGGCAGGCTCCTCACGCAAAGCCAACGTCAGCGAATACGGCTTGGAAGGGTACAATTCATCAAACGGAAAATCAACAGGAATTTCCCTGATAATGGAAACTTCCTCCTCTATTGTATCCGTTTCTGACGATTGTGCTTTTTCGTGCGATTGGCTTTCTTCCGGTAATATAGCCCCCGTAAACTTTATCGATGACTGCACTTCCTCCCCGCTGCACACCGCCTTAACAATAACACATAGCATACCTATCAATAATGCGGTCAGGTTTTCTTTTCGTCCCCTTCTCATATCCCTTCCTCAAAAAATTACCAAAAACATCAATACCCTCTCCAAAAAGGACTGCGCCCCCAACATCATCACACCCCAGTTTTTTGCCCTTGTACCAAAAGCTTTCATCCGTTTGGTGTCATACGCCGCGTATAATGCGTATATTCCTGCATCATTGAATCAACCGCGGAAATAAACGTTCTGACCGCATGGTCACAATTATTGGTATAAATCTGATAGAGTGGCAGACTCTGATCCTGCCCCATCTGCTCTAACGCCCGTTCATATTCTGCCCTTCTACCAGCGTCTTCCTCCTCAGCCCATTTTTCATACAATGTTTCAAACTGATGTTCTGCATTCAAATACGGAATTGTCTGCTCTAAGATAACCTGATATTCCTCTGTCGTAATCGGTCTGTATAAAGCCATATCATAATTATCCGTAAGCTGATCCCCGTCTATTCCCAAATCTCCTGTCTGCAAAAAGGTTTCGGTTTCTTCCGCGGTCATCGTCCCTGTACTCAATTTCCCAATCCCGCTTTTTCCAAAAAGACTTTCTCCCAAGGAACGCTGCATTACATTAAAGCTAAACACTGTCCCCATGCCCTGTTCATTTACAAGCAGCAAAATACTATGCCCCAGCCCCTTCATGCCATCTGCGTTTACAATATAATACAACATACAGTCCTCTTCCGCAAAGGAAGGCTCGCGCACGGCAAGGCGCAAGGAAGCGCACAGAAGGAACCAAATACCCACCATGACAGCCACACCGCACATGAGCATGGATCTTCGTCCTTTTTTACCGCAAAAGCAATCTTTTACCCAGCAATATCCCATTTGCATACTCTCACGAAATATATTCATAAACATAGCTTTCAAGCAATTCCTGTAATTCCCTGTCCATAAATTCATAATCATCATGAATGTTAAGGCAAATCAATTTTTTACCGTCAACAATATCCGGATACTTCTCCCTTATTCTTCGCACGTGCTTTTTTTCCATACAAAAAATAATATCGGCTTGTTTCAGCAATCCGGGAGTAACCTTAATTCTGGAGTTTGATTCTGTTCCTGCTGAATATGCCTTATGTCCGTTATATCCGTTAAAAATCTTCTCAGCGGTTAAGCTGCGCCTCTTATTTTGGCTACATATAAAAAGCAAATTCATTTTTCACCACATATCTTTTTGTTTCACCTTATTCCAAACGATGCTGCGTCTGTTCATTTTTCGCACTTACTTATGATACGGCTCATGATTCCTAATCCGAAAACACCGATATAACTGTTCCAAAAGAATGACCCGCATCAGCTGGTGCGGAAACGTCATATCCGAAAAACTGAGCGTTTCGTCAGCCCTCTTTAAAACCTCCTCATGTAAACCAAGAGACCCCCCAATGACAAACACAAGACTGCTCTTCCCCGATAGCGCAAGCCCCTCAAGATGCCTAGAAAGCGCGACGGAATCATACTTTTTTCCGTCAGTGGCAAGCGCAATGCAATACGCGTTCTCTCTCACATACTTCAAAACACGCTCCGCTTCCTTTTGCTTAATCAGGTTTTCTTCCGCCTCCGATGCCCTATCCGGCGTCTTTTCGTCTGCCACCTCAATCAAATCAAGCTTACAATACCGCGAAAGCCTTTTTTGATACTCCGCCACCGCGTCCCGAAAATACCGTTCTTTGATTTTTCCGACTGTCACAAGCGTTATATTCATTCCTGACCGCCATTCTCAAAAAGCTCCGCATACAGCTCCTCGCAGAACGCCTCAAGATACGCTGGGGAAAGTGTCCCAAATTCCTGTGTAACCGCCGTCTGAAGATACGCAAAATATTTGAAATATTTCTCTTCATCCGGCGTGTCCTCCTCAAAAGGCACCGCTTCCTGCACCATATCCGCCGTCAGATGTTCTGCTGCCCACGCTTTGACCTTTGCAGTCAATTCATCCTCCGTGGCAGCCTCCGTTCCATATTGCTTTGCCGAACGAAGCGACATGATACCCATCACAATAAAAATCACAAACAGGGCACCCATTACCCCGTATGTCATATATTTCTGCGGCGATGCAAGCCGAAAACCAAACACACCAAGCTCCAACAGCACCAACGCCGCAATCCCAATTATTCCCACTAATAAAAGCGTATAGGCAGAGCTTTTAAAGTCCTCTGCCTTCGCCTTTTTATCCTGATAACCCATTCTTTGTAACCATGCTCCTTTCACAACGTGCGAATTTGGGCGTGAGCACAAATTTGCGGGTTGAAAATTTAATTTTCAACCTTACCTCATTATTTCTTGGATAAATACTCATGAATGCCTTTTGCCGCAGCCTTTCCCGCACCCATTGCAAGAATGACCGTAGCCGCTCCCGTCACAGCGTCTCCGCCTGCAAAAACGCCCTCCTTCGTCGTCCTTCCAAACTCCTCGTCCGCCACAATGCACTTCCACCTGTTTGTCTCCAAGCCCTCCGTCGTAGAAGAAATCAGCGGATTCGGCGACGTACCAAGCGACATAATCACCGTGTCAAGCTCCATCTCAAACTCGCTTCCCGGAATCTCCACAGGTCTTCTTCTTCCGGACGCATCAGGCTCCCCAAGCTCCATTTTAATACATTTCATGCCTCTTACCCAGTTATTCTCGTCCTCAAGAATCTCGACCGGATTGGTCAGAAGGTCAAAGATAATGCCCTCCTCCTTCGCGTGATGCACCTCCTCCACTCTTGCAGGAAGCTCCTCCTCGCTTCGTCTGTACACGATATGTACCTCCGCACCAAGCCGCAAAGCCGTTCTTGCCGCATCCATCGCAACGTTTCCGCCGCCGACAACCGCAACCTTCTTTCCGCGCATAATCGGCGTATTGGAATCCTCGTTAAATGCCTTCATCAGATTGCTTCTTGTCAGGTATTCGTTTGCCGAAAATACACCGTTTGCATTCTCTCCGGGAATGCCCATAAACTTCGGAAGCCCCGCTCCCGAACCGATAAACACCGCCTCAAAGCCTTCGTCCTCCATCAGCTCGTCAATCGTAACCGACTTCCCGACAATCACATTCTTTTCAATTTTAACGCCAAGCGACTCCACGTTTGCAATTTCCTTTGCCACAACATCCTCTTTCGGAAGCCTGAACTCCGGAATACCGTAAACAAGCACGCCGCCCGCCTCATGAAGCGCCTCAAAAATCGTCACGTCGTAGCCAAGTTTTGCCAAATCGCCTGCGCACGTAAGACCCGCCGGACCGGAACCGATCACGGCAACCTTTTTGCCGTTCTTCTCCTTTGCAGGCTCAGGCTTAATACCATTTTGACTAGCCCAGTCAGCCACAAAACGCTCTAGCTTTCCAATGGAAATCGGGTCGCCCTTGATACCCCTGATACATTTGCCCTCACACTGGCTCTCCTGCGGGCACACGCGTCCGCATACCGCCGGAAGGGATGACGACTCGCTGATAACCTTATAAGCCTCTGCAATATCCCCATTCTTTACCTGCTCGATAAATGCCGGAATATTGATTGCAACAGGACAGCCCTTAATACACTGCGCATTTTTACAGTTAATGCAGCGCACTGCCTCCTCCATCGCTTCCTCCTGATTATAGCCAAGACATACCTCTTCAAAATTCTGCGCCCTTACTGCCGCTTCCTGTTCCCTTACCGGAATTTTATTTAAAACGTCCATCTTATTTATCACCTCCGCACTGACCACATCCGCCGTGATGTGTGTCGCCTTCCTGTAATTTAAGCATCGCCCGTCCCTCTGCCGTCTTGTATATCTGCTGACGTTTCATCGCCTCGTCAAAGTTTACAAGATGTCCGTCAAATTCAGGACCGTCTACACATGCAAATTTAACTTCATTTCCCACCGTCACACGGCACGCTCCGCACATGCCCGTACCGTCAACCATAATCGGATTTAAGCTGACAACCGTAGGAATTCCAAGCTCCTTTGTAAGCTTGCAGACAAATTTCATCATAATCATCGGACCAATTGCAATGCAGACGTCATACTGCTTTCCCTCGTCCACCAAATCCTGAATGGTCTGTGTCACCATGCCCTTTCGTCCATAGGAACCGTCGTCCGTCGTCACATAAAGATTACCTGCGACAGCCTCCATTTCTTTCTCCAAAATCAAAAGGTCGTGTGTCTTTGCTCCCACAATCACGTCTGCTGCCACGCCGTTTTCATGAAGCCACTTTACCTGCGGATAAACAGGCGCCGTACCGACACCGCCCGCCACAAACAAAATTTTCTTCTTTGCAAGCGTTTCCTTGTCCTCGCTGACAAGCTCCGACGCACAGCCAAGCGGACCTACAAAATCATGGAACGCGTCACCCGTCTTTAACGCCGCCATCCTTGTCGTCTCGGCGCCTACTGTCTGAAATACAATCGTTACTGTACCCTGTTCTCTATCATAATCGCAAATGGTCAGCGGTATCCGCTCCCCATCCTTATCCATTCTCACAATTACAAACTGTCCCGGTTGACAATTCTTTGCCACGCGCGGCGCTTCCACTGCCATCAAATAGATATTGGCAGCAAGCTCTCTTGCCTCCAAAATTTTGTACATCAGAAAATCACCATACCTTTCGTCTTGTTATTATTTTCACATCCTGCATTATATTGTAAAGGAACTTCGTATAACTTCCGCCCTTATTCTCCAAAAGGCGTCAAATGATACTCTCCTTCATCAACCTTATATGCCTTATACAAGTCGGCAGTATTCGCCTCAATTGCATAAATATTGTTTGTGTCATGAACGTATCCCGTCGTATCCATATATTCTTCATACACGATATAATACAACGCTTCCGCAATGTTTACGACCGTCTGCACACGGTACTGGTTATATCCTAACTTATCAGGAACATTTCCCTCCAAATTCAGTAACTTATTGCTTGCCACAAGATTATTTTTAAGTACCTGCACGGCAAGCTCCGCGTCAAAGTTCGCTTCCGCAGCAAGCTCATAACTTCTGCCAACCGTCTCACTGCCAACCCCTGTTTCGTCAATTGCAATAAAGCAAAAATTGCTGACGCCGTATGGCAGCTCAATCGGATTGCTATACCGTATGCTATTCTTATCCGGAATACTTCCGTCTGTCGTATAATAAATCTTTGTGCTGTCGCTGTAGTAAACCTCTATCAGCGCAGGCTCATGATAAGTACCGCTGTCAAGGCTGATTACAGGACTTTCCGGTATCGACAGATTAATATGGTAGCTCTGCGATTCCTCAGCGCTCACAACGCCGTACATATTGACAAAAATCGCCCGGATTACGTAATCTCCTGACTCTAACAAAATCGGCGTTTCATACACGGAAGAATTGACAGTCGGCTCCGTGCCGTCTGTCGTGTAATAGACAAACCCTTTCGTATTGCCTTCAAGCGTAATCGAAATCAACTCGTCATATGTGCCGCCTTTCTTGTTAAACAACGGAGGCAGCGCCGTATACTGATTATATTTTGATACAATCCCCGCCGCATCGCACGACGCAAGAAGGTCTCCCATTTCTCCATATTCTTTCTGCTCCTCATAAATGGAAAGGAGCAGATCATACACCTCATCCCGTTTGGAATAGTCTTTTCTTTGTATCAGTATCTCGTTCAAAACGGAAACCGCGCTTGTTCGCATCCCGCTCTGATTATAATATTGTGCAAGTAAAAACCGTGCGTCCGTCTGCGAATCGTCCAATGCCAGCGCTCGCTCCAAATGCGTTACAGCCGCATCATAATCCTGCTGCATTGCGCACTTAACCGCTTTCTCATACTGATAGTCATAGGAATTTTCCATACTCTTTGCCAGTGCGCCAAATCCCGCCACGCCTGCAGTCACAATAACCGCCACGATCATAACGGCAACCGCCATTCTGTTTATGCGAAATGAAATCCGTTTCTTCGGAAAATAATCCCGAAACGCATCCTTTAAGTCCTCTGTCTCAAAGTGTTCAAACTCCGCATCCTTCTTTTCAGGCTCCTCCTGTGCAAGCTCCTCAATCATTGTGGAGATTGATTCCTTGAGCTGATCCTCAAGCTCAATATCAAAGTCCGGTACGTACTTAATCTCTTCACCGCATTTTTCGCAAAGCAGCTTTCCCTCTTTCAGTTCATTTCCACATTTTGGGCATTTCATGCTTTACAAACTCCTCTAAAACAATCCTGTGATGACACCTTCGTCCGTCACGTCAATTTGATATGCCGCCGGCTCCTTCGGAAGACCCGGCATCGTCATCACGGCACCGGTAAGCACCACTACAAAGCCCGCACCCGCCGATACATAAACCTCCCTGATATTGATTGTAAAACCTTTAGGGCGTCCAAGAAGCGCAGGATCGTCCGAAAGCGAATACTGGTTTTTTGCCATACATACAGGCAGATTGCCAAATCCCAGCTTTTCAAGCCGTTCAATCTGCTTCACCGCAGCAGGCGCAAACGAAGCGCCCTCCGCGCCGTAAATCTCCTTGCACACACGGATAATCTTCTCAATAATGCTAAGCTGACTGCCGTAAATCGGCGCAAAATGACTCTGCTTTGTCTCAAGCGTGTTCAGCACGGCATTCGCAAGCGAGGTACCGCCCGCTCCGCCCTTTTCCCACACTTCGGAAATGGCAAAATCACAATTTCTGTCATGGCAGAACTTCTCCACAAAATCAATCTCCGCCTGTGTATCCGATACAAATGCATTGAGTGTGACAACTACCGGCACACCATACTTATGTAAATTTTCTATATGCTTCTCAAGATTGACAATTCCCCGCTCTAACGCCGTAAGATTTTCTATATTTAAGCTGTCCTTCGAGACACCTCCGTTATATTTCAGCGCCCTTATCGTTGCGACAAGCACTACCGCATCCGGCGAAAGCCCTGCCTGACGGCACTTAATGTCAAAGAACTTTTCCGCCCCTAAATCTGCTCCAAAGCCCGCTTCCGTCACCACATAATCCGCCATTTTCAGCGCTGCCTTTGTCGCGCGCACACTGTTACAGCCATGCGCAATATTCGCAAACGGTCCGCCGTGCACAATCGCCGGCGTATGCTCCAGCGTCTGCACCAAATTCGGCTTCAGTGCGTCTTTTAACAGCGCAGCCATCGCACCGGTCGCCTTGATTTGCCCCGCCGTCACCGGATTGCCGTCGTAATCGTACGCAACAATCATTCTGTCAAGACGCTTCTTTAAATCTTTCATGTCCTCTGCAAGACAAAGCACCGCCATAATTTCCGACGCCACCGTAATCACAAAATGGTCCTCTCTCACAAAGCCGTCCATCTTGTTTCCCATACCGACCACAACATTTCGAAGCACCCTGTCATTCATGTCAAGACAGCGTTTCCACACAATCTGTCTTGTGTCAATTCCAAGCGCGTTTCCCTGCTGAATATGGTTGTCAAGCAATGCCGCACAAAGATTGTTTGCCGCCGTAATCGCATGAAAATCTCCCGTAAAGTGAAGGTTTAAATCCTCCATCGGAACAATCTGCGCCATTCCGCCGCCCGCAGCTCCGCCCTTAATGCCAAAACACGGTCCTAAAGACGGCTCGCGAAGCGCAATCACTGCCTTTTTCCCAAGCGCGCCAAGCGCCTGCCCCAAGCCGACACTGGTCGTCGTCTTCCCTTCGCCTGCTGGCGTCGGATTAATTGCCGTCACCAAAATCAGCTTTCCGTTCTCACGGTCCGCAATTCTTTCCAAATATCCGTCCGATATTTTAGCCTTATATTTCCCGTAAAGCTCCAAATCATCGGCGTCTATATCAAGCGCCGCTGCCACCTGCGTAATCGGAACCAGCTCGGCACTCTGCGCAATTTCT
>ERZ808028.2047-NODE-2047-length-10474-cov-6.115033_pt1 | contig 10474 bp, 10 predicted proteins | sample MGYA00380184_ERZ808028 | MGnify/ENA primary metagenome ERZ808028 (study PRJEB31490, sample SAMN06133397) | mouse gut metagenome | isolation source: J8_1 | host: mice | place: China: Chengdu | collected 2015-05 ...
ACAGCAAAGAATCGTAGAACCAAGGTCCGTCATAAACTGCAGCTGCCGCTCCGTATTTCCGGAGGACATCGGAAGCGTCAGGCAGCCGACTTTATGGGAACCGCCGTTTAATCCGGGACCTCCGGTAAATAATCCGTACCCATAGCAGACATGGCAGACATCCTCTTTGGTTCCGCCTGCGGCAACGATCGCCCTTGCACAGCATTCTTCCCATACATCAATATCTGCCTGTGTATAAAATGCAACGACGCGCCTTCCGGTCGTCCCGCTGGTAGACTGAATGCGTACGCAGTCGGAAAGCGGCACGCCCAAAAGGCCGTACGGATACTGATCCCTGAGATCGTCTTTGGTAATAAAAGGAAGTTTGTGCAAATCGTCAATTCCTTTTATGTCTTCCGGCGTTACACCCGCTTCCTCCATTTTGTCATGATAAAACTTGACATTGTCATACACAAACTGCACCTGTTTTACCAGTCTTTCACTCTGAAGCGCCTGAAGCTGTTCTACCGGCATGGTTTCGATTTCCGGCTGATAATAGTTTTTCATGTTTTTCAATCCTTCCTCTGTTCTTTTCTCAATAGAAACGGCAAAATCTTTTTTATCAAATCAAATATCTGAAACATCTCCGCGTCCCAACAAAAACGCCTTCTGGTTCATTTCCGCAAATTTTGCAGGTACGCATGCATCGATCGCTTTCTGCCATTTTTCAAGCGGAATATCAAAATATCTCGATAAACGTCCCATCAGCACAAGATTGACCGCCTTGGAAGACCCCGCCTCATTGGCAAGCGTCAGACAGTCCATAGCGTCCACCTGTATGGAAAGCGACTGCATTTTTTCGATCAAACGCTCGGGATACAACGCCGCTCCCGTAATCACAGGCATCGGATCAATCTCCTGTGTATTTGCCACGATTTTCCCGCCTTTTTTCAGATATTCCACATAACGGGCAGCTTCTAATTTTTCAAAGGAAACAATCACATCCGCTTCCCCTTTATCTATAATCGGAGAATATACTTTTTCCCCGAATCTTACATACGTAACTACGCTTCCGCCGCGCTGGCTCATGCCGTGCACTTCGGACACTTTCACATCATATCCTTCCGACAAAAGCAGATGCCCCAAAAGTTTGCTGGCAAGCAGGGAACCTTGTCCGCCTACGCCGACAATCATAATATTCTTTGTCATTTTTATACCTCCCCCGACTGTAATGCATCAAACTTGCATAATTGCTGGCAGACCTTGCAGCCGACGCACTGCGTGCTGTCAATGACGGCTTTTTTGTCTTTCATACTGATCGCAGGGCATCCCAGGCGCATACAGGATTTACAGCCCACGCAATTCTCTTCTTTTACAAAAAGAGGAGGATTGTGTTTTACATATTTTAACAGCGCGCAGGGACGTCTGCTGATAATGACAGACGGCTCTTTCGCCGCAAGCTCTTCTTTGATGACGCTGTCACATTCATCCAGATTATAAGGATCCACAACCGCAACGCGGGAAAATCCCATGGAACGGCACAAGCTTTCCAGATCAATCTTTCCTGCCGGATCGCCTTTGATATTGTAGCCCGTCGTCGGGTTCTGCTGATGCCCTGTCATACCCGTAATCGAATTATCCAGAATAATCACCGTAGAATTGCTCTGGTTGTATGCGATATTGGCAAGACCTGTCATACCGGAATGCATAAAGGTGGAATCTCCGATAACCGCCACCGTCTTTTTCTCGCTCTCTTCTCCAAGCGCTTTGTTAAATCCATGGATGGAACTTATGGAAGCTCCCATGCAGAGCGTCATTTCCATCGCGTTCAGCGGCGCGACTGCTCCAAGGGTATAACAGCCAATATCCCCGAGTACCGTGCATTTTTGTTTGGACAATATGTAAAACAGTCCTCTGTGCGGACATCCTGCGCACATGACCGGAGGACGGTTGGGAAGTATTTCTTTGAAACTCTGATATTCCGGAACTTCTTCTCCGAGCTTATCTGCGATCAGGTTCTGTGAATATTCCCCTTCCAAGGGCAGTACGTCTTTTCCGGTTACGGTAAGCCCAAGCGCCTTACAGTGGTTTTCAATGATCGGATCCAGTTCTTCGACGATGGCAAGTTTGTCTACTTTGGAAGCAAAGTCAAGAATCAGCCGTTCGGGAAGCGGATTCACAAGACCCAGTTTTAAAATACTTGCCCGCTCGCCGAAAATTTCCTTCACATACTGGTAGCTTGTGGAAGAAGTAATGATACCAAGCCCGGTATCTCCCATTTCCACACGGTTGAATTCACAATGCTCCGCATATTCTGTCAGCTTCCTTGTACGTTCCTCCACAACGGGATGGCGTCTGATCGCATTTCCCGGCATCATCACGTATTTGGCAATATTCTTTTCATAGGGAATCGTCCTGCGCTCTTCTCTCTCGCACGTATCCACAATACTCTGAGAATGTGCAACCCTGGTACACATCTTGATAATCACCGGGGTATCAAATTCTTCGGAAAGATCAAACGCCTTTTTCGCAAACTCACATGCTTCCGCAGAATCCGACGGCTCTAACATCGGAATCTTCGATGCTATGGCATGGTGTCTCGAATCCTGTTCGTTCTGGGAAGAATGCATACCGGCGTCATCTGCCACACAAATAACCATTCCGGCATTGACTCCCGTATAAGAGCAGGTAAATAAGGGATCTGCCGCAACGTTTAAACCCACGTGCTTCATCCCGCAAAAACTTCTCCTGCCCGCTAAAGATGCGCCGAACGCAACTTCCATGGCAACCTTCTCATTCGGCGCCCATTCACAGTATATCTCATCATATTTTGCGGCTTCTTCTGTCACTTCCGTACTCGGCGTTCCGGGATAGCTGGATACTACGGCACACCCCGCCTCATACAGTCCCCTCGCCAGGGCTTTATTGCCCAACATCAATTGTTTCATAGAATACGTTCCTTTCTTCATTCGCACATTATACACCATAATAACACAATGCTTCGTATTTTTCAAATAATTCCGAATCTATTTTGTTTATCCTTTCACAACGCCGACGGTTTTTAACTTTCGTATCGGCGTAACGATATCTTTTTGCTGTGCCATCACTTCGTCAATATCTTTATAGGCGAAGCGGCTGTCGCACTAAGTAATTAGTGCGCAGCTCCTTTTCTATGCAAAAAAATAACTGCCAGACCTCGAAAGAATCCGGCAGTTAGTGTAAAATTAATGTATGACCAAACACATTAACTTACAGAAAAATTATAGCCTAAATCAAAGCGGATATCAATTAAAACTTCCGCTAAATATTGAAACGATCATTCCGGAGGATGATTCTGTGCGGTTACTGAGTCAGTTTGTGGAGGAGATGGATTTGACTGACTTATATTCTACTTACGAAAGAATAAATTCAGTATCCCCGAGAACTCTTCTGAAGATTGTACTTTACTCTTACATGAATGGGGATTATTCTTCCCGCTCCATGGAGCTTAACTGTAAAAGAGATATCAATTTCATGTTTCTTTTAGAAGGTGCGCCTGCTCCTGACCATGCAACATTTGCACGATTTAGAAGCATTCATTTTGCGCCATGCGCCAAACGTATTCTTGCTGAAATGTCCAACGTGCTTTTTGACCTGGGAGAAATTTCAGGCGAAACCATTTTTATTGACGGCACAAAAATCGAAGCAGCCGCAAACAAATACACGTTTGTCTGGAAGAAGGCCGTAACCAAAAATCAGACAAAACTTCTGATAAAACTTGCTGATTTTGTGGCGGAGTGCGAACAGCTCTACGATTTAAAGATTGTTTACGGGGATGCGGTAAAGATGAAACATATAAAGAAGCTGCGTAAGGGACTTTATGCTCTCAAGCAGAACGAAAATGTAGTTTTTGTACATGGAATCGGAAAAAGAAAACCCCCTCTCCAAAAGAGCATAGAAAAACTGGAAGATTACTTATCCAGACTGAAGAAATACAACCGGGAAATCCATATCTGTGCAGAACGCAATAGTTATTCAAAAACGGATCATGATGCTACATTTATGCGGATGAAGGAAGATGCCATGGGTAACGGACAGTTAAAACCTGCCTACAATCTCCAGCATGGTGTGGATTCCGAATATATCACATGGCTTACCATCGGGTCGCAGCCGACCGACACTACGACCCTGATACCATTTTTGAAAGATGCCGAAGAACATCTGAAATTTAAATATAAGAACATAACCGCTGACGCCGGATATGAAAGTGAAGAAAACTACCTGTTTCTTGAGTCAAACGGACAGCTTTCTTATATAAAGCCTGCAAACTATGAGATATCCAAAACCCGTAAGTATAAAAATGATATCGGGAAAGTCGAAAACATGGAGTATGATTCCGAATCAGACAGCTATACCTGCAGAAACAGCAAAAAGCTGACAGCAGACCATATCAGACATTCCAAAAGCAAAACAGGTTATGTAAGCGAAAAAACGATTTATAAATGTGAGGATTGTTACGGATGCCCTTACAAAAGTGACTGTATCAAAGGCAACAACTGCAAAACACCTATGGAAGAAAGAACGAAGACGCTTCAGGTTGCCAAAACATTTCTGAAACACAGAAAAGAAGATCTGGAACGGATACTTTCGGAGGAAGGCATACTTTTCAGGACAAACCGGAGTATTCAGGCAGAGGGTTCTTTTGGAGATTTAAAACAGGACATGCAGTTCAGGAGATATTTAAGCAAAGGGGCATCAAATGTGCTTGCAGAAAGCACACTGCTTGCCATGGCACGGAATATAAACAAGCTTCATCATAAGATTCAAAAAGGCAGGACAGGAACGCATTTATTTCCTCTGAAAAGTGCCTGAATTTTAAAATTTCAAAATGTATTTTTAGCCCATCAAAAATGGCTTATTAAAGTATGCCTTTATTATCGTTTGAACGCGCAAATCAATGGGTTCCATTGGATTTCATGCTAAAAACAGATAAAATGAAGCTGCCGCTTCACGAATTTTCATTCGTTAAAGCGACAGCCCCTTCTTCGTTGTCTACAGTAGAGTTCAGTTGTGCCAGTTCGTCCTTGATTGGTTCTACCAACATAGCGAATGGCTCGGCAAATTCTGCCGTTACTTTTCCATCGGAGCCAACCAGCAAGCGTGTGAAGATGGCTTGGTTCATCAACTTCTTCATCTTGTCATTTGCTAGATGGTAGGTCAATCCGCAGTCAATACCGCCCGCTGCTTACAGTCGGTGCGCTTGTTATGCCGTCCGCCGCAGACGAAGTACGGATAACGCACTCCAGTATGGGATTTTGTATAGTTGATAAACATCCGTGACCCACAGTTTTTGCAGAAAACGCTACCTTCTAAGAAGTTGCGGGTGTTCACGGGTACGTTTGCCGTTGGTATGTGTTTCCAATATATCCTGTACTTGCTGCCAGGTGTCGGCATCCACCAGTGCCGGGTGCGTTCCGTCGTATTCTACGCCCTGGTACGGCACAATGCCCTTGTAATAGGGATTGATCCATGCCTTATTCAGAGATTTTTTGTTAATGGACTGGGACGGGATTCTGGGCGTGGCACGGGTAGTAGGACCACAAGCCGCCAGATGTTCCGCCAAGTCCTGCACTGTCCAGTTTCCAGTGGAATATTCCTCAAATGCCAGCTTAATCAGCGGCGCACGCTCTTCGTCCAGTATCACGGTACGTTCTTCACGCCCCTTGTCATCCACGCGCCGGATATTCAGGTATCCAAGCGGGGCGCGGCTGGGCGTGCCGCCGCTCTTCACCTTCTCATTCAGCCCCTTTTTGACCTCATTCGCCAGATTCTATGAATAAAACTCAGCAATGGAACTCATAATGCCGTGAAGCAACATTCCTGCCGGGGTATAAAATTTAGTCAACTTCTTTTTCGTATTGCGCATCCTTGATTTTATCCGTAGCGGATATATTAATCTGAACAACGATCAGGCGCGGAATGTCGGCCTTGAGGCTAGTACGCACTCGCGTACCTCCAACTCGGCGGCTAACGCCTATTACCTCAACTCAAACAATACCAACGTCAATCCGTCCAACGCCAACAATCGTTACTACGGTTTCCCCCCTCCGCTGGTTAGTATTGCCCGTGCGGTGCCGATCTTTGAGAAAGCCTCGCTTATTACGGCGAGGTTAAAGTTTGTGTGTTTCTCAAAAAACAGTTTATACTCCATACAAAAGATGTTATAATAAAATCGTATATGATTATTATGAGGCTTAGAGATGCGAAAGGAGGATGGCTATGAGTACTCTTGAGAATACAGTTTCCATGATGAAAACCTTGCCGGAAACCGACCTATTGGAAATCCAGAGCTTTACTCGAAAACTCTTCCAACGGCGAGAATCCGAGGCAGCAGATGAAGCTGTAGGGAAATTTCTGAAACCTATGTCACGGGAAGATATCATGAAGAATATCGAAATAGCAGAGCAGGAAATTGCGGATGGGAAATACCGTAGCGCAGATGAGGTGTTTAATGAGCTGGAACACAGATACAGATTATGATGTCATTTTGACAGATAAAGCAGAATCGCAAGCTTCGGAAATCCTTGATTATATTTTCTTCAAACTGGAAAACCCACAGGCTGCGCTTAGCGTTGAGCAGGATATGAAAGAAACCGCTAAACGACTTTCTCACGTGGCGGGCAGCCTGAAGCTATGTGATGATTCAAAGTTGCGGGAGTTAGGCTACCATGCTATTCATCTAAAACGCCATAATTATTTTATGCTGTATAAAATTATAGGAAAACAGGTATTTATCACAGACATATACCACGATTTACAGGATTATGAGGGAATACTGAGATAGTCGGGTTACGCACAGCTACAACTGTCCCTGATGCCATTACAGCCCCAGCAGCGGTCGGGGCTATAGTTCGCTTCTTATTTATGTAAATACACAGATTTTGTAAATCAGGGTTGGCTTACACCATATTTTTTCAAAATCTTGCGAATGGTAAAATCGCAGCAGCCAAACCTGTCAGCAAGCCTCGCAAGGGTTTCGCCAGATTTTCGTAACCGGACGATTGTATCAATTTGTTCCTGACTAAAGTTTTTCCGTCTATCGTTTACTTTGGTTACGGCTATTTCCCCATATTGGTCAATCTTCCTATTATTATTGTCCGCATTTTCTGATAAGATGGGCTTGTCAAACAGTTCAGGGTGTTCTTTTAGGCTTCGCTTGAACCGTAATATGCTCTGGTATTTTTTGGAGTCAAGCCCTGCTTTTTTGTGTTTGACAGCAATTTGAAAACAGCCAGAGCAGAATGATTAGAATTAAAAAAGTTTCTAAAGCAGTATTTCCATTTCTTTTCTTGTAATAAACCCCCGTTGCTTTGTCAGAGCAATCACCTTTTCTAAGGTAAAATCAAAGCCTTATGGCATGACCTGAAAAAGGATGAGCCTGTTCAAAATCAGAAGCCTCCCTGCTATTTCTTCCGGCGTTTTTCTGTCAAAATACCCTCTCTGCCATTTTGTATAATCAAATTTTTCTCTGATAATAAAGGAAATGAACTGCTCTGCTTCCACAATTCCCATTTGATCTGTCAGGCATTTCATGCCCCTGTTCATAATCTCAACCATATTTTCAGACATTTAATCCGTCTCCGTTTCTGTTACAAATTTGATGCCTGTCTCCATAATTTTCCGCGCTTTTTCCTCAATTTCTTTTTTACATCTATCTCCTACGTATATATGCGTATGTTCGTTCATAAACGCAAAAATTGTATTTTTTCGCATCTCAAATGGATTCTGGCTACATTCATACCTTAACATATACGATACGGCCATTTCCAGTTTTCTTTCTTTTATCAGGTTTTGAATATGAAACTTACACTGCGTTTCCATTGCTACTTTCAACTGTGACTGATCATCATACGGCCTATTGAACAACACATATCAAGATAAACCCTCAACACCGCACCCCCTCTTGTTTTTCAATTGTACCATATATGAATGAAACCAGATAAGGAGAAACTCAAAAATTATATTTAGGACAGCAGACACGACAAGATGGAGTGAATATCTTATTTGGAGGAATTACAAAATGGCAAAATCATTATTTGAGGAACTGGGTGGCAAATACGAGCGGCATGCTCAACGCCTATCTTGTTGATGTAGACAGGCAGGCACAGGAACGCTCCCACAGGCTCATAGAGGGCATGAAACAGACACAAGACATAACAGAACAGCTAAAGGCTGAAAATGCCTTAGAATGGACAGGAAAAATGAATAACATAAGAGTTTGTGCGAGGGATATTGTATATGATGAAATCATTTACGCATAGACAGCAAGGCGACAGAGGGGAAAAGCTCTGTCGCTTTTCTTGTATGACGGGCATGCCCGTATTCTGTGGTGGAAGTCCACAAAGGCGTAGCTATCAACGAACTAAATAGCGACTGGCAAGTTTCATATCGCGAGGTATGGGAGAGAAGAAGCCATAGCGAAATCGTAGCCCTACGAACAGAAACCTGATAATAAGGCATATATGGCGGGCAAGTTGGCAAGAAACAACGAAGCCCAAAAGATAGCCGTAACCCATGTATGTAAATCAGGAGGGTAGACGAGGAAAGAATACGGACTTATCCCGTGAGGTCTCATTGGCTCAATAGCGAGACGTAGAACGACGTGCAGTGAGGAGTAGTAACAACGAACAATGAGAAGTCAGCAGAGGTCATAGTAGGTGGAAGCACTGAAGGACCGAACGTATCAATCGTGCAACACAAATGTATGTTTTCTATGAATGTCCGACAGAGAAACAGCGGAAACGTAAATGAAGCCAAGAACTCATAAACGTAGGATAAATCATGGAAAAGCGGAAAGGAGAGGAGCACACAAAGTATGTCGGAGTTATTAAACAAGATACTTGACAGAGAAAACATGAACCAAGCATACCAAAAGGTAAAAGCCAATAAAGGTAGTGCAGGAATTGATGAAGTGAGCGTAGAGGAACTGAATCAATACATAAAAGACAACTGGAAAAGTATCAAGAAACAAATCGTAAGTAGGACATATCGACCACAACCGGTGAAAAGAATAAAGATACCAAAACCGAACGGCGGAACAAGAAATCTAGGGATACCAACGGTAATGGATAGAGTTATTCAACAAGCAATGGTACAGATAATAAGTCCTATATGTGAGGAACACTTTTCAGAAAGCAGTTATGGATTTAGACCAAAAAGAAGTTGTGAAATGGCAGTCATGAAGCTATTAGAATATATCAATGATGGATATCTATGGATAGTAGACATAGACCTTGAGAAATTCTTTGACAATGTACCGCAAGACAAATTGATGAGCTATGTACACATCATCATAAATGACGGAGATACAGAATCGTTAATCAGAAAATATTTGAAAGCGGGAATCATGGAAAACGGAAAATACGAAAAAAGCGAGAAAGGAACACCACAAGGTGGAAATTTATCACCGCTGTTAAGTAATATTCTGTTAAATGAATTGGATAAAGAACTGGAAAGACGAGGATTACATTTCACAAGATACGCAGATGATTGTGTAATTACAGTAAAAAGTGAAGCAAGCGCCAAACGAGTGATGTACAGTATAACATCGTGGATAGAAAGAAAACTCGGATTAAAAGTCAATATGACAAAGACGAAAATCACAAAGCCTAATGATTTGAAGTATTTAGGTTTTGGATTCTACCACGATAAAACCATAGGAACATGGAAACTGCGAGCACATGAAAGCAGTATAAAGAAATTCAAACAAGCACTGAAAAGACTTACGATAAGGAAAAACTCTATGAAAATGGAGGAGAGAATCAGAAAGCTGAATCAAGTAATCAGAGGGTGGATAAACTATTTTTCGATATGTAATATGAAAACATATATGGAAAAGATAGATGCCCATTTGAGAACAAGATTGCGAGTGATAATCTGGAAGCAGTGGAAAGTGCCAAGCAAAAGGCAGTGGGGCTTACAGAAACTTGGAATTGGAAAAGATTTAGCAAGACAGACATCCTACATGGGAAATAAGTATCAATGGATAGTAACGAAAACATGTGTAGCAAGAGCAATCAGCAAAGAAAAACTAGCCCAAAAAGGATTAGTAAGTTGTTTAGATTATTACACGAAGCAACATACTTTGAATTTGAAACGAACCGCCATGTGCCGAACGGCATGCATGGTGGTGTGAGAGGGCAATTAAATTTGCCCTACTCGATTGACTTCCGTGAGCTGAATTTCGCTGTTTTTCCTGCTGTAAAACTATTTCTTTTATATTTCAAACGCTATTTTATTAAATCGTACCGTTAAGCTTTGACAGATCGATTTAAATTAGCTAAAATTTACCAGAGACAAACTTTACTATTATACAGCTGTATATCTTAAGATTGATTCAACAAATCACATCAACACAGATAATTCAGCAGTCTTTTCAATGATCACAGGTAAAGGACATGTATAGGGAGATACACAGTAAAGGGGGAAATACCGAATGAACATTCTTATTATTGAT
>ERZ808028.2051-NODE-2051-length-10440-cov-5.603300_pt1 | contig 10440 bp, 11 predicted proteins | sample MGYA00380184_ERZ808028 | MGnify/ENA primary metagenome ERZ808028 (study PRJEB31490, sample SAMN06133397) | mouse gut metagenome | isolation source: J8_1 | host: mice | place: China: Chengdu | collected 2015-05 ...
GGCGCACGAGCCGCGCGGCGAGTAGGGAGAAAGTCTTCCCTACTCGATTATGTAATGGGTATAGGGTATTTTTATAATGAAAGAAAGGGGAAAGCTGCCCGCGATATGGGCGGCAGACATTTTTACATGCTCAATAAAAAATCAGTAGATGATATCAATGTAAAAGGAAAAAAGGTGCTGGTAAGATGTGACTTCAACGTACCGTTGATTGACGGTAAGATTACAGACGAGAACCGTCTGGTTGCTGCGCTTCCTACTATCAAGAAACTGATCGCTGACGGAGGAAAGATTATTCTGTGTTCACACCTTGGAAAGCCAAAGGGAGAGCCAAAGCCGGAGTTATCCCTTGCACCAGTGGCAAAGCGTCTTTCTGAGCTTCTCGGACAGGATGTGAAGTTTGCGGCGGATGCAGAGGTTGTAGGCGAGAATGCAAAGGCTGCGGTAGAGGCGATGCAGGATGGAGAAGTTGTACTTCTTGAGAACACCCGCTACAGAATCGAGGAGACGAAGAACGGAGAGGCGTTCAGCAAGGACTTGGCTTCTCTGTGTGATGTATTCGTAAATGATGCGTTTGGAACTGCTCACCGTGCACATTGCTCCAATGTGGGCGTGACACAGTTTGTTGACACTGCAGTTGTTGGTTACTTAATGCAAAAAGAGATTGATTTCCTTGGAAATGCAGTCAACAATCCGGAGAGACCTTTTGTTGCCATTCTTGGCGGCGCGAAGGTATCCAGCAAGATTTCTGTTATCGAAAACCTTCTTGACAAAGTAGATACCTTGATTATCGGCGGCGGAATGTCTTACACATTCTCAAAGGCACAGGGCGGAAGCGTTGGCGGCTCTCTTCTTGAAGCTGATTACTGCGACTATGCCCTGAATATGCTGAAGAAGGCAGAAGAAAAGGGCGTGAAGCTGCTTCTGCCTGTGGACACGGTGATTGCGGATGATTTCTCCAATGACGCAAACAGCAAGGTTGTGAAGGCAGGCGAGATTCCGGATGGATGGCAGGGACTTGACATTGGACCGGATACAGTGAAGATTTTCTGCGACGCAGTCCAGGATGCCAAGACGGTTGTATGGAACGGACCAATGGGATGCTTCGAGATGCCGAAGTTTGCTAATGGTACAGAGGCGGTTGCTAAGGCATTGGCAGATACAAAGGCTACAACGATTATTGGCGGCGGCGACTCAGCGGCGGCAGTCAACCAGTTGGGATACGGCGACAAGATGACCCACATCTCAACAGGCGGCGGAGCGTCACTGGAGTTCCTTGAAGGCAAAGAGTTACCAGGCGTTGCGGCTGCAAATGATAAGTAAAAGCTTGGCGATGCTCGAATACTTGGCGAGGTATTAGCCTAGAAAGGTGAACATACCGATTAAATAAATGATTGATTAAAGGAGATTTTATATCATGGCAAGAAGAAAAATTGTTGCAGGCAACTGGAAGATGAACAAGACTCCCAGCGAGGCGGTTGCATTAGTTGAAGAATTAAAACCATTAGTAGCTAACGACGAGGTTGACGTTGTATTCTGTGTACCTGCAATCGACATTGTTCCGGTTGTTGAGGCAGCTAAGGGAACTAACATCCAGGTTGGCGCAGAGAATATGTATTTCGAGGAGAGCGGAGCTTACACAGGTGAGATTTCTCCTAACATGCTGGTGGATGCAGGCGTGAAATATGTGGTTCTCGGACACTCTGAGAGGAGAGAGTACTTTGGCGAGACCAACGAGGATGTGAATAAGAAGGTCTTAAAGGCATTCGAGCATGGCATCACCCCAATCATGTGCTGCGGCGAGAGCTTAGAGCAGAGAGAGCAGGGCGTGACCATGGATTTCATCCGTCAGCAGGTAAAGGTTGGCTTCCAGAATGTAACGGCAGACCAGGCAAAAACGGCGGTCATCGCTTATGAGCCGATCTGGGCTATTGGAACAGGCAAGACGGCTACCACTGAGCAGGCTCAGGAGGTTTGTGCAGGAATCCGCGCATGTATCGCAGAGGTATATGATGATGCGACAGCAGCAGCAATCCGTATCCAGTACGGCGGTTCTGTCAATGCGGCAACAGCGGCAGATTTGTTCGCCCAGGCTGATATTGATGGAGGTCTTGTAGGCGGCGCTTCTCTGAAGGCTGATTTTGGCAAGATTGTAAACTATAAGTAAGAATCGAAGTAAGATTTATAAAAAGACTGTCTGATCAGAGGAGTATCCGGTCGGACAGTCTTTTGACCGAAGGGGGAAACCTATGATTTACAAAGAAATATCGGTACAGGTGGAAGGGTCTGCAGATTACGCCAGGCTTCAGGTCTACATTCAGGATACGCCCCATGACGGAAGCTTGAAGATAGAGAGGCGTCCTTTGATTATAATCTGTCCCGGAGGCGGCTATGAGAGGACCAGCTACCGAGAGGGAGAGCCCACAGCCCTTCATTTCTTAAGCCAGGGATATCATGCGTGCGTACTGCGCTATTCGGTTGCGCCCATTCATTTCCCGACGCAGGTGTTGGAGGTGGGGAAGGCATTCCAGGTGCTTCGTGAGCATGCCGAGGAATGGAATGTGGATATGGAAAGAATCGTGGTGCAGGGTTCTTCAGCGGGAGGTCATCTTGCCGCATGTTACGGCACATTCTGGAATCAGGATTTTCTGCTCTCCCCCCTTAAGGCGAAAGCAGAGGATATGAGGCCAAAGGGAATCATGCTGAGTTATCCTGTCATTACTTCTGATCCGGCATACGCCCATATGGGAAGCTTTAAGATGCTTCTGGGTGAGAATTATGAGGCAGAGGCCAAGAAGGTATCCATTGAGAAGCAGGTCACAGAGGCAATGCCGCCCTGCTTCATGTGGCATACCATGGAGGATCAGACTGTGCCTGTGGAGAATTCACTGATGCTGACAGCGGCGCTTCGTAAGGAAAGGGTTCCGGCTGAGCTTCACATTTTTCCAGAGGGTGAGCATGGCCTGAGTCTGGCAAGCCCTATCGTAGAACGTGCAAGCGGCGCGGGAGTCCAGGCAGAGTGCGCCCAGTGGGCTGCTCTGGCGGATGCATGGCTTAGAAGATTATTCAGATAAGCAATATCATATTAAGCGAAGGAGTGTTAATATATTATGAACAAGAAACCAACAGTGCTGATGATTTTGGACGGTTATGGACTGAATGAGAAGGCAGAAGGGAATGCAGTTTTAGAGGGAAAGACTCCGGTGATGGACAAACTGATGGCCGAGTGTCCGTTTGTCAGAGGAAATGCAAGCGGCATGGCAGTAGGGCTTCCGGACGGGCAGATGGGAAATTCTGAAGTGGGACATCTGAACATGGGTGCAGGACGTATCGTTTATCAGGATTTAACCAAGATTACGAAGGCCATTCAGGACGGAGATTTCTTTAAGAATCCGGCGCTTCTTGCGGCATGTGAGAATGTGAAGAAGAACAACAGCGCGCTTCATATGTACGGGCTGGTGTCCGACGGTGGTGTACACAGTCACAATACCCACATTTATGGTCTTTTAGAGCTGGCTAAGCGTCAGGGAATTGAGAAGGTGTATGTACACTGTTTCTTAGACGGACGCGATACGCCTCCGGCCTCTGGAAAGGAATATGTAGAGCAGCTTGTTGCCAAGATGGAGGAAATCGGCGTAGGCGAAGTGGCTACTGTTATGGGACGTTATTATGCTATGGACCGCGATAACCGTTGGGACCGCGTGGAGAAGGCTTACCGCGCTATGGTTTATGGGGAAGGCGAGAAGGCGGCAAGCGGACCAGAAGGGATTCAGGCTTCTTATGATAAGGATACCACAGATGAGTTTGTGCTTCCCACGGTTGTGACAAAGGATGGCGCGCCGGTTGCCACCATCAGGGACAATGATTCCATTATCTTCTTTAACTTCCGTCCAGACCGCGCAAGGGAGATTACCAGAACCTTCTGTGACGACGGATTTACCGGATTTGACAGGGGAGAGAGGGTTAAGACCTGTTATGTATGCTTTACCGAGTATGACGTGACCATTGAGAATAAGCAGGTGGCGTTTGTGAAGGAGGAGATTACCAATACCTTCGGTCAGTTCCTTGCTTCAAACGGAAAGAAGCAGGCGCGTATTGCCGAGACAGAGAAGTATGCCCATGTGACCTTCTTCTTTAACGGCGGCGTGGAAGAACCAAACGAAGGGGAGGACAGGATTCTTGTCAATTCTCCTAAGGTTGCGACTTATGATTTAAAGCCGGAGATGAGCGCATATGAGGTATGCGATAAGCTGACAGGCGCCATCCGGTCAGGCAAGTATGATGTGATTATCATTAATTTTGCAAATCCGGATATGGTGGGACATACCGGTGTGGAGTCTGCGGCAATCAAAGCCATTGAGGCTGTGGATGAGTGTGTGGGAAAGGCTTATGAGGCAATAAAGGAAGTAAACGGACAGATGTTTATCTGTGCGGATCATGGAAATGCCGAGCAGTTGATTGACGACGAGACGGGCGAGCCGTTTACAGCTCATACCACGAATCCGGTGCCTTTTATTCTGGTAAATGCCGAGCCGGCTTATAAGCTTCGGGAGGGCGGATGCCTGGCAGATATTGCGCCGACGCTGATTGAGCTGATGGGTATGGAGCAGCCAAAGGAGATGACGGGCAAGAGTCTGCTTGTGAAATAGAGATAACAGGGACGTGGTGAGTGAACTGCGTCCCTGATTATTATAGTGAAGGGCGGAGGAAAGAAAGGAGAATGGTATGCATATCGTAATCGTGGAGGATGACGTCATAATCCGGCAGGAATTAAAGCTTTTGCTGGAAAACGCACTCTATCAGGTGACGGCTCTTTGTGAGTTCGGGGACGTGGCCTCTGCCTTGCTGTCTATGAATCCAGACTTGGTGCTTCTGGATTTAAACCTTCCAAATGAGTCTGGCTTTAATATCTGCACGAAAATACGGGCCAAGTCGGAGGTGCCTGTGATTTTTGTGACCAGCAGGACAGATTCCATGGATGAGCTGACAGCAATCCTGAAGGGCGGGGATGATTATATCACAAAGCCATTTCAGGCGCCCATTCTTCTGGCCAGGATTGGGGCTGTCCTAAAGAGGACTCATCGGGAAACGAAGGGAGAGCCTGTGAGATTTACCCATAAGGAGGTAGAACTGGATATCGCCAGAGGTACGATAAGTTTTCAAGGAAAGCAGACAGAGCTGTCCAAAAATGAGCTTAAGATGATGCATCTGTTGTTTCGGAAGAAGGGAGAGATTGTTTCGCGGGCGGATATGATTGAGTACTTGTGGGATAATCAGGTGTTTATCGACGACAATACTTTGAGTGTGAACATCACGCGTATTCGTGAAAAATTGAAGGCAATCGAAGTTTTTGACCTGATTGAGACGAAACGGGGGATGGGATATCGGATATGAAAATGAGAGAATATTTGATAGATAAGCTCCTGCTTCTGACGCTGCATGTGGGTTGTATGCTGCTTCTGGCAGGTTTTTTGTATGCTACCGGATACGAGCCGCAGTTTTGTATACTGATTCTTATTTTCTGGCTGCTGCTTTTGATGTTGTGGCTTGGATACGAGTATTACAGCAGGCGGCGCTATTTTCATGAGCTTTGGGAAACATTAAACAAGATGGAGCAGCGGTATCTTCTGGGGGAATTGATGCCAGTTTCCCATAGGCTTGAGGATGGGCTTTACAGAGAAATGCTTCGGATTTCCAACAAGGCTGTGATTGAACGGATTCGACAGATTGAGGATGAACAGAAGGAGTACAGGGAGTATATTGAGAGCTGGGTACATGAGGTAAAGGCGCCGATTACGAGTATTGATTTGATGTGTGAGAATTTTAAGAGTGATCCTCTGAAGAATCAGGGGGATACAGTTCGCCGGATTCGTCTGGAAAACCAGAAGATAGAAAATTATGTGGATATGGCGCTCTATTATGCCAGATCGGAGGATGTGTATAAAGATTATGTAATCCGTAAGACAAATCTGGGTGAGATTGCCGTAGTGGTTCTTAAGAGAAACAAGGGGTATCTGATACAGAGTCAGATACAGGCAGAGGTGGATTGTAAGGACATGGCATATACGGATGAGAAATGGATTGCATTTATCCTGAATCAGCTTGTGCTAAACGCTGCGAAATACTGCCGTAGGAAGGGCGGGAAAATCTGGATTTATACTTTCCAAAAGCATAAGAGAGATGCGCTTGCAAAGCACAGCCATGGCGTTCGGTTGGTGGTAAAAGATAACGGAATTGGGATTAAGGAGGAAGAATTAGGCCGTATCTTTGAGAAAGGGTTTACAGGGAGTAATGGGCGTAAGACAGAACGCTCGACCGGCATGGGACTTTATCTGTGTAAGAAGCTGTGCTTAAAGTTAGGTATTGAGATTTATGCCAGGTCTAAGACAGGGGAGGGAACGGAGGTAATTTTGGAGTTTCCGATTAGCTCGTATCTTTCAAAAATGTAGATATAAGGAGATCTTTGAAAAATGAAAAGAGCAGTTAAAGAAGTTCTAAAATTTGAAGTGATATTTAAACTGATTACACTATGTCTGGTAAATCCGCTTTTGAATGAGATTTATCAGACTTATGTTTCGTCAAAGGGCGTATCCTTTAACAAAGATATGATAGGGACATTTATGAGTGTGAAGGGGGCCTTAATCAGGGAAGCTAGCTGGTGTTCAGCTCTGTCTATTATTTATTGCTTTTGCCCTTAGTCTCTTTGGTATGTATTAATTCCCTGGTGCCAAAGATTGAGATTCCCAGATTTATTCTGGGAGAGATGCAGCGGACAGAGATTGGAACAGCAGGCAATGTGATCGATTGATTTTATTGCGGCGGAGGAAAATCAGGTAAGCAACCGGCTTGTGACACAGGCAAGAGAACGTGGGCTTCCCGTCTATGTTTGGACGGTTTCGGATACGGACAGGATGAAGCAGTATTTGGAGATGGGTGTGACAGGGCTTATTGGTGATGTGCCGGATGATATCAAGGAGGTGGTAGAAGAATACAATCAGAAGAATGGGACGACTATGTATGAATGGCAGGGGGAGGGGTATCCGAGAGGGGGAGAGTAAAACTAGGGTTTGCCGCCTTAAGCGAAAAACTAGACCATATCTTGTATTTTTTGCTTAGTGCGGCAGAACTTATGTGATATTATGTCCAATCTTTTCTCCTGTATAGGACGGCCCCTACAGACGTACATACCATAGCCAATATCCCAAGAATCAGTAATTCCCTTTTGTGAAGGATAAGGCTGTCTCCTGAAAAAATTCCTTGCATCAAATCAACTGCATGGGTCATAGGAAGATAGCTGGAGAGCTTCTTCATAGTATGGGAAAACATCTGATCTGGCATCGTTGCGCCGGACAGGAAAAGCATGACGAAGTAGATAAGATAGCAAAGCATATTCGTACTTTTTAAATCCCGTCCGATTGCCGTGAGAAAAAATCCCATGGAGAACATTGCCCCTATGGAAAGAAATATTCCAACGCAGATGGAAAGAAAATCCCCATTTATCTGTATGTGGTAAAGTATCTTTCCGGCGGCTAATAAAATGGAAATACCAACAAGTGTCATTACAAAATTGATCAATATCTGCGCTGATATAATATTTTTCTTTCCTACCGGCGTAGCATCGAATCGTTTATATATTTTTTTCTCTTTATATCCAGATAATGTCAGGGGAAGGGACATTAGACCAGTGACCCCTGTTACCATTACAGCGTATGCCGGTACGGTAACATCCATGATTCCCATATCTGCCCCGTCGTAAACCGGTGCGTTTCCAAAGATGCCGCCAAACAAAAGAAGCATTAGTACAGGAAATACAAGAGCAAAGAAAAAGCTAAAAAAGTCTCGTACGAATAATCTAAATTCTATATTACAAAGCATTGCAAATTGTCTCATAATATTCCCTCCATGGAAAGTCCTGTTGTTTTTGGCGCAATCATTAGATAAAGCTTTTCCAATGAGAAGTTTTCTCCCCATTCGTCTTTGGGAACCCGACCTTTTACATATTCCCGAAATTCCTGCTGTGTCCCAAAGAATTGCTGCTTTCCCCCTTCAAGATAGAGGATTTTGTCGGCAAGGGCCTCTACCTCGTCAAGATAGTGGGAGACCATAACAATGGCAACGCCGCTTTTTCTAATATTTTCAAAGCTAATCCACATATTCTGCCGTACCTCAGGGTCAAGTCCAGTTGTCAGTTCATCCAAGACTAACAACTTTGGACGGCCCATGAGGGAAAGCAGAATCGATAACCGCTGTTTTTCACCGCCGGACAATTTGTGTATCGGACATTTTCTCTTATCCTCAAGCCCCATCTGTGTCAGTAATAAATTCCAGTCAGCGGGTCTTTCGTAAAAGCTTGCAAATAGCCGGCATTGTTCCTCTACTCTGATTTTCAGAGGGTATTCTGTTTCCTGTAGCTGGACGCCCATTTCTTTATACACTTCCCTGCGGCAAAGCCAGGGGTCTTTTCCGAAAACCTGTATCAAACCGCTGTCTGGTTTTCGCAGACCTTCTATACATTCCACGGTTGATGTTTTTCCGGAGCCATTTTGACCGATGACTGCCAGAATCTCTCCGGCGCTGACTGAGAATGACACATCTTGAACCGCTGGCACCTTTTTATATGCCAGGTTTAGTTTTTCCACTCCTATAATTGCCTGTGACATATGAAGTCCTCCTTGCTTTATGATGGATTTATTCTAGTCCGTACTTGGAAAATATACAACAGGGTTTGGAAAAGCGGCAGGAAACGGTGTGTAAGAGGTCGATTTCCATGTCTGAAATGCACGCCTTCCCACTCATTGTTATGCTATAATGGTTGATGAGAAAGGCAATACCTTAAAAGAGGAGGCACATGCATGAAAGTAGAATGTAAAATCAGTCCGGATTACAAAGAGCCATATGCGGTTCTTTATATAAACAGAATGACCCATGGGATTGCGGGAATTATTTCTCTGCTGGAGAAAGAGGAGATGGACTCGCTGACATTGATTGGGGCAAAGGAAAAGAAAGCTTTTTTTCTGAAACCAGAGGAGATTGTTTTGGTGCGCACTGAAGGCAGGGAGATTGTCTGTTATGATAAACTTAAAAACAGATATATGTTGGATAAGCCTTTGTATGAGTTGGAAAATATACTTGATATTCAGTTTGTACGGATTTCAAAATCATCGATTATTAATATCCATCAAATCAATCATGTGGAGGCAGGGTTTAATGGAACGATGGAGGTAGTAATGAAAAACGGAGTTACGGATTACATTTCCAGGAATTTTCGGAAAGTTTTTAAGGAAAGGTTAGGTTTAAAATGAAACATACTTTAAAATTATTTGTTAAATATATATTATCCGGTATTTCTTTAGGATGTACTTTCTTTGTGATTATGTGCTTGTCTTTTTATGTGGGAGGCGGGGAAGAATTTCTGAAAGAGATTTTCGAGGATTTTGGGAGGCAGGCGGTGGGCTCAATGCTTGTGGGAATTGCATGTGGTGCAACGGCTGTCATCTATCAATTCGATAGTTTTTCTGGTTTTGTGAAGACAATCATACATTTTTGCGTCGGAATGGGAGTTTTCTATCCGGTGGCTGTCTCGTTAGGCTGGATTCCCTTTTATCCGGACAGGATTTTGTATACGGTTTTGCAGTTTTTAGCTTCCTGCGGTATTTTTATGACGATCAGGTTAGGATTTTATCTGTTTAACAGGAATGAGGCTAAGAGGATTAATAAAAGGTTGAGGGAAATGGAGAGGGATGGGGACAACGGAGACATTTCTTATAAAGCGCCTTGATGTATTAGAGACAAAGAAATTTAAACATTTATCTTAGAACCTTATTGACAAGAGGAAGTACTATCTATATAATTAAACTATGAGTTTAATTATTGTGAGGAGGAGTACATGGGACGGAGAAAGAAAGAGCCTAGAAGCGTACATCGGGAAAACGTTGTGTCTGCGGCATCCATATTGTTTATGGAAAAAGGAATTGCCGCGACTTCTATGGATGATATAGCGAAAGCCGCAGGATACAGCAAAGCAACATTATATGTATATTTTAAAAATAAAGAGGAGATAGTCAGTATTTTAGTATTGAATAGTATGAAAAAACTTTATGACTATATATCCTCTGCTTTAGCACAGCACGAAAGCACAGAAGCAAGATATAACTTTATCTGTCGCGGGCTGGTACAGTATCAGGAAGAATTCCCTTTTTATTTTAGAATGGTGTTGGATAAAATCAACATTGATTTTGAGAGTCATGATAATCTGCCAGAGGAAAAGGAAACCTTTCAAATTGGGGAAGAAATAAATGAAAAGATAAAACATTTTTTATTATCTGGTATGGAAAAAGGGGATTTAAGGAGTGATTTGGAAATTATACCTGCTATATTTAATTTTTGGGGTATGCTTTCCGGAATCATTCAGCTTGCCGCAAACAAAGAAGAATATATTAAAAA
>ERZ808028.2053-NODE-2053-length-10437-cov-17.730405_pt1 | contig 10437 bp, 14 predicted proteins | sample MGYA00380184_ERZ808028 | MGnify/ENA primary metagenome ERZ808028 (study PRJEB31490, sample SAMN06133397) | mouse gut metagenome | isolation source: J8_1 | host: mice | place: China: Chengdu | collected 2015-05 ...
GATAGAGAAACGCCGCGTATGCGTCGTATTCAGTTTTCATTTATTCTTTCTCAATGCTGTGTGCTGGTGGCTGGGCTGGCAGGGTTGGGGGCGGCATATCAAGGCTCTTTCCCTCAAAAGTAGTAAATTGGTAGTAAATTCAGCTTGAAATCCTGCTTGTATGCCCGTAAATCAAGGCTTTTTTGAGATAATCAACCATTTTTTCATAAAAATTTCAATGTGATATTTTAACCGCATAATTTCATCATCTATCTGCCGGCATTTAATAACCACCTGTAACTTTTCTTTTATATGTTCAATAATCTGAATATCCATTTGATACCTCCAACACAATTATAAACATTAATACTGCCTTTCTCAAGCATTCTAATGTGAAAGGTACGAATACAGACACTAAGATGCCAGAAAAAAGCGACAGAGCTTTAACCCTCTGCCGCTGTACTCCTATGTGTAAATAATTTCCTTATTCACAATGATGTTATATCATTTTTTACAAATTGTATGGCTAATAATGATTATCACCAGGCAATCAACACCGGCAATACCAAGTGAAATATATGCAAAACCCGCTGGCAACACGTCCTCAAACAGGCCCATATTATCCAATCTGCCCCGCTTGATACGTCTGCTAATTTCATTCTATTATTTTCTCCCCTCCGGCCTTTAACTACTAACCTAATTTAACTCCCCCTTAATTGGTATCCATATTTCAATATTTCATTTCTTTTCCTTATGTGCCGTTATAATCGTATAACTATATGCATTTACCGTTAGGATATAATTATCTACATTCACATACCAGTTTTTTCCATTTCGGGTAATACTCGCATTAGCAGAATTGATTTTAGTTTTACACCAGTCAACTACATCATCCGTATCTAAAGACAGATTTCTTTTAATGCGCTCTACGCCTAATTCGGTTGTGTGCAATTGCTTCAAACGGGGAAACGCTCCTTTTTGCAGTCCTTTTCCCGTATTATGCCTGCACATTCTGAATTATTCGCCCTATACCCTCTGCCAGAACAACATATTATCCTGAAATTCAGTTGCCAGCTTCCCGGTATCTTTCAGCCACGAAAGGTAGGAGCGCACCGTGCTGCCTGCCAGCACATACTGCTCAAAGTTCATGGTAAGTCCGTAGCTTTTGAACAATTCCTGCAGAATCCTCTCAAAGCATATCGGCTCCCTGCAAATGGATAGAATCCTGTCCGCTATCTCATGCACCTTCTCCCTGTTGTAATGAACAAGTTCCGTTATATCAGCAAACACTTCCGCATGAGCGGGAACGAAAAGAGCGGCTTCCATCCTCTCCACCATATCCAGTGTTTCCAAATAAGCACCCACATCATAAATGAATGAAACGGCATACTTATCCAGCGTCTCCCTGCTGCTGATGCAGTCTGCAAGGAATACCACACCGTCCGGCATACGGAAACCCACCATGTCAAAGAAATGTCCCGGCAACGGTATCACTTCAATCTCTTTCGGAAAACTTTCATCTGAAAAATCCGTCACACTGCTCTCCTGCGCCATCAAAAACTTATGCCGCAAATCCTTACACGGATAACCGCCATAAAGAAAGGACGGCTCCAAAACCGGGTATTTTGTGAAAGCCGCTTCAATACCGCCGGAATAAACCTTACATCCTGTCTGACCCTGCAGGTACCTGTTTCCGCCGATATGGTCTGCGTTGGAATGTGCATTCAGAATGGCGGTCAGATGCCAGCCGTTCTTATCCAGAATCTGTCTGACCTTTCGCCCCGCATCCTTGTCATTCCCGCTGTCAACCAGATAGACATGATCCTTGTCCACCACATAGACACCAATCTTTGCAGGCAGTTTATGTAATAGCATTTCTCACTGATCTGTATCAGTTCATACATTTTTCGTTTCCTCCTTATTCTGCTGTTTCCTATTACTTCGGCAGAAAACCGCTCCTGTTAAAATCAAACGCAGGATTGTTAATGCTTCTGCTCATATAAATTGTTGATATTTGCAGTACTATATTCTATTTCCAAAACCCCGCCTATGGTATCCAAATCCTGCAGCTTTTGTATATCCTCTTCTGCATTTGATATTACTACGACATGGAGCCTATATGGATTTTCATAGACCGCAGATGATATAACAAATGGCATTTCATGGTTCATCATAGCGCTGCTTACTTTTGTTTGCAGCTCCGTTACGTATTCCAGACTTACATCTGTATTTGTGTTTTCAAAAAGAATCGTTCCTGCCTCATCATCTGACCTGCCGTTCTCCTGATGAACATCATCTGTTTTCACATCATAACTTTGTCCGTTCTCTCCCTCGCTCTTCACAATTCCAATCATTTCACATACGCTTGCCGCCTGTTCTTCTGTCAGGCGGTTATAGGCAATGCCTGAAAACTCATAAAACATATCTGACACTGCAGTATATTTCAGACCATCTATTACATTCCCATAATCTGTCGTTATTGACAAATACCGTCCAAGCCATACTGCTTCATGAGATTGTGCATCCATATCACTTGCCGCTTCCACATCACCGTAATCGATCATCTCCCATCGGTCATTCCCATAACAGGTCATCCCGGCTAACACCTCATACATTGTTTCTATTGCGGCTCTGTCAGTTATTTTGCGCGTTCCGATCTCTTCCTGTATTTTCTTTCCTCCATCAGTATTATCCATTCTGGCAGGCGCCACTTCTATCTCTATAATCGCATCCGCAGAATCAATCTGATATACCAGCTTTAGAACATCATTGTATGGGTATTCACTACTGTCAAAACATTGGAATTTCCATAACGAACTCCCCTGTTCATCGTTCCGAATCAGGTATTGTAGGTCTGAATGTCCTGAAACATAGTGCCATTCCCCGGTACTGTCAATACTTTTCCCCATACTTTCAGACAGCACAGAAGCGTCAGCCGAAGAGACTTCTGTATAAAATCCTTTGTATTGTTCTATGGGAACGATTGCATATTTCTCTGCCTGTTCTTCCATAAAGTCCCCATCATTTGACGCAAGCAGGGAAGATATTGGGGCAAACCGCTCCGGCATCTCAGGCTCCGGACTTTCCTGTACAGGCTGTTCCTGTATTGAATATCCTTCCTGCGGCAGACCGCTTTCTGACCCGTGCTGCAATACAGACCAGAGCGTAGCAATACCTGCACAGGCCAGACAAAGACCTGCTGCCGCAACGTATTGTACTTTCCATATTTTATTTCTGTTTGACTGCGTTTTCTTCTTTTTTCTCACCATGAGAACGTGACCTATCATACTCTCATCCAATAATCCTAATGCATCACTGATGTCTTCACGTTTCATTAAAGAAGCCCTCCTGCTCCAAATATTTTTTTAATCCGATACGGGTACGGTACAACATACTCTTTGCTTTGGACTTACTCATGTCATAATATCCTGCTATATCACGGATAGAATCGGAAAAGAAATATCTTCCGATAAATACATCTCTTGTTTCCTCCGGTAATTTGGCAAGATAATCCTGAATAGCTTTTGCAAGAAGGCGCAGGTCAACTTCCTGTTCTGTTGTGTTACCGGCAGAAACACAGTCCTCCAATTCAGAAAGTGACAGCGCATATTCTGATGCCTGCCTTTTCACACTGTTTCTTTTTCGGAAAACATCAATTGATATCTGTCTCGTAATCTTACAAAGATATGTTAAAAGAACATTCGGCCTATGCGGCGGCATAGATTTCCATGCACTTAAATAAGTGTCATTCACGCTCTCTTTGCTGTCTTCCCAATCGGCAAGAATGTTATACGATAATTTCATTAAGTAATGTCCATATTTCTGGTCTGTGTGCCTGATTGCCGCCTCACTGCGCTGCCAGTACAATTCAACAATCCTGTCATCCTGCATGGTTTCACCTCCCCCTCTGTCAAGTCCTTCATTGTATATCCCGTAAAAATTTGGATTTGGTTGCAGATAAAATACTTTTATATTTTAGCACATAAAATATAATAAGTGGCCCTATGTAACATAAATCCGTCGCATATGGAATAAAACCATAGCGGCGGTTGTCTTTTATGTATTATCATAAAGATTTCAGATTTCTGCGGTATTGCGCCATTTCCTCCTCACTCACCGTATCTATGACGTGCTGCAATTCACTGACCACAAAATCCCTCTCCTTCGGCAGATAGGCGGTGACCGGGTAAAAGTTTGAACCGGAGTTGGCAAAAAGATGCGTCCGTATCTGCAGATTCTGAATAAACACCTGTAACTCCTGCATTGGCTCCTTCTCTCCAGCAGGAATAAAACTGCCCTCCTGCTCCATGCGGTACAGCTCCGTACCCGCCTCGCAGGGCGGCCTCCACGTCCTTCCCGTAAAATGCAATCCGGATCACCTCCTACAGATGATGGACGCTCTCACGGTAACGCCGCAGTTCGTCCTCTCCCACATTCTTTATGACATCATCAAAGAAAGCCAGCAGTTTCTCCTTATCTTTTGGCAGCACCCCATGAAGCTGGAATGCATTGGATGCGCCAAGCGCCGCAAATTCTACGGGGATTTCCAGTCCTTCCACCAATGCCCGGACTTCCCTGTACTTCTCTGTCTCGCTTTCCTCCCGCCAGTTCCCCTGCCGGATTTCCTCATACAGCTTTGAATCCGGGTAGATGGTCAGCATATTGGCGCCGACCAGAGCCGGGTGGAGCTTATTGCATACAGCGGCGGTTGCCTTGCCCCGTCCTCCCCATGCCCTGCGCCGGATATGCCCGTCAGATAGAAAAAGCTGTATCGAATGCCGGCCCTGTCCAGCCGCCCGCACTGCTCCAGTATATCAGCCGCAAGGTATCCTTTATCCATAAACCGCAGCGCCTCGTCATCCGCTGTTTCGATGCCGATTGTCAGCCCGTCATAGCCTGCCCCGTGCAGGGCATCCAGTTCCTCATCCGTTTTCAGGGCAATGTCCGTCACCCTGGCAAAGCTGCCGATGGTCTCCATTCCCGGAAAATATCTGTGTACCAGTCCCGCAATCTCCATCAGCCTGTCATATTTCAGAACAAAAGGGTTCGCCCCTGTCAGGAAAGTCCGGGTTACCTTTCTTCCCATAAATCTGCGGTACATCGTCCGTGCCTCTTTCAGATCTGCCTCTACATCCTCCATCGGTGACATCCTGAACCGGAAAGGCAGGTCTGCGTAAAGCGTACAGAATTTGCATCTGTGGTGCGTACAGCCTGCGGTAACTTCCAATAACAGGGACGATGCCTCATAGGGCGGCCTCCATATGGTTCCTGTATAGTGCATCATTCATTCCTCCTCGTGTCTTTCTTCTTTTACACTAAATTACCTCCAAAACCCAACGCAATCAAGTACTGTCTTTTTTGGTCGGTAGTCCGCTTTTTCGTACTATCTGCCAAAAAGGATCGTATCTTGATTTTTTCCCGCTGCCGGAATATACTCATTGGGAAAGAGGTGGAATGAAATGGCTGATAATAAATTCAACAACGAAGAAACCATTGCCCGCTGCGTCCCTATGGGCAGACTCCAGTCCGTGATCGGCGGCAAATGGAAAATCCTGATCTTATGGTATGTGTCCTTTTACAAAGTCCAGCGGTTCGGGGAACTGATGCGCCGCCTTGACGGAATCACACAGTCCACGCTCACAAAGCAGCTCCGGGAACTGGAAAGTGACGGGTTCCTCCACCGGGAAATTTACAGGGAAATCCCTCCGAAAGTGGAATATTCTCTTACGGAATTTGGTGAGAGCTTCATCCCCGTCCTGCAGACTATGATGACATGGAGCGAAACATATCTCTGCCCTGACTGGCAGAATCCCTACAGGAAGTAACATAGGGAGGCAATATAAGCCTTCCTGCCTTATCTGACAATAACAGGCAGCCTTGCCCCCATCCTGCACAGCAGCTCATTGCTGATGCTGCCGGAACAATCTGCAACCGCAGGAACCGATAGCTCATCATATCCCTCCGCACCTGCAAGCGTCGCAATGTCACCCACAGACACACCTTCCGTGTCTGTTATATCCACGGCAAGCTGATCCATGCAGATGCGTCCGACAACTGGCAGAACATACTGATTTATCAGTACACTGCCTTTTCCTTCAGACAAATTTCCCGGAAAGCCATCACCATACCCGATTGACAGGATGGCAATCCGGGTATCACGCCCTGCTGTAAAGCTTCTGCCATATCCAACACTTTCACCCGCCTCTACTTTCCTGATCAGCACCACCCGGCTTTTCAGAGAAAGCACCGGGCGCAGATCAGGTTTCAATACAGTATCATCATCCGGAGAACTGAGAACTCCATACAGGGCTATGCCAGCCCTCACATAGTCACATGCAAGATCGGGATAATTCAAAAGTCCGTAGCTGCTCTGGATATGGAGCTTTGGCAGGATTATCCCGCTGTCCCTTAAAGCATCTGCCATACCATAAAAGCTGTCAATCTGTTCCTTGGTAAATGCAATATCATCCGGCTGCCTGCTGTCCGAGCAGCACAGATGCGTAAACATTCCGCACACTTTTAGATTTTCCATAAAAAAAATATTTCGTACCGCAGACAACTCCTCACTCTCTATCCCAAGCCTGTGCATACCTGTATCTATTTTGACGTGTACTTTTACTGCAATGCCCTGATTATTTAATGCTTCTGCATACGCAAAACTAATCAGAGTCTGCATCAAATCATATTCCTTCAGTTCAGGGGCACGGGCCACATCTGTATACCCAAGTACAAGTATTTCTCCATAGATTCCGCCTTTTCTTAAAGCTATTCCTTCATCAACCGTGGCAACGGCAAATGCCAGGACACCCATTTTATTAAGATGTGAAGCAGTCAGGACAGCCCCATGCCCATAAGCCTGCGCTTTTACTACAGCCATCAGTTCACATCCCGGCTGCATGGCTCTTTTCAGGGTTTCTACATTATGACGCAGATTCTCTACATTTACCTCTATCCATGCACGTCCTGTCTCAAATGCCGCTTTCCTCATTTTCCTGCTTTTCTCCTATCATGCGTACTGGCTGCGAAACAACTGTGCATCCATCCGGAATATCCGTACTTACTACTGCACCTGCACCTACCTTTACATAGCTGCCAATTTTTACTCCTCCAATAATGACGGCACCTGCACCAATCAAACAGTTATCTCCTATAGCCGGTGCTTTCCTATTCACTTCTCCAATCGTTACATTCTGATAAATCAGGCAATTTTCCCCAATCTTGGCATATCTTGAAATAAAAATCCCATGTAGTCCATGTGGAAGTGTCAGGCTGCCTTTTATTACCGTATCCGGGCCGATATATCCTCCATGCCGGTGGGCACATCTGCTCATCATAAATGTGAGGATATCATGCAGGAATCCTTCACCCGTCTTTCTCTGCATTCTATACAACCGCCAGAAATGACGCAAATTATTTCCTCTTGAATAATCAATAATTCTTCTTCTGATACTCATAATGCTCTCCTTTTTACTTCAGATATAATTCTAACAGCCTGTCCAGCATTTTCGGAAAAGACAGTCCAATCCCCTTCATCATGTTGGGATAACGGCTGTGGGAAGTAAATCCGGGGATCGTATTCACCTCATTAAATACAATTTCCCCGGACGGTGTATAAAACATATCTACCCTTGCAAAACCGGAACACCCTAACGCCCTGTATATAACCACCGCGGCTTCCTGTATACGTTTTTCCGTCTCCGCTCCAATCCTTGCAGGCATATAGATTTTAGAAGATTTCAGCGTATACTTTTCCGTATAATCAAAAAAACCTCCCGACAGCTCAATTTCGTCAACCCTTCCGACAGTCAGCTCTTCCATACCAAGTACGGCACAGCCCACTTCAAACCCATCGACTTCCTCCTCAACAATTACTTCCACGTCATGTTTAAATGCCATCTCTATGGCAGCATCCAGTTCCGCCTTTTCCATTATCCTTGTTATCCCAAAGGAAGAACCCGCACGGACAGGCTTTACAAAAAGTGGATATGCCAATTTTTCTTCAATCGTTTTTAAAGCCTTTTCTTTGCCGGAATGTCTGAAAGTTACCGATTTTGGAACCGATATCCCCGTAAGAGCGACCAGCTTATGCGCCCGATCCTTATCCATGCAGATTGCTGACGAAAGTGTATCACAGCCGACAACAGGGATTCCCGTAAGTTCAAACAGCCCCTGCAGTGTACCATCTTCACCATTCTTGCCATGCAATACAGGAAATACCAAGTCTACGTTTATGACATGGCATCTTTCCCGGGTAAACTCTAAAAATCCTCTCTTGGAACGGCTCTGCGAAATGACAACAGGAAACAGGTTCTCATGATCTTCAAACCATGTATTTCTGCTTATCTTCTCCCTTTTTCCCGTGTAGTGATACCATTCTCCGCTTCTGGTGATTCCGACCTGGAAAATATCAAATGTATCTGCATTGATATTTTTCAAGACAGAGTATGCCGATTGCAGCGACACCTCATATTCCGTGGAATTGCCCCCAAAAATAACAGCTATCCTTTTTTTATCCATTCCGTACACCACCTTCCTGTATTTTTATTCCTTCCGGGAGTTTGTAAGCTATCTCACACTGATTGACATACAGTTCTCTCTCCGTCTGCTTTCCGGTATCTTTGTCCGTTTCCCTGCGGCAGACAGGTGCAATCTGATATACTTTTTTACCCTCTTTCCTATAAGAAACAGATGGATTAAACACCAAATACGCAAGGCCTACAGCATTTTCTGATAAAATACGTCCATGCATATATTTATCATCAAAGCTGATCTCAATCTGAAAGGTATTATCTGTCTCGTTACGGACTTTCAAATCAAGCCAGCCTTCCCCCACCGTTGCATCCGTTCCGCCGGGAAAATCTTCTGATGTCCCCGGAAATGACTTAACAGCGTGTCCGTGCCGTTCAACAATCGTCAAAGGCGTATGCAGGAACATCCAAAAAAGCGTATCGCTCAACATACACAACCCTCCGCCATAGGATGCAACGATTTTCCCATCAACAAGATTCAATCCAGCCTTATATTTTTCCTCCCTGTCTGCCCATCTTACAAGCTGCCAGAAAGAAAATGTTTCATCCGGCCCGATAACAACCCGGTTAATTGTTCTGGCAGCAAGCTTTAGGTTGTGAACCTTGTTTATCTGGTATTGCATATCAAACCCGCTGTTTTCATTCAGCATTGGTATCGAAGTTTCAAATACCATAGAGGGCAATGACCTGTCGGCTATCCTTTTTGCATATTGGCATCCGTCTCTTTGCATTTTATAATAAAAAAATTTCTTTCTCTGCCATTTACGAAGCGGAAGCAGAAAAGGAAATACCTGTGTTAATCTTTTTCTTGACATACAAACAGTTCCTCCTTTCATACAAAACAAAAGCACTCCTGCTTTTGGCATTATGATTATACCAATAACAGGAGTGTGGTTTATTTGTTTACACACAAAGTATTCTTCTGTTTTTCTACGGAATTTCTTACGATTTACCTACGAAACCGGTAATGTGACTTTAAATTCAACCATCTCATTTTCACTTCTTGCCATGATCGTCCCATTATGAAGCTCAATGATCTGCTTTGCTATGGCAAGGCCCAGACCTGCCCCACCGCTGCTTGTACTTCTGGAAACATCAAGCCTGTAAAACTGTTCAAATATCCGTTCCAGTTTTTCCTCCGGAATAGTATCTCCGTGATTTGTAAATGTAATCTCTACGACTTCGCCCTCTCCGACAACTGCAATATCTATATCAGTACCCTCAAAACTGTAGGTAACCGCATTTTTCAGGATATTATCAAATACACGCTGAATCTTATCCGCATCACACCTTATCATAATATCCTCTGGAACCATGAGGCTGCAGTTCAGGTTCTTCTCATGAAGCATTGGCTGAAATTCATACAGGAGCATTTCAAGCAGCCGCACCAGGCTGATCCTGCTGTATTGAAGCGTTATATTTGAAAGGTTAAACTTTGCTATTTCAAAAAATTCATTGATCAGATCTTCAAGGAGTTCTGCCTTATCCAGTGAAACAGAAAGATATTTTTGTCTCAGTTCCTCAGATATCTGTCCTTCATCACGCAGCAGATTCAGATAGCCTATCACTGACGCAAGGGGAGTTTTCAGATCATGTGCCAGATACATGACCATGTCATTTTTTCGCTGTTCTGCCAGCTTCATATCGAGTTTCTGTTTTTCAAGAGTATGCTTTATTGTATTTATCTTCTTTTCCGTAGCTGACAGCTCTGGCGGCAGGGATACCTCCCCTATACTTTCCCTTCCTATCTCATCAATCCCATGATTGATTTCCATGAAATATTTTACAAACCAGTTTAAATAAATGCGGAATGATGTTGTATCATTTTAGTTGACACCTAATACACAAGGATTTGATGTATAATCAAAGAAAAATAAGGAGGCAACTAGAATGGCAAAAAAACAACGGAAATACGACATGGAATACAAGA
>ERZ808028.2054-NODE-2054-length-10435-cov-18.956266_pt1 | contig 10435 bp, 9 predicted proteins | sample MGYA00380184_ERZ808028 | MGnify/ENA primary metagenome ERZ808028 (study PRJEB31490, sample SAMN06133397) | mouse gut metagenome | isolation source: J8_1 | host: mice | place: China: Chengdu | collected 2015-05 ...
TTGCCTCCGTTCTTTCTGATCATAGTTTACTTCATCTCTTGATCGAAGGCAAAACCTCTTTTGTCCGTACACAGGGGCCTCTAAAACCCCTGTGTACTTTTTTCGGGGTTTTCTAAAACCCGATGTGTCCAATCTTATGGGTACAGTTTAGAAAGTGCTCAAAAGGTTCAGAAAATTTGAAACCAGGCGGCAGATTTTTGCCGGACAATCCTCTGCCAATAATCGCCCGTCCGCACTGGGCACTACAGCCCAAAACCGCAAAGCCCCGTGTTAGCCCCTGCAAGGGTCTGTGTGCCCCGCCTGCAAGCCGGGTGGCATCCGTACACCTCCGCAGGAGTGAAACAAAGCGTTGGGGCGTTTGTGCGCCGTTGTCACAGGAAGCGATTCTGCGGCTGAAATATCAAGAACAGTACAGAAGGACTCGCAGGGAGGCTGGGCAGTTCACCCAGCCTCCCTGCGGCGCCTTTGACCGCCAGCCAGCGGATTTTCCGAAGGGTTTTCGTTCGGCAAAATGCCCAGGGCAAGGGCAATACAGATGGTTCGATTTTAAAGCAGGATAAAAGCCCGGCGCCGCAAGCGGCTCCAGGCAGGTCACAGCGGCCCGCAGTGCGGGCCGCTTTTAGGGCTTTTGCGGGCTGGGGCAGGGATTCCAGGAACTGTTTGGAGAGTTTGGTGGGTGTCTACTTTTGGCGTCACTTTCGAGCCGAGAAAACACTTCTGGCGTCTGGTTTGCCCGAAAGCCAGCTGTTTCAAAGGATTGGTACGGCGTCTATTGTGCTATCACAGGCATTATCGGCAGAAAAAGCGAGATTTTCCTGCTCTCGTAAGGTGCGCGACTGTGTCTGTGCCCTCCCAAAATTTTGGGCAACGCATATCGCTTTAGGGCCTCCTGCGGGAGGAAAGATAGGACCTGTCCCGCAGGAGAAAAGGCTCTGAAAGGTTCAATTTCCGGCAGAAGCATCTCGGAAAAATCTACCACGCCGTAATCAAGAAGGGTGCAGGGTGGAAAATCGATGCACCCCAAAAGTCCCGAAGAAATTGTGCCGCCGTAAACAAAGATTGGGCCATTCTGTGTGTGGCTGGGGTAGGTGATAAATTGCACCAGCGTATACAAAGAAAGGAACCGTCGGTACGGCGCAAAAAAAGTTGTGTCTGGATTGATAACTCTGGCCTTCTGCCGTAGCTATCTCCGCCAAGGTGTGGTATGGTGTGTCGCTACGAAGGAGGTGGGAAAATGAGAAAAACACTGGAGGATTTCTATTACGGCAACATCGTCCCCTGTGAGCGGCAAATGGCACACGGCTCAGAACTGAAGAAGGCGGCAGACCGCATTGCCCGCTACGAAAGCCAGCTCACAGAGCAGCTTAACGAAACTGAGCGGATAATTCTCGCAAAGCTCATCAGGTCACAGCATGAAATCGACAGCATCACTGCCGTGGAAAACTTCATCCTGGGCTTCCGGCTGGGCGCCAGAATGATGGCCGAGTGCATGGACGACCACGACGGCGATATCCGGGAGGTGACCGACGATGGCTAAAAAGCGGGCCAACGGCGAGGGCAACATTCGCAAGCGCAAAGACGGGCGCTGGGAGGGCCGCTACACAGCGGGGCATGACCCGGAAACAGGTAAGGCCATCTACAAAAACGTACTGGCGAAAACGCAGAAAGAGTGCAAGGAGAAGCTGGCCGCGGCACTGGAACAGACCGGAAAAGTTGATGCCAGCAAAACAGGCCAATTTACGGTAGGCCAATGGGCGGAAACTTGGTTTGAAAACTTCGCCAACCCCTCCATTCGAGAGACCACCGCCGCCTACTACAAGAACTACATCGACAAGCACATCATTCCGAACATCGGTAAAATCAAGCTCAGCAAGCTGACCACGCTGGATATCCAGAAATTTTACAACAAGGCCAAGACCAAAGGCCGGATCAAACGCTATGAGGGCATGAAGGACCTGAGCCTGAGCGCCAAAACGATCCGTGGCCTCCACGCCATGCTCCGCCAGTGCCTCGACCAAGCAGTGCAGGAGCGGCTGATCCCCTATAACCCCGCCGCAGGGTGCAAACTGCCGCCCAAGGAGAAGAAAGAAATGCAGACGCTCCCGGCGGAGAAGATCAGTGCCTACCTCACCGCCGCAGAGGAACACGGTGCGCTCCCCATGTTCTACCTGGAGCTGACCACAGGACTGCGCAGGGGCGAGCTGGTAGCCCTCCTCTGGGATGACCTTGACCTGGAAAAGCAGGCCCTGACGGTGAGCAAATCTGCTGGACGGATCAACGGCGAGGTGAAGGTGACCCAGCCCAAAACCGCAAATTCCGTGCGCACCATCTTTCTGCCGGAAGAAACGGTGGACCTGCTCGTCCAAGAGCACGCCAAGCACCCCAGCAACCCGATCATGTTCCCCTCCCCGGTGACGGGCAGGCTCTACGGCCCGGACTGCATCGGGCGACTGCACAAGACCCTGCTGAAGAAGGCTGGAATCACTGAAAACATCCCCTTCCACGGATTGCGTCACACCTTCGCCACCTTAGCGATCCAGCAGGGAGTGGATGCCAAGACAGTAGCATCCTGGGACACTACAGCGCAGGGTTCACCCTGGACACCTACACCCACGTCACAGGGGAAATGCAGAAGGACGCCGCCCAGCGAATGGGCAGCTTCATGGCCCAGACAATCTAAAAAAAGAACGCGGGAGCGCCGAGCCAAGAGGCCGGTACTCCCGCAAAATTTTCTGGTATGGGTCTTGTTTGGGTCAAAACGAAAACACGCAAAATTCAAGTAAATAAATCCGAACAAAAAGCAAGCAAAATCTCCTGATTTCACCGGAAATCAGGAGATTTTTGGGGTAAGTGTGCAAAATCGCTATCTGGGGCAGAGAAGCACCCAAATGGAGCCCCGCGAAAGCGCCCTTCAGCTTTCGTGGGAAGAGGAGGGGCAAGCGATACGCAGCTTACCCCGACGTGGCGTAATGTGGCAGGATCGCTTTTTCGGGAAGCTTTGTGCCACATTGACCTCTGAACATTATGAGTTGCCAGCCGCATGTTTGGATAGCAGGCCAAATGATATGGGGTTTATCGCTGATGCAGGCACGTGTTATTTTTCCGCTTTCAAGCTCTGGAAAAAGTCCCGGTTGTGCAGGACTGTGGCGGCATCCGGTTTGAAGGACGCCGCCAGCTCGTTCATCCGCTCCGCCCGCTCCAGATCGCCCAGGCGGCTGTAGCACACGCACAGCTGGATACAGGGCAGATAGCCGTAGCAGTCGGGGGAAACAAAGCCGCCCCGACTGTCGTCCCGGGTACAGGTCAGGGCCAGGGAATACCAGTAGGCGGCCAGGGAGAACTGCTCCCGCTGGAAAAACCAGCGGCCCAGCTCGCAGCACACCTCGGCACGGGGCCGGTCGTAGCCAAAGCTGCGCAGCAGCGATCGCAGCGCCTGATCGGGCTGATCCAGCCGCTCATAGCAGTAGGCGCAGTGGCAGCAGGCGTCGATATTGTTCTCCACCCAGCCCCGCTCCTCGTCCAGAAAGCGCTCAAAGACCTGGATGGCCTCCTCATAATGCTGGTGATAGTACAGCTCCCGTCCGTAATAGAACTGCTGGCGGGGCTCCAGCTCCGCCCCCTGGGCTAATTGGCTTTCATAAATGCGCAGGTTCCTGTCCGGGTCGGAGGGGTGCAGCTTGCGGTGGGTGACGGCAAACCCGCTGTATACCACCCGGCCCACCGGCGTGACCGCCTCATGCACAGCCCCCTCCCACCGCATCCCGGCGTGGTTTTTGATGAGCCGCTCCCGGAAGTACGAGAACGTCACGTTTCCATCCTCGTCGAAGCCTGTGTTGTATTTGGCCATAACCACATTGACCTCGGGCTCCAGCGTCTCTTTCAGCGTTTGAAACTCCGCCCGATCCGTTTCCAAAAGCACGTCGTCCGCGTCCAGCCACATACAATAGTCCTTCTCCGCCAGAGAGAAGGCGTAATTCCGGGCCGCCGCGAAATCGTCTATCCACTGGAAATCGTACACCCGACCGGTGAACCGCTCCGCGATCTCCCGCGTCCGATCGGTGGAGCCGGTGTCTACGACGACGATCTCGTCCACCAGATCCGACACGCTCTCCAGGCAGCGCTCCAGCACGTCCTCCTCATTTTTTACGATCATGCATAGGCTGACAGTTACCATGTGCGAGCCTCCTTTGATTGATTAGGATGGGACTCCCGCCGGGTGTCCCGGCGGGAGTCCGTTGTTTGACAAGGGGGCGCGATTACCGCCGGAGCGAGCCGCTCCCGGCCTGATGGCAGTACTGCGTCTTATCCCACGTCTATTTCTGTTTCATGCTCGTCGGGTATAAACCTTGTGCTCGCCCCGTCCAGCCGGACGATCATCAGGGACGCGCCCGCGCCGCCGCTGCGCAGCACCGCCACCCCGGCCAGCGCAATGGGATAGAGCTGGAGTGTGATGGTGGAGCCGGCGAGCAGGTTGACCTCGATCTCGTTCTCATAGCTGGAGACGGACAGCACCGGCGCGACAGTGGACGCCGTGTTGTTTCCCCCGTTGATGACCAGGCGGCTGCCCATCAGCAGGGCCGCCGTGGTGTTCACGTGGTAGGAGATGCGGTAGCGCCCCGCGGTGGCCACGGTGAAGACGGTGTTCCCCGCGTTGGGGGTGATGTCCGCCGAAAACACCTGGGCGCTGGGCAGGGGGATGGGCGTGCCGCCCAGGGCCACGGTGAGGCTGGTGCCCGCCGTGTTGGCGGCAAAGCCCGCTGTCGCCGTGGGGTTGGGGCCGTTGGGCCCGGTGGCTCCGGTGGCCCCGGTGGGGCCGGTGGCGCCCGTAGCGCCCCCCGCGCCGATCACGCCGACGGCTCCGGCGGCCCCGGTGGCCCCGGTGGCTCCGGTGGCCCCGGTGGGGCCGGTGGCTCCAGTGGGACCCGTTCCGCCGGTGGCTCCCGTGACGCCGGTAGGGCCGGTTGGCCCGGCGACGCCGGGTGCGCCAGCTGCGCCCGTGGCCCCGACGGTGCCGGGCAGGCCGTCCGCGCCGGTAGGCCCGACAGGGCCCGCAGCGCCGTCCAGGCCGGTGGCGCCGTCCGCCCCGGCAGGGCCTTCGTCGCCAGTGGGGCCGATGGGGCCGGCCGCCCCGGTGGCGGGGCCGGTGGCACCCGTAGGCCCGGTGGGGCCGGTGGGGCCGGTAAACACCGGCGCGTCCAGCGCCGCGCTCAGCTTCGCGCCCAGCAGCAGCTGCTGCTGGGTGATCTCGTCCAGCGTCTGCTGAACGCTTTTGTTCACGTCCAACACGTCCTGAACCCCTGCGCCGCCGCTGAGGCCGGGCAGAGTGCCCAGGACATACTGCAGCTTTTCGCCTTCCGCATTTAAAATGTGGCTCAGGCTCAGCTCCTCGGCGGCGATGGAGGCGATGATCTCATTGACGCTCCCGTCCCGGGTCAGGGGAGGATCGATGGTGGGAAAATTGGGCTGCGACATACCGTTGCACCTCCTCAGCTCAGACGGGTGATCATCAGGGAAGCGCCCGCGGAGCCGGGAAGCAGCGTCGCGGCGGACACGATCCCGAACATTTGCAGGGATACGGTGGTGCCGGCGGCAAGGTCCAGCATGATCTCATTGGAGAAGTGGCTGAGGGACACCAGAGGCGCGATGGTGGAGGCCGTGTTAGCTGTGCCGTTGATCAGCAGGGTGGTGCCGCTGGCCAGGGCGGCGGTGGTGTTCACCTCGTAGGACAGGCGGTAGCGCCCGGCGGTGTTCACGGTGAAAATGGTGTTGGCCCCGTTGACCGTGATGTCAGCGGGCAGCACCTGGGCATCGGGCAGCGGGACGAGCACGCCCGCCAGCACTACCGACAGCACGGAGCCGCTGGTGTTGGCCGCGAAGCTGGAGGTGGCCGTGACGTTGACGCCGGTGGGGCCGGTGGGGCCCGTCGGGCCCGTGGCGCCGGTGGGACCAGTGGCGCCGGTAGCGCCGGTAGCGCCCGTCGGGCCGGTGGGGCCGGTGACACCGGCGGCACCCGCCACGCCTGCAGCGCCTGTCACACCCGTGGCGCCGGTGGCACCCGTCGCACCCGTGGCGCCGGTGGGGCCCGTGGCGCCGTCCGCGCCGGTAGCGCCGGTAGCACCCGTTGCGCCCGTCGCGCCCACAGCGCCGTCAGGGCCAGTAGGGCCGGTGGCACCCGTGGCGCCCGTAGCTCCGGTGGCCCCGGTGGGGCCTGTGGGGCCGGTGGCTCCAGTGGGGCCCGCAGGGCCGGTGGGGCCGCCCGCAGGGCCGGTGGGCCCGGTGGGGCCGGTGGGGCCGGTGGCTCCCTGCATCTGGGACGCCTCCAGCGCGCCTTGCATCTTCGCCCTCAGAAAGAGCTGGTTCTGGACGGTGGCCTCCAGCAAGTCGCGCACGCTCTCGTTGGCGGCCAGCACGTCGCTGACGGTGGCCGGGGGGCCGCTGAGCCCGGGCAGGGTGCCCAGGATATATTGAAGCTTCTCGCCCTCGGCATTCAAAATATGGCTGAGACCCAGCTCCTCCATGGCGATGGAGGACAGGATCTGATTTACCGCATCTTCCCGGTCGATGGGGGGATCCACGACGGGAAAGCTGGGCATAGACATGGACAAAACTCCTTTCCATTCCATAGGGCGCCAGACCGCGCAGCGGACCGGACGTTCCGGCCCCGGCAGGCGCCTGGCCTATCCTATGTGCCCGCCGCCCGGCGGGTTCCACCGTTCGACAGTCTCCAACATGGCATTGGGCGCATACAATAGACCGGCGGCGCGGAGTACGCGCCGTACATCCGCCGCTTTCCGGAGCGGTGATTTGGAGTCGTAAGCTATGTCTATGCCCTCTTTCCCCCCCTGCGGGGCCGATATGACAAAAGATGAGGCGCTCACGATGATCATTGCCTCCATTGCCATGGAGGAGCTGGCGCTCAGCCACATCGTCAACGCCGAGGGTGAAAAGCTGCAATATGTTTTGGGCACGCTTCCGGGGAGCCGCAAGCACTGTGCCAGCACCCAGGAGATCCTGGCGGTCAATCAGAGCGCCGCGGCTCTGCTGGACACCGTGATGCAAAGCCAGATGCTGCTGAAGGGGAAGCTGGAAAAAGCGCTGGAGGCCGGCGGACACAAGCCTGTACCGGAACCACCCTGTCCTCCAAGCCATCCGTGCGAGCCGCCCTGTCCTCCGGACTGCCTGTACGAACCGCCCTGCCGCGGATCATTCTGCTGCCGGAAAAGTGTCCTCCAGCTGACCAGCCGGTGCGAGGGATTCTCCTGGAAGAATGGCTATCTGCTGTCCTGGAAGTGCCAGGGACAGCGGGGCGGCAGCATTTGCCTGAGCGAGGAAAACCCTGCCCTGGTAAACCTGGATCCCGGAAAAGCCTACGCGCTAAATTACGCCGTCAACGTCCGCGGCCCTTACTGCGGGGACAGCGCGGGGGCCGTCTTTGTCAGGCTCACACCTTGCGACGCTTTTCAGGAAATTCTGCCCCTCTACTTTTCCGTAAACCGCCAGGGGAGCACACCCCTGACGCTGCACTACTCCACCGTGCTTTTCCCGCAGACACACCCCGTACCCTGTGCCGACCTCTCCCTGCTTCTGAACTATGATGGCGGCCTTTTCGTTGAGCAGGCGTCTCTCAACATTTATGAGATTTAGATCTTCATTATAATGTAAGTAGTCGAAAAACATACGGAGAAACTAAATACCATGTCAAGCAGGAGAAAAGGCCGTGAATCGCAAGACCTTAAGGCTGATGCAGATGATGTCAGTAGGGGTTCATATCCCTTCATTTACACGTTTTGTACTTCAAATTTGACCTGTTTGCTTTTGGTTAGTGACACATGGCATCCGAAGTCAAAAAAAGCCTGTAGCCCTTGAAACACAAGGGCTACAGACGAAGAGCGACCCTACCCAATCTGAGCAACTGACAGCAATTTGTTCAGATCAGGTAGGGTTGCTCACGCCCAGCTTGTGGCGCAATGCGCTGTGTCCGGCCTGTCCGCCAGCGCCATACTCCGCAAGGCAATCATGGGAATGGAGATCAGGGCCAAACCGCCGGAAACCTACGCTACCTTATTACGGGAGCTGTCCGCCATCGGCTCCAATGTGAACCAAATCGCTCGCTGGGCGAACACGTTAAAATACATTTCCGAGTTCGATATCCTGATGGCGGCGGATTTAGTCCAGAAGGCGTGGCGGCTGGTCAAGGACACGCTGTAAAGCGGCGTGCCACCTTCCCGGAAATTATACGCCGCCGGCCCCTGTCAGTCAAGGCCAAGCGTTGTGGGCCGGGCCGCTGGCCCGGCCCAGCCTTGACAGCCAGCGCCCGGCGGCGGTTTTTGTGGGTAAGGGGGCACCCCGAAAAGGGCGGGCCTGGGTGTCCAGGCCCGCAGAATGAAATCTCACCATGAGACATAAATCCTAACCAAAAAGAACTTTTTCAACATTAGGAAATTCTTAATGAATTATCATTGAAAAAGCAAGGAGTTTCAGAAGGAAATCTGATATAATGGTTAAAGTTCACCACAGAAAAGAGGTAAGCGAAATGGCTAATAGAATTTTAGTCGTAGACGATGAAGCCGAAATTGCCGACCTGATCGAAGCCTATCTGACCGGCGAGAATTATACGGTATTCAAGTTCTACTCGGCGGTGGAGGCCCTCGCGTGTATCAACACCACGGAGCTTGACCTTGCCATTTTGGATGTGATGATGCCGGAGCTGGACGGCTTCGCGCTGTGCCGGAAGATACGGGAAAAGCACACCTGGCCCATCATCATGCTGACAGCCAAGGATGAAGAAACCGACAAAATCGCCGGCCTGACCCTGGGAGCGGACGACTATGTGACCAAGCCCTTCCGTCCTCTGGAGCTGATGGCAAGGGTGAAATCTCAACTGCGGCGGTATCACAAATACAATCCCGCCCGTTCCGACAGTGGTGAAGCGACTCCCAACGTCCAGACGGACACCATCACCTGCGGCGACTTGACCATGAATCGTAAGGCCCACACCTGCTTCCTGGGTGAAAAACCGCTGATGCTGACCCCTACGGAATTCTCCATCCTGCGTATTCTTCTGGAGAACGCCGGGAACGTAGTCAGCTCCGAGGAGCTGTTCCACCAGATCTGGCGGGACGAGTATTACAGCAAATCCAACAACACCATCACCGTCCATATCCGCCACCTGCGGGAAAAGCTGGGGGACAGCATGGACAAGCCCAGGTTTATCAAAACGATATGGGGGGTAGGGTATAAAATTGAAAACTGATCGAAAGGACGAATACCTTGCGTTTCAATCCAAACTGATCCGGCGGGCCTGCATCAACGCAGCTACCTCCGCCGCTGTGGTGGTGGGGCTGTATCTGTTCGTCTGGAAACAGCGGATGGGCGATTGGATCGTCTGGCTGTTGGAAACCCTTTTCAAAATGGGACATGAGGATGCGTTTTACTATTACAGCGACCATTTTCGGGGCAACAAGGAGATATTCTTTGCCGCCGCTGTTCTGCTGATCTTTACGGTATTGCTGGTGCGGATTTTCCGATGGGTGACAGGCTATTTCAGCGAGGTCAACCAAGGCATTGAGGCGCTGCTGACGGACGATGAAGAACAAATCCAACTGTCGCCGGAAATGCTGCCCTTTGAGCGGAAGCTGAACACGGTAAAACGGACGCTGGCGGAGCGAAAAGCGGAAACAGCCCTGGCCGAGCAGCGGAAGGACGAGCTGGTGATGTATCTGGCCCACGATATTCGCACGCCCCTCACCTCTGTGATCGGCTACCTCAATCTGTTGGAGGAGGAGCCGGATATGCCTGCGGAGCAGCGGGCCAAGCGTGTCCATATCGCGTTGGAAAAGGCTTACCGGCTGGAAACCATGATAAACGAGTTTTTTGAGATTACCCGGTACAATTCCCAGCAAATCACCTTGTCCAAGGAAACGATTGACCTATATTATATGCTGGTGCAGCTATCCGATGAATTATCCCCGGTCTTTGCCCCCAGGGGAAACACCGTTGCGCTTCATTTGGCCGAGGATCTGACGGTGGAGGCCGACCCGGAAAAGCTGGCGCGTGTGTTCAGCAACATTCTGAAAAACGCGGCGTCGTACAGCTACCCGCACACCGAAATCACGATCTCCGCAGAAAAATCGGAGCATGAGGTCATCATCCAGTTTCAGAACAGCGGCGAGGATATTCCCGGCGAGGCTTTGGCATCTCTCTTTGACAAGTTCTACCGGGCGGACAAATCCCGTTCCTCCGACACAGGCGGCACAGGGCTGGGATTGGCTATCGCCAAGGAGATCGTGGTACTTCATGGCGGGACGATCAGCGCATCCAGCAAAAACCATGTTGTTACATTCACAATTTCTCTGCCGCTGGCACATTAGGAAAATCTCTATATTTTCTTAGGAATGAATCAATTTCATCTTAAAGCACTCCATGCTCCTGTTCA
>ERZ808028.2055-NODE-2055-length-10428-cov-4.389528_pt1 | contig 10428 bp, 4 predicted proteins | sample MGYA00380184_ERZ808028 | MGnify/ENA primary metagenome ERZ808028 (study PRJEB31490, sample SAMN06133397) | mouse gut metagenome | isolation source: J8_1 | host: mice | place: China: Chengdu | collected 2015-05 ...
ATACTCCAAAAAAATCATCATAATCATTGATCGTTACTTGACCAGACCGTACTAAGTCATAAAATCCTTTCGCGTAGTTGCTATTTTCTGCGCTAGTTTGAATTTCCTTTAAAAAATATCCTTTTAATGGATATACTTTAGATTGCCCATTCTTCGATAGTACATATCTCATTTTCGCTTTATTCTCTCCTGTTGAAGAGACTTCTATATTACTTATTGTAATACCACTTAACGATAAAATTGGCGTAACAGTTTGCGTCCAAATTTCTTTAAGTTGATTGTCATTACGTGAACCTTGTTCAGCTACTATCGGCATTTTCGTTAAAATATTTTGGTATTTATTTAATTCAAAAATTGTTGTATTGTTAGCACTATCTACCACAGTATTTTTAATTTGAGCTACCTTTTCTTGTGCATCTATTAAACTTTGAATAGTTGTAGCATCATCATCTAAGAGAGCTTGAATGGCTTTAATTTTTTCTGCTTCTGATTCAGCTGTATAAGTTGCAATATACTTCTCACTGCCAGCCTCTCCAAATGGATTTTTTGACAAAATATAATTTACACCATCAATACGTAATACTTCTCCAACTGTATATGCACTCGGCAATTGAATTGTCGCTAAAAGTGCTTTTAATTTTTCTTTTTCTAATTGTTTAATAGTAGCATCTGTTTTTTCAGAATAAGACACTTTTGCAAATTTTACAAACGCTTGTACATTCCCCTTCTTTACAATTAAATCTAAACCATACCAAATTCCTTCATTATCATTGTATGGATAGACTTTTTTAATCTCTACTGTATCTGATATGACAATTAATGCTTTTTTAACTTCAGATTCTACTAACCCTTGAATATCTGTAATACCATCTTGTTTAAATACAATTTTATTTTTCAAGATTTCTTCTGCTTGTTTTTTCAATGCATAAATATCTTTATTCATAGCTTCATCTTTTAAATTTTTAGCCGAATATGACAAACTCTTTGTATAGGTTTGAATTTCTTCTAGTGATGTTGTTTCATCAATTTTCTGCGCCTTTGCATACGTTTCAATCAAATTCGCCACTTGCCATGTATTAAAGTATTTATTTGGACCTTCCGCAAATTCAGCTTGTTTACTAATGGTGAACGTTTCTCCATCTATTACAATTTTCTCACCATCTTTTGCTTCTGTTGGCACGCTAAAATGCGACATAGCTTCTGCTAATTCAGTTTTTGCAGCTTCTAGCAATTCTTCTTGCATTTGTTCATTACCAATAACAGCTGAAAATCTTGCTTGATAAGTGAGGTCACTATTTCCTTTTGATATAGTCCATGTAACCAGAACAACCGGTTGACCATTTTCATTTTCACCAATACTTACTTCATCAACAATGCCAACAAATCCTGGCGTGATTTTTTCATTAATGACTTTTTGAGCAGCGGCTTCTAATGCTTCTGTCGAATGATCAGAATTTAAAAATGCAACATTTATTTTATTCGCGACTCTTTGCAATTCTTCTCGTTCGCTATTTGTCCAATCACTTTTATCAATTGTTTTCGCTTGCGATTCTATGTTTAATAAAGCATTTCTTAGGCGATTTTCATTAGGATATTCTTCTAAAAAATAAGCTGTATATTTATTAACTTCTTTTTCTCTAAACGAAGCTGTATGTGGTGTAATATATTTTCCTTTTTGTTGCGTATGTGCACTTTCCGAAACGAAATAGGTGCCATTTGCAGTCTTGATACTATCACCATCAGCCCATAATTCTCCTTTTTTATTAAAAATCACAGTAGCTTCTGCACGTTCTTTGTATGAATTAAACATGTCCATATATGTTTTTTCTGTATAAATAGGAAGAACATGCCAATAATTAGGCACATAAGTATTTTCACCTTTTGTTAGGCGATAATTTATCAAATATTGCTTTGCACTCTCACTATAAAACAACTCATTTACTTCAACAGAATAACCTTCTTGCACACGTTTTTGAGCTTTTTCTGTTAAAATCGGCTTTAATTTCTCAATGTCAATATTATCTGTGACAATTTGATCAAGTGGTTTTAATTTTGAATATTCCTTTTTAAAATCTTCAATTAATTCACTTGTTGCCTTATTTTGAATTTCTTGGATTCCTCTAAAAATAATATTAAGCCCCTTATCTAATTCCGAAATAGAAGAAGTAGCCAATGCCTTTTTAGCTTCTTCAACTTGCATTTTTAATATTTCGACATCTTGTGGACTTACATATTTCTTTTCACCCATTTGTTTTTCTGGTTCATCTACAATCCAAAACGTCTCGTCTTTTACTTTAATCGATTCATCATTAAACGTAATTTGATCGATTAAATCTTGGATTTGTTTTTTTATTGCTTTTAAATCACTTTCATTATCTATGTTGCCTGAACCACCATTTCCTGTGTTGCCTGAACCACCATTTCCTGTGTTGCCTGAACCACCATTATTAATAGGTGGATTAATCGTACCACCAGGATTATCTGTTGAAGGTTTATCATCAGGTTTTTCTTCTGGTTCTGCTGGGTTCTCTTCATCAGGCTTTGATGAAATCACTGGATTGTTAGCAAGCGCTTTTTCAACATCTTTTAATAATTTATCCAATTTTGCTGATTCAATTTTAATTTGCGTAATTTCTTTTGTAGATTCTTTTAATACCATAATAGCTGTCTGTACATTAGCTACTAGCATTTGTACTTCTTCTGCTTTAACGATGCTATTTGTTGTTTTAGCTAGTTCCACAGATGCTTCCGATACTTTTTCAGCAGCTACTACATAACTCTCAATTACCTCTTGCAAATGTATAGTCGTTGCCTCTTTATAATTTTTAATTTTATCGATTAATACTTTTCTCTCATCAGTCGTCAATTTAGTTAAATCTTGACCTCGTAAATCCGCAATAAACTGCGCCACTTCACTTGAAGAAGCTGCTTTCATCTTCAAAGTTTTCGCAGACTGTTCACCATTTAATATTTTTTCTAAAGCGATTAAATCATGTAAATCTGCCTGCGCAGATTTAACAGCTTTCTCTGCTTGCTCATATTGTTCTTTTGCTTGATTGAAATCTCGCTCTGCAGCTGGTGTAACTTCAACACCATTCGCATATTCCACACCATCAATAACACCTGTCGCTAAAAAGCCATTATTATAAAAAAGATCGCCAACTTGCGTAAATGCCTTATTTAATTGACCATCTGTATATAATTTCCCTTTAAATACTTCATTTCCTTGCGACACAACACCATCTTTAAAAAGAGTTGTTTGGTTATTACGCGTAACCGTTTTTAATCCTTTTTTCAACGTCCCATTGAAATAAAGAAATTGCGTACCTTTTTGATTTTGATATACTTCATAGCCTGATTTCAGCATACCATTTTTATATAAGCGTTCATTTTGAGCAGCTTGTTTATAACCTTTTACTAACTTCCCATCTTTAAATAAATATTTTTTATGATCTGCTGTCTTATAACCTTTTTTCAGCGCCGTATTAAAATACAATTTCATCGATGCACCTGTTCCAACACGTGCATAGCCCTTATTAGATTTCCCATTTTTATAAAGCTTCCCCTTATAAACTGCATAACCTTTTACTACTTTGCCCGTCTTTTTTTGCACAAGTTTACCTTTTTTTAAATCATATACTGTTTTTTCTGTTGCAAATGAAATACCTGGAGATAATAACATTGCACCTAATACCGTTGCTACAGTTGCTTTCAATACCTTCTTTTTCATAAGAAATTCTCCCATTCAATGTAATAACCTTATTTTATATTTAGATACAAAGACTTACAACAACGGTTTTTTAATAGTTTTTTATAATCATTTTACAATATTTTTGAAAATCAACTATTTTTGATACAAAAATCTTATTTTTATAAAACGTGAACAATTTTATTAATATTTATCGATTGGAAAATATAGTAAAAATATGCTCCCTTAACAGCCAAAAAACTTTCTCCCTATAAACAAAAAAAGCCAAGCCTCTACAACTTGACTACTTCAACAACTCCAATATTCCCTGGCTCATTTGATTGGCCTGGCTCGTCACTGACTGAGCTGCCTGTAAAATGAGCTGATTTCTACTCAACGTAATCGACATTTTCGCAATATCCGTATCTCGCACACGCGATTCTGCGGCTGTCAAAGATTCCTTATATGCCCCTGTATTGTTTTGAACATGCCTCAAGACATTCATATACGCACCAAATTTTGAGCGCTCGCTCGATACTTTCCCGTTCGCCGCATCAAGTAAAGCAATCGCCTTTTCCGCACCCTCACGACTAGACAAATCAAGCCCATCAATTCCTAATGCCTCTGTTCGAGCATCCGTTAATTCTAGTTCCATCCGATGCCCCGCATTAGGTGCTTTTTGGATAATCAATGATTCTGGTGGTTGTACAGTCGGTGGCGTAGTGCCTGGTAAATTAAGCGAATAATTAGAGTTGAGCGTCACATCCGCCGTAGGACCATTTGCTGTGTAATCAATGATGATTGACCATTTTCCCGGCTTAGGATCATGAAAAATAAACGACTCCATTTTACTCTTATAGCCGCTATACGTACCGGAACTCGCTGATGGTAAATTGTTAATCGTTTGCGCACTAGAACTTTTAAGATACGACCCTAAATAGCCATAAATTTCGCCATTTGGACCAACAATATTCAAGTCCGGATAATCGGCATTACCCATCGCACTAAAATCACAAAATATTTCTAGTGACGACGTACCACCGGGTTTTACCTCTATGTATCCAACTGTCTTTCTTTCATTTGCTGAAATCGCTATATCTAAAGTTGTAGTAGGCGGTGGCGTGACCGCGCCGATATTTAACAACTTAATCGTATTAAATTCGGTGTTATTTGCAATGTCATTAATCCCTTGCTTTAATTGCTGCACTTCTTGCACAATGAGCGCACGGTCCGCATCTGTTAGCGTGTCATTCGCCGCCTGCACAGCCAATTCACGCATCCGAATCAAATTAGGATTATTAATTTGCGCAAGCCCAGAATCCGCCACTTATACGGGCGAGAGGCCATTTTGAATGTTTTTTTAGCCATTGCAAGACCATTAATTTGCCCACGCATCTTCTCAGAAATTGAAATGCCAGCCGCATCATCCGCCGCTCCGTTAATTTTATAACCGCTCGATAATTTCTCATACGTTTTTTGCATCTTATTTGCTGTTTTCATGATGTTATTATGACTATTCAATACCGCAGCATTATGTTGAATTCTCATCATATCCCCCGATCAACACAGTTAATATTCACTATATCGATAGAAGGTTAAAATTGAGTTAAATTTAATGAAAAAAAGCCAAGTGCTAGACTTGGCCTACTTCAACAACTGCAAAAGTTCTCTTATTGAATATATTGTTGTTCACGTTTATTTTAAATAATCATTCACTAATACACCTTTTAATAGCGCATCCTTTTGCGTTTTTGAAAGTTTAATCGTAACGGTCTTTTTACCGCCTTTTAATTTAGCAGTAACGGTTTTATTTGGATTCACATTGTCTTTAATCCATTTACGGTCAGCCGCCGATAATTTAATCGAATTCGCAGCTTCATAACCATCATTATATAAACTACTCTTCGTATTCTTTTTAAGCGTTTTACCGTTTGCTTGAATTTCAATCTTTTTAAATTTGATTGCTGAATTAGCCTTACGTGCTACATCTAAATACGTAACAGGTTTCCCATTTTTCATGCCAGTAAATGTTGTCACCACATTTTTCCCTTTGTAGCTAGAGCCATTATAAATACGCTGGTCTAGATAAATATCCTTCACACCGGAGCTAGAAATATAATAGCCACCCTTCGTATGCTTCGCAAGATAGACCTCAATCTCATTAGGCTCTGGCTTTTCAACTATTACCTCCACATCCATTGTGAAATCTAAATAAGATGCTCGTAATGTAAATGTTCCTTCATCAGTCGGCTTAAATACTTTCTTATTTTCATCATAGTAGGCCACACTTAAGTCATCTGATTTCCACGTCACACCATCCGTTACAGTTGTCGTAGTACCATCTAATAAAGTCGCTGTGAGCTCTGGTTTCAATTCTGTACCAGCCTGCATTGTGATGTACTGAGTTGGAAAACTAATACCTGTTGGTGATTTAATTATATTTTTAGTATTATACGTCGTATTTCCAAATTTTAAGAATTTCGCATTATTTGATAATAAAACTTGATCATAATTTCGCATATAAACATTTAGATTATCCAATTCCGTATAAATACGTTGTTTATCTTTTAGTGAGAACATTCTTAAATTCACGTCAGAATAATTGTTGCTACTTGTTTTAGCAATAATTAGATAATCACTTGAGTCATCATAAACAATGTTTTCAGCTTTTTTTGTGTCTTTAAAAAGTGTTTCTTGCTTATTCAAATAACTAGATGTTACATCAAAACTTTGGATATCTTCATTTTGAGTCCCAACTAATAAAGTTTGACCATTTGGAGAATACTTAATAGCTGTTACAGTTGAATCAAATTGAAGTACATCAAGATAATTACCGTTCGCATCATAGATTGTTACATTCTTTCCATTAGCTACTGCAATATCTTTCTTCACATCTACTAAATTACCTGAACTCTCTCCTAACACCGTTTCAAAGACAAGTTGATTAGTATCAAAATTATAGGCTTTTAATACACCATATTTTTCTCCAATGAAAATGTTGGTCCCTTGAATAAAACCATGTAATTTATTCATGGCAATATCCGTATCAATTTTCTTAGCATCATCAAATTTTGTCGCATAGTGAAGCTCATATTCATAATAAGGATCGACCACACCTATAAATAAATCTTCTTTGTCGTTTACAATAATTGATGAAACACTTTCAAAAATTGTTTTTATTTTTGCTCCTGTTACCATATCTTGAATAAAAGCTTTTTCATTATACATAGCAATATATTGTGTACCTGCACCATTTTTATTCAAAACAAATTTATCTAAATGGTATGAATTTGCAGTAGAAACCACTGGCATCTTTACACCGTTTGCTTCTAATTCATTTACTGCCTTCGCTGTAAAATTACTCTCCAAAAAATACCCTGTTGAAATTGTTGTCGCTGCTACTAAAACTATTCCAGCTGTTACTCCTCGCATAAAACCACTCCTAAAATAATATTTATAGGTACTATTTTATCATTTTTAATTAAACATAAATATAACTTTAAAATTATTTATTTAAAAATAATTGGAAAAATCACTTTAAATGATTTATAAATTATAAATAGACAAAGAAACTATAAACTTCCTACAATCAGGATCTCCTACGAAGTCTCTGATGATGTTAGCTGCATCATTTAGAATATACCTTTTCTTATTTCTGTTTGAATCGGTTCTATGACACCTACTAACATTTCAATTGGTACGAGTATTTCATCTATCTCGTCAGCGTATAGCAGTACACCCTCAGCAATAATTTCTTCTTTCGGTACATAGATTCCGTAATCTTCACGCAGTACAACTTGCATCTTTTCAATCGCATTCACTTAAACTCCTCCTCATGTTCACTTCAATCTAAATCATTTCATACATCTGAAAGCCTCGAACAGGGAGCTAAAACGTGGAACTTTTCAACAATCGCAGATTTGGCAAGTTAATTCTTTCAACCCTGTTTTAACCTCCATATACCGTTTCACCTCTCAACATTCTTTTCACAAAATAAAAAGCGCATTCCCTAATGAAAGAGAATACGCTTCTTATGCTTACACATTAATAATATATACTTGAAAATTTACTTTAAAACAGTAAAGAAAAACCCGACTCTCATGGGAAAGTCGGGGAAAACTGAATGTTTTATTGGTTAATCATACTCCGTCTTTTTGGAAGGGTGAAGTTGATTATTATATTACTTTACTTCTTCTAAAGTTGTAGATGAAACGTTACCAGACCCATCTGAATGTACTACGATTTTAGCAGCTTTATATTGTTTATCAGAACCAGGATTTTCTGGAGCATCATCAACTAAAATTGTAATGTTGTAAGTTGTGCTAGCATATAAACCTTTACCTTTAGCTACTTTAAACGCTTCAGTTGTCATGAAATCACCTTCGACAGCAATCCATTTACCATCTCCTGAAACTTTAATTGCATCAAAGTTAATTACTGCTTTGGCTTTATCTAACTCTTTAATACCTTCATTATCGTAAGCCGGATTACCTCCTGTTAATTGCTCTGTTTCAATAGCATCATAACGAGCTTTTAACGCTTCATTGATTATAGCTGCATCCGTTGCTGGTTGTTTATCATTTACTAAAACTAAACCAGTTTGGAATTTTTTCGTTGCTGTGGCTGCTTTCTTAGTTTCTAATTTTAATAATGTTCCATCTGATTCAGCATCTGTGATTACTTGTTTTGCTAATTCAATTGCATTATTCCAAGCAGTTGTATTATAGTTTCCATCTTTATCAGTTACTGCTGCGACTGCTGTTTCCGCATCTTTAATTAATTCTGAAGTAGCTAATTCAAATGGTGTTTTATCAGCTAATGCAGCTACTGCTGTATTTGCTGCATTTACTGCTGTTTCTGCTGTTTCCGCATCTGTTTTTACTTTTGCTGGTACTTTCGCTGTGAAGTCTTTTGTTTTTGTTTCAGAACCTACAGTTGCTGATGCTACGATTGTAATTGTTTGCTCTTCATCTGTAGCTACTGGTGCGTCTGTTCCATTTTCAACAGTTTCGCCGTTTACTGTGAATGTTACGCCTTCACCTGCTAATACGTATTTACCATCTGTAATTGTTGCTGTTGCTGCATTTACTGCTGCTTCCGCTTTTTCAGCATCTGTTTTTACTTTTACTGTTACTTCTACTGTATCTGTAATTTCTGAATTCTCAGTTGAAGTAATTGTTAATACATAAGAAACTTCTGCATTTTCGTTAAATAATTCTGGCTCTGCTGATTTCACTGCTGCTGTTACTGAAGCTTTAATATCTTTACCTGCAAGTTTAGCATTTGCTGCTTCTTTTACAGCTACTGCTTCTTCAGTTGCAGTTGATGAAATTTCTAATGAATCACCAATTGCTGTTTTGGCTTTAGCTACTTCTGCTTCTGGTGTAGATTCTGTATTACCTGTATTTGGATTTTCAGAAACTACGACTGTGTAAGTTTCAATTGTCGTACCATCTTGTGCTGTTACTGTTACCTTATCGCCATTTTCTAGTACTGCGTCGTTTGCTTTTGCTTCAGCATCTGCTTCATCTGCTTTTACAACAAATTCTGCACCTTCTGATACTGTTAAATCTGAAACTTTTACTTCTTCGCCAAATGGTACTGTAATTGTTGTGCCTTCAACAGTATATTTCGCATCTGTATCTGCAATTACTTTTGCTTCTGTTGATGCATCCGCTTCATTAACTAATACTTTTACTGTTACAGCATCATCTGCACCTTCTGCTGATTCAGCTTTTAATGTTACAACGACATTTTTAATACCATCTACTTCATTAATATTTAATGATTCTGTTGTTAATGCTGCAATTACTGTATTTTTCACTTCAGCAGTATCTAATTCTTTTAGCGCTTTTAGAACTTCTTGTGAATTATCAAATTTACCATAAGGTACTGTAATTATTTTATCCTCTAATAATGTTTGTGCTGTCGCTAATTCTTTTGCATCAAATAGAATTTGAGCTTCTTGTACTGCTAATAGTAACTCTTCTTTTTGAGCCACCTCATCATCTAATTGATTTACTAATTCTTTTGCTGCATCAATTTTAGCTTGGTCAACACCTTCTGCTAGTTCAGTCGTTGGCGCTTCTGTTGTTCCACCTGCTACTGTTAATGCTGCTACTGCTGCTTTTGCATCTGCTAATTTAGCTGCATCTGTTTTATCTAGTTTTGCTAGTTCTTCTGCTAAAACTTCTTTTGCTGTTGCTAATGTTTCAGTTGTTGCATCTTCTGCTGCTAAAGCTGCTTTTGCTTTGTTAATTGCTTCTTCTGCTTGTGTTGCTTCAACATAATCTGATGCTTTTACTGCTTCGATTGCTGCTTGTAATTCTTTCTTCGCTGCTTCTAATTTTGTTTCTAATTTAGCAACTGTATCTTGTAGTTCTTTCAACGCTGCTTCTAATGATTCAACTGTTGCTTCATCACCCATTGCCTCTACTGCTTTTGCTACTGCTGCTGCTACTGCGTCTGCATCAGCATAATCTTCTGAATTCACAGCACCAATTGCTTTTTCTAAGTTTTCAGTTGCCTCTAATAATTTAGTTTTTAAACTTGATAATGCTGTTTCTAAAGCTTCTTTTGCTGTTGTTACTGATTCAGCTGTTGCATCTTCTGCTGCTAAAGCTTCTTTTGCCTTGTTAATTGCTTCTTCTGCTTTGTCTGATTCAACATAATCTGATGCTTTTGCTGCGTCGATTACTTCTTGTAATGCTTCTTTCGCGATATCTAACTCAGATTTTTGA
>ERZ808028.2056-NODE-2056-length-10426-cov-6.157793_pt1 | contig 10426 bp, 17 predicted proteins | sample MGYA00380184_ERZ808028 | MGnify/ENA primary metagenome ERZ808028 (study PRJEB31490, sample SAMN06133397) | mouse gut metagenome | isolation source: J8_1 | host: mice | place: China: Chengdu | collected 2015-05 ...
AGATTACCGGCATCTGCCAGGAGCCGCTTTGCTTTGAAGTAATTCTGCAAAGGCTGTTTGCAGACTACGGGCTGACAATGAATTTTGAGCAGTACGTTTTGGTGGGAAGCACCGTCCGCTCCTATCTGGCGTGGCTGAAGGATACCGGCAAGGTGAACGCCCTGTTTGAAAACAATATGCTGCTCTGGCAGCGGGTATAGGAGGACGTTATGGCTATTGAGAAAGTAAAGGAGTATTTTGCCCAATTCGGTATCGCAGACCGGGTGCAGGAATTTGAAGTGTCCAGCGCCACCGTGGAACTGGCGGCACAGGCCCTGAATTGCAAACCCTGCCGGATTGCAAAGACGCTCTCGTTTATGGTGGACGGTCACGCTGTCCTGATCGTTGCGGCTGGTGACGCCAAAATCGACAATCCCAAGTATAAGGCCCAATTCGGCACAAAGGCGAAAATGCTCACCCCTGATGAAGCCGAAACGCTCATCGGCCATGCGGTGGGCGGCGTATGCCCGTTCGCGGTCAATGAAGGCGTGACCGTCTATCTCGACAATTCCTTAAAACGGTTTGAAACAGTTTTCCCCGCCTGCGGCAGCAGCAACAGCGCCATTGAGCTGACGATTGCAGAATTAGAGAAATACTCCGGCTTTACCTCCTGGGTGGACGTATGCAAAGGATGGGACGCATCAGTATGAAAATGCGAACAGAGTACACCTGCCCCTTAGAGCTTGTCCACGACATGATAAAAGGCAAGTGGAAACCTATCATACTATGGAGGCTTCGTTTAGGCGCTACCCCCGTAGCAAAGCTGGAAAAGGATATAGACGGCATCACTCAAAAAATGCTGTTAGAGCAGTTGAAAGAACTGATTGATTATGGATTTGTCCAAAAGAAGTCATTTGAAGGGTATCCGCTTCATGTGGAATACTCCTTGACCTCCGATATGGGCGAACAGATATTAGAAGCGTTGCGGATCATGCAGCACATCGGCATTGATTATCTGAAGGCCAACGGAATGGAGCATATCTTGGAGGAAAAAGGGGTAGTTCCCGATTAGCACCCACAAAAAAGTGGGTAATTTACATTTCACTGAATGCCTCCTATACTGTGTGCAGAACATCAGATTTGGAGGTATCACAATGAAAGTTACCAGCAGCGGTATTATTGACGGGGTAATCCAGCCTCAGTATGGGGGCCGGGGAACCCAATTCAACGAGAACAATATTCCTACCTATTCTATGCCCTTTGTAGTAGAGGACGCTCCTTCCGGCACAGCTTCGATTGCTGTTGTCCTGGAGGATAAGGACGCCTACCCGGTGACAGGCGGATTTGCCTGGATACACTGGCTGGCTGCGAACATCACCCGTCTTGAGATCAAGGGCAACGAGAGCCAGACGGCCACCGACTTCATTCAGGGCCGGAATAGCTGGACGAGCATTCAGGGCGGTGAACAGTCTGCGGAGTTGTCCTCCTACTATGGTGGAATGACCCCGCCGGATCAGCCGCACATCTATGAGCTTCATGTATATGCTTTGGACAAGCTGCTGGATTTGCGGCGAGGATTTCTGTTGAATGAACTCCATCGGGAAATGGACGGCCATATTCTGGCAGAATATACCCTCAAAGGCATATATGAAAATTAGCCCCTTAAAGGTGGGGGGCCGTACTATAAAACCGTTATCGCTGTCTTTTTGTGCTTTTTAGTTGATACGGTCAGAAGTTCTAACACAGCGTTCTATGCGGCGATTGCCGCTATTCTGTGCATCCAGCGCACTCCAAAGGATAGCCTGCGAGAAGCATTAAACCGGGAGATCGCAACAATCATTGGCGGAGTGTGGGGAATGGCCGTCTTGCTCATTGAGAAGAACACATACTTAATTCCCTGCGAGATATTGAGATATTTGTGCTTGTCAATTCTGCTTATCCCACTTATTAACTTTTCTGTACTTATAAAGCAGGAAAAAGGAACATTCCTGATGTGCGTTGTATTTCTTTGCATAGCGGTAACGCATGGAACTGATGAAAGCCCCCTGACTTTTGGCCTCAACAGGATTGCCGATACTACGGTTGGTATCATGATCGCTTTGCTTATCAATCAAATTCCAGCAACGGAGCAAAAGGTGAAGTAAACCAAAACAGCGCAGGGATTGGCTGACCCATCCCTGCGCTGTTTTGTCAGTCCTGCGAAAAATGAAGATATTTTACAAGCCAGCTCAATCCTCGACTGTTATAATGGGACGGACAAGGAGGTACACCGAATGAAAAAAGAAGTGCGAACGGTGGTCTACGATGATGAACTCCGCATAGAGGCTTACCGTTTTGAGGGCATTGTGCAGCCTTTTCCGAACCATTTTCACGAATACTATGTGATCGGCTTCATGGAAGATGGGGAGCGTGTCCTGTCCTGCAAAAATCAGGAGTACACCATCATAAGGGGCGATGTTCTTCTGTTCAACCCAGGGGATAACCACGCCTGTGTTCAGAGTGACGGCGGTACGCTGGATTACCGGGGCTTCAACATCACCAAGGAGGTCATGCTGGACTTGGCGGAGGAAGTTACCGGCAGACGGGAGCTGCCCGGATTTTCCCAAAACGTAATCTTTGATGAAGAAGTCACCTGCTACCTACGCCCGCTCCATGAGCTGGTGATGAAAGGCTCCAATGAATTTGGAAAAGAGGAAAATCTGCTGTTTCTGATTTCTTTGCTGATCCAGCAATACGGCCAACCTTTTGAGAACTGCATCCCGGAGTGCCGGGAGGAAATTGAGAAAGCCTGTGCCTTTATGGAACAGCATTATGCCGAGCGAATTTATCTGGATCAGATATGCCGTTGTGCCGGATTGAGCAAATCCACCCTGCTCCGGGCTTTTACCTGCTCAAAGGGCGTCACACCGTACAGCTACCTGGAAAACATTCGCATAGGCAAGGCTAAAAAGCTATTGGAGCAAGGTGTCCCCCCCGTTGAGGCGGCGTTGCAAACCGGCTTTTCCGATCAAAGCCACTTCTCCAATTATTTCAACCGATTTATTGGACTGGCCCCCGGTATCTATCGGGACATCTTCAAGGATACGGAGGAAATGCCGCATGAAGGGTAATGGCACAGCGGGCCATCTCTCCGCCCTGCTCACGATCATCATTTGGGGAACGACTTTTATCTCCACCAAAATTCTGCTGGTGGACTTCCAGCCGGTAGAAATATTGTTCTTCCGCTTCGTCATGGGGCTACTGGCCCTGTTGATTGTTTATCCCTGGCGCTTGAAGGGGACGAACCGCCAGCAGGAATTGACCTTTGCCGCAGCGGGGCTGTGTGGGATATGCCTTTACTACTTGCTGGAAAACATCGCACTCACCTACACAATGGCCTCCAATATCGGGGTGATTATCTCCGTAGCTCCGTTTTTCACGGCCATCCTGTCCCACCTGTTTCTGAAAGAGGAAAAACCCCAGGCCAGCTTTTTCATTGGCTTTATAGTCGCAATGGCCGGGATTGCCCTTATTAGCTTCAATGGTTCCAAGCTGGAGCTGAACCCCGCCGGGGACTTGCTGGCGCTGCTGGCCGCACTAATTTGGGCCTGTTATTCTGTGCTGACAAAGAAAATCAGCGGTTACGGCTACCACACCATTCTCACCACCCGGCGGGTGTTTTGCTACGGTATCCTGTTCATGCTCCCGACACTATTCCTGTTCGATTTCAAGCTGGAATTGACAAGGTTTGCAAATCCTGTGTACCTGTTCAATATTCTCTTTTTGGGCTTGGGCGCATCGGCCCTGTGCTTTGTCACCTGGAATTTCGCGGTCAAGGCGCTGGGAGCGGTCAAAACGAGCGTTTATATCTATATGGTTCCTGTTATTACAGTGGTGACTTCTGTGGCAATCCTCCATGAAAAAATCACCGCCCTGGCTGCTGTCGGAACAGCTTTGACACTGGCGGGTCTGCTCCTGTCCGAGAGCAAACTATTTTTGAGAAAAGAGGCATAGTAAAATGGACTGGCAAAGTGAGAAGTGCGTCATGGTCATTGACGAGAGCCTGCCCCTGGGCATTATCGCAAATACGGCGGCAATCATGGGGATCACCCTGGGAAAGAAAATGCCGGAGGTGGTAGGGGCTGACGTGACCGACCAAAGCGGCAACGAGCATCTTGGTATCATCGAATTTCCTGTGCCGATCCTGCGGGGTTCGCCGGAAATTATCAAGCAGATACGGGAAAAACTCTACCAGCCTGATTTTCAAGATTTGACGGTGGTGGACTTCTCCGATCTGGCCCAGGGCTGCAAGACCTATGACGAATTTATTGAGAAGATGGGCCACGTTCCAGAAAGTACCCTGCAATATTTTGGTGTTGCGATCTGTGGACCGAAGAAAAAGGTCAATAAGTTGACCGGCAGTATGCCGTTGCTGCGATAAGAATTATGCGCCGCAGCATGGAGGCTGCACATCCAACCCGTCCAGATAGTCCATACCCCATTGGCACATGGCGTCTATGACAGGAATGATGCTTTCCCCAAAGGGCGTCAGGGAATATACTGTTTTCGGCGGCTTCTCCGGGATCACTTCTCTATGTACCATCCCGCATCCCTCCAGATCATGGAGCTGCTGGGAGAGCATTTTAGGTGTTGCACTGGGAATCCGTCGCTGTAACTCCATGTAGTGCAAGGGCCGGTCTACCAAGTGCCAGAGAATAAGCGGCTTATATTTCCCGCCAATCAGTGACAGTGTGGCCTCAACGGGACAATTAAACTGTGTCTGCTTCATAGTCTCACCTCGCACCAAGTATATCATGGTATGTTCCTTTAGAAAAGGACTATCTTTTTGGGAAGTACCTACCTAAGAAGTGCAATCTTGTGAAGATTTCTGGATGTTGCTAAAATCATAGCAGATGGCATTCCTGATTGTCAGCTATCAAATCATTCAGAAAGGACAACATATCATGGATTTTATTACGATTGCTAAAACTCGCTGCTCCATCCGCAGCTACACCGACAAGAAGGTGGAGCCGGAAAAGCTTGAGAAAATTTTGGAGGCCGCTCATGTGGCTCCCACCGCTGCCAACCTCCAGCCGGTTCACCTGATTGCCGTCCAGAGTGAGGACGGGCTGGCGAAGATCGGCAAAGCTGCCAACATCTACGGTGCGCCCCTGGCTATCATCGTCTGCGCCGACCACAACAAAGCGTGGGTGCGGCCCTTTGACCAGAAGCAGACCGGGGACATTGATGCCTCTATCCTGACCGATCACATGATGCTCCAGGCCACGGAGCTGGGCCTGGGCAGTGTATGGGTATGCTATTTCAAGCCGGATGTTCTGCGCCGGGAGTTCGGCCTTCCTGCCAATCTGGAGCCGGTCAATATCTTGGTGATCGGCTATGCCGGGGAAAACTTTGCTGACTCCAAACGGCACAGCCAAACACGAATCCCGATGAGCGAGATGGTTTCCTACGAAAGCCTGTAAACCGCCTAACAGCGCCAGAGGGGCTATCCTCCTGGCGCTGTTTTTAAGAAATTTCAAAAAATTTTTGTTTTATGCTATAATTCCTCTTGCTTTGAAGTGCACTTCATAGTTTATTAAGGAGAAAATCACTAATAATCTGCTTGCTATTATCAAGTCTATTATCGCAATGGATACCGCAGGTACAGACAGTGAGAAACTAAAATCACAGATAAAAGCCATTGAACAAAAACGCACAAACCTCATTGACCTTTATACATCTGGCAATATTACCAGAGATGAATTTTCAGCAGCAAGGGCAAAATGTGAGAATGAGATTGCCGAACTGCAATCCGTGATAGATAGCATAGACAAACAAAGGGAAATGATTGAAAAACAGCAAGAGCTTGTTGCTGAAATTACAGAAGCCATGAATGAGCTTATAAATGGTGTGGAATATGAAGATGATTTTTACAAAGAAATTTTAGATAAAATGGTTGTGAATGATAAAGACCATATTGACGTGTATTTGAACCTGCTCCCCCTCAAATGGAGCTACACGGTTGCAAAAAGCGTAAACTGTCCGCAGGGTAAACCGCTAAAAAAAACGCAAGCCCCTGAGATGGAACATTTCAGGGGCTTCTCTACCAATATCCGTCAGTATCCCCGTCACCTCCTTATAAGGCATGGTATACCTCTGTGACAGATACCGCATAGAAGCCGCCAGCTCTCCGTCTGGCCCGCCAAATTGAGTAATAATCACCTGCGCAATCTTTGGATTCGTCTGTGTAATCTTTACCGGGTGCTGTAACCGTTTCTCATAATTCCACATATACTAGCATCCTCCTTCCTGCCAGGGCCATGGCTCGTTAATCCAACACCAGTATTCAGCAGGGATGCAGGCTGTATCCAGTGTCAGCGGTCCATAATATTTTGCATACTCCTTAAGCGCCTGAACACGCTGCTTTTTGAATTCCTCGAAATATTCCAGGGCGTCTTCATTGCATGGATGGGTATCCAGAAACAGTTTCACATCGTCAACTGCAAAGCTGACTACATTAATCCATTCTAATAATTCGCCGCGGTTTGGTTTGTTCTCCGTCATCTGCAACAACCTCCCATCCCCATACCTTTGAAGGGTTTATCTAATTCCTCGAAAATAGTCCCCTTATGAAATCCTTTTTCTGCTTCGTATAGATTCCGCCATTCCTGCCACGGAACGTAGGCCATAGCCAGCGGCATACCGTTTAACTCGTCGTATTCGGCATTGTCATCGCAGCATACCGGTTCGGCTGCAGGCTGGCAGGGCGCAACAGGCTGAGGCATGGGAGCCGGAGTTGGGGCAGGCCTACCGCAGCCATTTCGCCGCATGTAATCTGATGTGTTGAAGCGATAGTTCGGCATATGTGTTGCTCCTTTCATAGAACGTTTGCAATAACATAGTATGGAAAATTCAGAAAGTGGTGCGTGTTTTCCTTCGTTTGAAGGTTGTTTTTGGGGCCGTATCTGAGTATAATAGATACGATGGGAGTGTAAATATATGGCAAAGAAACAAAGAGTAAGAAAACAAAAAGCAGGGAAAACAAGGGACAGAGAGAAAAGAAGCGGGAATATCATTCGTTTCTTTGATTTTAACCTGCTTACCGTTCTGATATTCCTGATTTGTTTTGGACTGGTTATGCTGTACAGCACCACGGCGTACAGCGCCCTGGTGGAGCATGAGGACAGTATGTACTACTTTAAGCGGCAGCTTATATTCTATGGGGCAGGCTTTGTGGGTATGTATGTTGTGGAGAAGATAGATTATCACGTGTATATCAAATGGGCGAAGTTAATCTATTTCTTTTCTATATTTATGATGGCTTTGGTGCAGACGCCTCTTGGAAAAGAAGTCAAGGGGGCAAGGAGATGGATTCGCCTGCCTTTTGGACAGCAGTTACAGCCGGCAGAGATTGCAAAGATTGCGATTATCTTATTTATTCCCGTTTTAATCTGTAATTTAGGTAAGGAGATTAAGACATGGAGGGGAATACAGAAGGTGCTTTTATGGGGCGGCTTCTCGGCGGTCTGTGTTCTGGTTCTGACAGACAACTTAAGTACAGCGATTATCGTGATGGGGATTACCTGTATCATGATTTTTGTAGTCCATCCTAAGACCAAGCCTTTTGTCATACTTGCCGTGGTGGGCTTGGCCTGTGTGATAGCAGGAGTTAAGGTTTTAGGAACCATGCTTGAGACCAGTAAGAATTTCCGGCTGCGACGGATTCTTGTGTGGCTGAATCCAGAGGGACATGCTGAGGACGGAGGTTACCAGGTGCTGCAGGGCTTATATGCGGTAGGTTCTGGGGGATTCTTTGGGAAGGGATTAGGGAACAGTGCGCAGAAAATGATAATGCCGGAGGTTCAGAATGATATGATACTTTCTATTGTCTGTGAGGAGCTTGGGGTTTTCGGCGTGATTATTGTATTGGTTTTGTTTGGCCTTCTACTGTACAGACTGATGTTTGTGGCTCAGAATGCGCCGGATATGTACGGCTCGCTGGTGGTGACAGGGATTTTTGCCCATGTTGCTCTTCAGGTTGTGCTGAATATTGCCGTTGTGACAAACCTGATTCCAACGACAGGAATTACCCTGCCCTTTATCAGTTATGGAGGGACGTCGAGTCTGTTTCTGATGGTGGAAATGGGAGTTGCCCTTGGGGTGTCCAGAAGAATTAAAATCAGTGAATAAAATACTTTCTTTTCCGGTATAAATATGGTATGATAAATGATGTAGTATTGAAAACTACATATTATAGAATTTAATGACATGCCAAGCGATATATGAACCGCATGAGTAGAGCATGACGGGAGGATGAAGATGAGTTATAAGATTATAGTAGACAGTTGTGGAGAGCTGACTAAGGAGATGAAAGGGTCAGAATGTTTTGAGACGGCATCACTGGAGATTGATGTAGACGATTACCATATTATAGATGACGAGACCTTTGACCAGGCAGATTTTTTAAAGCGGGTAGCGGCATCTCCCACATCCCCTAAGTCGTCCTGTCCGTCACCGGAGAGATATATGGAAGGGTACCGCTGTGAGGCGGACCATGTCTATGCGGTTACGTTGTCTGCAGAGCTTAGTGGTTCTTATAACAGTGCTATTCTGGGAAAGAATCTCTATCATGAGGAATATGGAGACAAGGATATCTATGTATTTAATTCACGCTCGGCATCCATCGGTGAGACGCTGATTGCCATGAAGATTGCGGAATGTGAAGAACAGGGCATGGAATTTGCCCAGGTTGTGGAGACGGTAGAGGCTTACATCAGCGGACAGCACACCTATTTTGTATTGGAGACGCTGGATACTCTGCGTAAGAACGGCAGGCTTAAGGGCGTCAAGGCAGTCGTGGCAACGGCCCTTAATATCAAGCCGGTTATGGGTGCGACGCCGGAGGGAACTATTTTGCAGCTTGGGCAGGCGCGAGGAGTAAAGAAGGCGCTGGCTAAGATGACGGATGAGATTGTGAAGGATTTGAAGAACTCCAAGGAGAAGATACTGGCTATTTCCCACTGTAATTGTCGGGAGCGTGCGGAGTATGTGCGGGAGATATTGATGGAGAAGGCGGAGTTTAAGGATTCGCTGATTTTGGATACGGCGGGCATCAGCAGTATGTATGCTGCGGATGGCGGTGTAATTGTGGTTGTATAATTTTTTGATTTGTGGTAGAATGAATTCTGATGCAGACTGCATGAGATAGGTAATATTATGTGCAGATATCAGAGTGAGAAGGAGAAATCAGAGATCATGAGTCAGGAGAAGGTTGACAGATATAAACAGGAAAAAGCGAACCGCAAGAAGAATATGAAGAAGGAGAAGGCTCAGAATACCCTTCGCAAGTGTGTTGTAGTGGTTGTGGGAGTCGTGCTGATTGGATGGATCGGCTATTCTGCGTATGGAACCTATGAGGCGAAGAAGCCAAAGCAGGAGGCCCAGCTTGACTATTCTGCATTAACGGGAATGGGAACCGAGCTTGAGAAGGTAAACGGGTCAGCACAGTAGGTTGGCCGATAAAGAAGAAGGGTGAATTCTATCCAAAAGTGTATTTAAGGATAGTAAGGGACTGTTGCAGTCCCTTTTTTTGCGCCGTAAAACAGGAGTTACAGCGTCCTTTTTTTAGGCGTAAACAGCAGTTCGATTACTGATTTTTCATTTTTGTGCAAATTCCCAAAAAAACAAAAAAGGGTTGAAATACTCAAAAAAGTGGTTTACAATGGTTTCAAGTGGTAGAGAGTGGTAAAAAGTGGAACAAAGTGGTGAGAAAGTGGTGCCACTTGGAAGAAGGTGTGTTCATACATGTTAAGGGGGGAGTATAGCCATAATATAGATACTAAGGGCAGATTGATCATTCCTGCGAAGTTTCGTGAAGATCTAGGGGAGAATTTCTTCATAACCAAAGGGATGGAGAAGTGCCTGTATGTATACCCGGAGAATGAATGGAACCTTTTTGAAGAGAAGCTGAACAAACTACCTACTACGACTGACAAGAAAGCCCGTGACCTTGCCCACTTTTTTCAGGGGAGTGCTATAGAGGGAGAATTGGACAAGCAAGGAAGAACCTTGATTCCTTCTGGTCTGAGAACATTTGCGCATCTGGAAAAAGAGGTAGTATTTATCGGTATGGGGAAGCGTGCCGAGATTTGGGACAAGGCGAGATGGGATGCAAAGAATGCTGAATTGGAAGAAAACATTGAGGATATTGCGTCCGATATGGAAGCCAGCGGATTTAGTATCTGATAAGAGGGAGAGGATATGGAATTCCAGCACAAATCAGTATTGTTACAGGAGACAATCGATGGATTATCCATCAGACCAGACGGTATTTATGTAGACGGTACACTGGGAGGAGGCGGTCATAGCCTTGAGGTGTGCAGGCGTCTGGGACCAAAGGGGAGTATTATAGGAATAGACCAGGATGCCGCTGCCATTGAGGCGGCAGGTATTCGACTCAAAGACTTCG
>ERZ808028.2058-NODE-2058-length-10421-cov-3.864076_pt1 | contig 10421 bp, 6 predicted proteins | sample MGYA00380184_ERZ808028 | MGnify/ENA primary metagenome ERZ808028 (study PRJEB31490, sample SAMN06133397) | mouse gut metagenome | isolation source: J8_1 | host: mice | place: China: Chengdu | collected 2015-05 ...
TTTTCATTTAATTTATCGAAGGCATCTTTTCCTATCACCTTCTTACACTTATCAAGAACGATACTTCTAATGAAGCTATTGATAGAAACATCTTCTTTTTGAGAAAGGCTTTCAACAGCAGTTTCTATAATCAAAAGTTCTTCTGCAAATAGTGGAATCGTTAAGTTCCTACCATTTTTAACTCTGGATCTCTCTCGTTGACTTAGGGTATTTTGCTCAAGGGTTATTTGACTTTTATTTCTGCTAGTAACAGTAATTTGTTTAGGCATTGGATCTGCTGCATCTGAATTAACGTCTTGCACAAAATCCTTGTTCTCTCTAGCAGCTTTAAACTTGTTGCTTGTATTATTTCCAGTCATCACAGCACCTCAATTAGAAATTGATTTAATTCGTCTTTAGCTTTAGATGCCGCCATCTCAAGAACACTCTTTGATTCAAGAACTGCATCTCTATACTGTTTTCGTTCATGCAATGTTGTTTGCAATAACTTGAATTCCTCATAATCAGCAACAAATTCTCTTGCCTGCTCTGTTTCATTGGATTTGGCATTGGTTGATGCTCTATTAATCACAACCATTGAAACCAAGTTTGGATTGGTTTTTTTAGCTGTTTTAACCTTTTCATTTAGATAAGGGATTACATCTAAATCAAGAAGACTTGCTTGAGTGGGTACGATTAGCTTGTCACTGATAAGAAGTGCTTCTCTAAATATTTCAGAATCACGGCCAGCAACATCTATGAGAATGTACTGATACTCCCCATCTAGTTTTTCCAACTCAGCAATTAGATCCTTATGTATGGATATAGCATCTATCTTTTCTTTCCGATGCTTATTCCATTTCATAGCAGATTGTTGTTCATCAGCATCTACCAATAAAGTTTTACCTTTATTGCTTAAAGCAACAACCATATTTATTGCAATAGTGGTTTTTCCAACCCCACCCTTTCTACTAGCAATAGTAATTATTTCAGCCATTTATTCTCACTCTTTCAGATATTTCTAGGGATAGAAGGAATATACCAATAGGTTATTTAAGTTGCATTATAGAACATTAATAAAATTAAAATAAATGTTTTTTAGTTGTTTTATAAACCTATTATAGTTCTATCGTAGGTTTATTATAGGTTTATTATGAAACTATTTTAATTCTATCTCTTTTGTGAGCTTATTGTATTTGTAATTCATAATTTGGCTATTTACTAATAATTCAACGGCTTGTTGAATCACATTTAAAGGCGCAATAAACCATTCTTTAGGTTGATGATTTTTACCACCTTTGTCTGCGACCAATAAATCAAGGCAAGCCTCACCAAAGAAAGCATGTAAGTAATATTCAAACTTCTGTGGATTAATATTGAATGCTTGATATTCAGCAATTACTTCAACGTCAGCCATCAAATAAGTCGGTTCTTTTTTTGCATTAGCAATACGTTTTTCAACAGTTGTGGTTGAAAATCCAATTTTATAGAGATGTTCAAGTGACTGAATTTTTGGTTCTTTACTATGAGATTTCAAGATGTAGATGTAACCAGTAGATGTATCATTTTCTGTAATCCCACCAAAATTAGTATAGAAATTGGAATTTGCTTGCTCATTAGTTTCAGAGACAATTCGCCCATCGTTATATAATGCTTTAGCTAGTGATCGATAGAGCATTGTGGATTCAGTACCATTTTCAAAAATAGTTCTAGTTCTACCATCTTTTCTGGTTCTGACTTTATTAACGGTCTTATCTTCTCTAGTAAATGTAAAATCTGCCAAATAAACCAAAAGACCATTTAAAACATAGTAACTGCCTTTTTCGAGCTGATAACTTTTATCATGAAATGGTAATAGCTTACGCTTACCTTCTCGAAGCTCTCTGTGAACATCTTTAAATAGATGCTCAAATTGATCAAAGTCCTTACAGCGTTTACGTTTAGCAACTTCATCTGCTGCTGCACGTTGGACAGGCACATGCTTAATTTTAAAGATGTCACCATCTTTACCATCATCGAGCAAACCTAGATCATCATCATTAAAAATATCTTCAAGTGATTTAATATCTGACATATCTTTAATCCTGATGTTGTGGCAGCAAATTATGTTCATCATAATCTGCTAAAGCCATGTATTGCTCTGGATTGGCTTGAACTGCTTCTAGACGGCTAGCGAGCATATATTCAGTGATATTTGCCATATTCTTCGTAGGCACACGCCCATGCTGTGTCACAAAATTATTAATTTCATTAAACTTAGAGACTAATTGCTCATCAGCCGTTAGAGCAGACATCTTTTTCTTTACGTTTAAAAGACCTAAGTCATCATCAGCAATCATATCTTGAAGCCAGCTAAAATCTTCCACGTTTTACACTCCAGCTCGTCTACGTTGCTCACGGATATAGATTAGGCATTCGGCTAATCGTTTTTCAATTAAGTTATTTGACTCTAGACTAGGCTCACGACCAAACTGAACTTTGAAGGCTTTTAACTTAGGCCATAGCTCAATGGCTTCTTCTTGAGTCATACTAATCTTAGTTGCTTCAATGGCTTCCTTAATCAATTTGAGCACATTGACTGTGACTTCTTTTGATAGGATTTCAAACGCTTTTTGGAAAGGATTCACAGATTGAATTAAATCAATATTCAGGTCTTCGATATTGATAAATTTATCTGCCATTCGAATAAACTTTTTATCGCCAACTTCTTTGACTTCTGCTGTGCTAATCACTGAGTCCACGACTAAATACTGACTCACTTCTTCAAGTTCTGCTTTCGTTAAGTCAGGATATTTTGTTTGGATAATCTTGGGAATAAGGATTTTATTCACCACTTCAGGCTCAACCTTACCTGCTGAACCTGCTATCACCTTAGCATCTTGAAGAATCGCTGCTTTTAGGTCCACAAGATCATTTTCAATAATCGCCTTTGTTTTTGCTGTACTTGGTTCTTTAAAGCCTTTGATCGTGAGCGTACCAGGTGGAACAATATCTTCATCATCACGTTTGGTTTTAAACTTGAAGTTTGGTGCAAGTATTTGTTCCATTAACAAAGATGCAGTAATTGCTTTCAGCATATTGTTTACTGCAAATTTAACTTCAGTATCCTGCGCATCAGGTTGAGCAATAAGATTGGTAAATTGTGCATGTGATTTGTTCGAGCTATCTCGCGTACAACGTCCCACAATCTGCACAATTTCAGTCAAAGAACCACGGTAACCAATCGTTAAAGCATGTTCACAGAATTGCCAGTCAAAGCCTTCTTTCGCCATGCCTAGAGCAATAATGAGGTCAAGATCATCTACGGTTTTAATGTTACGCAGATATTCAACAACTTTATCCCGACCATCTTCTTCAACGAGGTCTGCCACTTTTAAGATCTTACCATCTGCACGTCTGATGGTGATAATTCCAGTATCAGGATCTTTAGCGATAAACTCGCCAATGATTTCGAGAATTGCATCCACTTCATCATATTTATCTTTGGTTGATTCACCTGAATTTACATTTGGAATGTGAATGATGGTTTTTTTATCAGTATCTAAAACTTCTGCAATTGCAATAACACCTTCATCATCTTCTTTAAAGTAACGTCCTTTATAGAAGTGATAACCAATGCCTAATGACTTTAAATAGCTATAGCCATTTAGTTGTTCGTAATAGTTAAAAGAAACTTTATCAAACTTCGCTTCATCTTCAGGCGTAAGTACAGGAACACTATCGCCACGGAAGTATGAACCCGTCATCGCAACAATATGAGCTGAGGTATTGTCCATTAAAGATTTAAGAACAGTACCTAGAATATTGTCAGCATCGGCTGAAACATGATGAAATTCATCAATTGCCACTAATGTATTATCAAATACATGATCTTCAAGCTCTTCAAAGGCAAATCTTAGTGTTGCATGAGTACATACTAAAATTTGATCTGTACCTTCCATAAAGCGTTTAAAGGCTTTTACTTTGCTTTTATCACCACCAGCAGTACATAAGTTGTTTTCAGGTTTGATATTCCAATCTGCAAAAAAACCACTTTCGCTCAGCTTTGTGCTAGCAAATGAACCGCCAATTGAGCGTTCAGGTACAGCTACAATAACTTTGCTCAACCCTTGGTTGTGTATCTTGTCTAAACCCAAAAACATTAATGCACGAGATTTACCTGAAGCTGGAGGGGCTTTTAACAGTAAATACTGACTATTACGCGATTCGAAGGCACGAGCTTGCATAGCCCGCATCCCCATATTATTAACTGAGGTGCTTTCCCCAGTTTGTTGGTAATTCACTTCAATAATATTATTCATTGTTATCTCAATTCAACATCATTTCGTAGTAATGGAATAATCGTTCTAGACGCTCTTCATCTGTTTTAAATTCACTTGACTTATAGAGTTTTTCCACCAGTAAGTCATTCTCTATATGAGCTTGTTTTAAGTCCAAAGGCATTTTTTCAGGATCATAAAGTTGAGCCAAACTTAAATGTGAATAGGATTCACGCACAGCCAGTATTTTAAAAGCAGATTCATTTAACTTGAAAATCGCTGCTTTCATAAGTTTTGGCACAGGAAAAGTGTTATAGCAAATCGCTGATGTATAGCGAATATCTGTTCTTAGTCTTCCTGCTAATGTTTTAGTCCATACCATGTGCATTCTTGATTGAAGTAACGCAAAAACATACGGTTCAGGATCATGCACGATACTTGCAGAATTACTTACAATCACAGATATATCACTAAAACCCATAGGAATATATTCTCTACGTTCCGAAGAAACGGTAGGAATAATAATTTGAGACTGTTGAGGTTGATTAATCCATGCAAATTTATGAGGACGTGAAATAGCTGTTTGCGCCCGTGTCCCAGCGTTACTTCTAAATTCCTTAACCGCATCAATTCGTTCTTTTAGTAAGGGAATTGTCAATGCTTTCTCTAATTCATTATCTTCAATCCATAGGCAGTATCTTTCAATTCCGTTAATGAATTCGTTAGAACCTGTATAGTTACGAACAAATGGCTTAACCCTTTCATCAGCTAAGATTAATTGTGCTTTTTCCTCACTAGAGAGAATTAAATTCCCCCCATCCAACGCGCCACTTCCATCTGAAATTTTAGGCAGTTTTGAAAGTGGGACACGCCTTTTAGCTACTATGACATTTGAGCTATCAATAAGATAAGAGTTAATATTCTTGACTACTGATTTAGATAAATTATTTATAAGAGTTTTGGTTTTAATAGCGTCTTTATGCTGTAACCCAATAATAACGCAGGTAACCCCTGCATTAGATCTTGCATTATTTGAGCACTTGAAGGATTGGTGTGCAAAGCAAATGTCCACACTTCGTTTATAAATTTCGGGCCACAAGAGTTCTACTTGTACCCCTTGGCAAATGGAATTAGTCGATACAAATCCAACCTTACAATTTTCATTAATATAATCACTTGCTAGCATAAACCAACAAGCAATGTAGTCTAAAAATTTATAATTCGATACTTCATTGAAAATCCTTTCCATATCCTGTTTTTGTTTTTGATCTTGCATCTTGAAACCCATATAAGGAGGATTACTCAAGATATAGACTTCAGAATCAGCGTTATTACAAACCGATTTCCAATTAATTTGTAGAGAATTACCTTGAACAATATTTCCAGAATCTCTTAATGGAAGTAAAGCCTTAGATTCCCCAAATTCATCTTTAAAGACAATATTCATTTGATGTTCTGTCAGCCATAAAGACAAAATCGCAATTTCATGAGCAAAATCATCAATTTCTATTCCATAAAATTGAGAAACTTGAATCACTGAAAATGGTTTTGAAAATTGCCCTGTTTTTTCTAGTTCTAACTCCTGAATACGTTTCAAAATCTCCATTTCAAACTTGCGAAGCTCTTTATACGCAATAATAAGGAAGTTACCTGAACCACAAGCAGGGTCAAAAATTTTAAGTTGACCTAAACGTTGCTGTAATTTTAATAGTTTATTAATACTGTCTTGGTTTTTCTCTAATGCTTCATAAAGATCATTTAAAAATAAAGGTTCAATCACCTTCATAATGTTGGGAACTGAAGTGTAATGCTGTCCCATCGTACTACGCTGTTCAGTATGAACAACCGCTTGGAACATAGAACCAAAAATATCAGGGTTGATATCAGACCAGTCTAGGTCTTTACCACACTCAATCAAAATTCTGCGTGATTTACGTGTGAATTTTGGTACTTGAATATCATCTTTAAACAAACCGCCATTTACATACGGAAAATCTGCTAAGTAGTCAGGTAAATCTGCTTCACGATCTTCAGCCGATTGGTTTAAGACTTTAAATAATCGACTAATTAAAGCTGATAAATCTGATCCATCTTCATTACTCTTGGATATTGCCGAAGTGAACTGTTTGTCCTTAAAAATTTCGGTATCTTCAGCAAAATAACAAAATAAAAGTCGAGATAAGAAAATATTGAGTTGATGTAAGTTATCTTTATTATTTAAGTCATTTTCATCAAAATTATCGGCTTTAATTTCGTCAAATAGCTTTGCTAGTTTTTCAGCAGCCTTAACATCCGCAGGGTTTTCACCCTGATATACAGCTTTTTCCATGCCTGCCCAAGGCAAGAAAAAATCAAATTTCTTCGCTAAGTCAGCGAAAGGAACATCTAATGGATTATTTGTTTTTGTATCAATGGCTAAAATAGTTTTAAAGTCGGTCACAATCAAGAAACGAATTTTGTTGGTTTCAGTTCGCTTCTCTTTCTTCATTTCATCGATAAGAACATGTAGATCTTGTTGTCTTGCGATCTTAAAATAAAGCTGACGCTTCCAAAAAACGGAATTCTCTTTATCTTCAGCTAAATTTCGCTCACCTGAACGTACACGCCACACAGACTGACTACGATGACCATAAGCTAAAAGCAATTCATAGATAAAATCTTGTTGATTTAACTCATTTTGAATAATTTTATTGATGATCTGTTTAATATTTTCTTCAATTTTCACAATGTTCATACGATATGATAACCATCTAAAATTTAATTTTTAAAATTTAAAAATAAACCTATGATAGAACTATCATAGGTTTATTTTAGAACCATTATAGTTCCACCATAAATCTATAACTGATTAACTATAATTGGATTTTGCCTTCTGTTCTTGCTGTAATCGTTGTGGACGCAATTCACAAGTGCTATTTGCATAAGGGCATGTTTGGCATCCCTTACAGAAATCAAAAGGTTCTCTAAAGTCGTTAATAGTCGCACCAAGTTCCTGAACTACTTCATTAATGGCATATTCATTAAATTGCATGATTTTGAGTCGCTTGCCAAACAAAGAAGCCCGTCCTAAATCCTTAGTGTCAAGGAGACCTAATGTTCTCAACTGTCGGCCAACCCATTCAGGTCTTTGCCACTCAGGAATTTCATTAGTCATACCTGCACCATAGTTTTCATCAAGTAAGGTTCTTAGCTCTAAGATAACCTGAGTAATAGTGAACTGAATGAAGCCTTCTTTTATTAAATTTTTTGCTGCTTCTTTTAGTGTTTCAATAGGATCATTAGTTTCGACCACAACTGTTTTTTGCTTAGCTAAGGCAATCTCTAATTCCTTCTCACACTCATTTGATACTAATTTCGCAATAACTCTAAGTGGTAATGCAATTTCATTAAATCGCCCACTTTTTTCATTGGATTGAGCTGCTAGATCATCAATAAAGACACAATTTTTAAATGCCCATGTATGCAACTCTTGTCTTAGTTTCTCAATGCGCTTGAACTCATTTACACCAAATTTATGAATATTGCCTTGCTCAGTTTCAGGCATGTGTCGAGTTTGGATTCTAAGCATTCGTGTACTTAGAATATCGTCAGCTCCACTTGTATTACTGATGAGTTTGATACCAAAGAAATTAAGGCGTTCTGTACGCATGGTCTTTACGTCTGTCCAAATTTTCTCTGCTGTATGCTTGTTATATGAAACTTTTAGGGCTTGAACCAACTCGCTAAACTGACCACCATCTCTCCCTGCTTTACTAGCAATACCCTCAAGATCATCAAAAACAACAAACCCCCTAGCAGCATCAATATGGCGAGCTGCTGTAGCTGCCGACACCTGACCTATGACTGTGCCATTACAAGATAATTTCGACATGATAATTCCTGTCTGGGATTTTCCTGATCCCGCAGGACCATTCAAAAATAGAAGTGGCACAGACTCGAAGATATTCTGAATATAAGTAGCTAGAACGGTTAAGGCGAGAATTGTGTAATCTTCTTTAACAGGTAGCCAAACAGATTTTTTTAGGATCTGATAAACATCTTTAAATATATCTGCTGTTTTTCTAACATTTGAGCGATCATTCAAATAGTCGTTGATACTAGACCAATTCCATGTACCAAACTCATTAGGTTTAGGAGCTGATCTAATTAGAGTTCCATCTGACAACCTGATAACTCTTTCAGATTCAGGAGTGCCTTTAGGTGCAGGAGAAAGTACAGCCTTATGTACTGTAGCATCAGATCTGACAACGACTGTTTCATACCTTTCAACAAAAAAAGTATTCTGATAGTCATCCGTTTGCTTTTGGCGCACTAAGGTTTGAACTGGGTAATACATTTTCTTATTGATATAAGCGCCATTTATATCAACAGGAGCAACAGTAAATCGCCCTTCTGATAAGGTATCTTCTTCTTCTTGAATATCAATAGAAATAACTGGCGCATCTTCAATTAAGGATAAGAATTCTTCTATACAACCATCAAGTAAGAAAAAGTCAGTCCAATCTGCACCCCATTCATTTTCAGGCTTCTCAGAGCCATCACTGTTATATTTAACTGGTGCATAATGAGAAGGGCAGACAAGTCTATAACACTCTAATGGGACGAATTCAGAGAGTTTTTCGGCCATCTTATTCCCTGCTGAATCGTGATCATGGCCGAAATAGATTTTCTCAAATTTAGTCCAAAAATTTGGGTTCTTCATTTCATCAGGAATAGACGATCCATGTGTACCTGAACAGACTAAAAATTGAGATAACAGATCATTTTTCTTGAGGTTTTGATATAGCACCCATGCGTCTTTAATGCCTTCACAGACAATTAGTTTTTTTTGCTTACGAAATGCATGTGTGAAATAAACTTGGGGTTTACCTTTCATCCAGCCATTCTTATCAACTGGATTTTTAGTCACTCCCTCAATTGCATAAAATGCATGGTGGCTTGAAAAACTTCCATCCATTTTGCGTATAGGAACAGCTAAGGCATCACTTAAAACAATACCATCCCGATTAGTATAAGGATGAGTTAAGCCTAATTTGAATTCCTGAATGGTTTCGTTAGTTAGTGATCTTTTATGCAGATACTCTAAAGCTAATGGATTAGACCGTAATCGACTAACCAGTTTTTGATTCCAGTTTTGATTAATTGGTTTTTGTATGATTTCAGCAGGCTTTTTAGTTTTAGTAGCAGCACTTTCTTTCTTAACTGGAATGTCTTGAGTTAAGGATAAAAATTTAGCAGCCTCATTCAAGGCTTCTGACTTATTCAAAGAAAAACGAAGCGCCCATGCATCAATTAAATCGTAACTTTTATCATCGCCATTAAAATCACGGCAAATACCTAGATATTTGCCTTTCAGACCAATTTTAAAACTTCCCCCACCAGTTGCAGGAGTGTCAAATACATCACCAGTTACCCAATAATTCCCTTCTTTTTTTCCATTTGGGAATAAATGAGCAACAACTCTTTCAATATTATGGTTAAGGGCAGAAGCAACTATTTTAAAAGTATTATCAATCATTTATGCGCCCTCCAACATCTTGCTTTCATTGTGAGCTTGCCACAATGAAAGAGCATCTTTTGGCTGTAAGTGTCCATAGTTCTGTTTCATTGTTTCTTCACTATCTAACAACAATCTTCCTGCATGAGCGTATGCGCCAGGAAATTGTTTAAGGAAGGAAGTGGCAACAATATCCCTAAAAAAGTGAATACGAATTCCACCTTTTTTAATTTTTTGATCTCCATACATATTGAAGAATTCCTCAATAACTCTTGATAGAGATCTAATGGTCAAATAAGGAGAACGAGTTGATACCATAAAATAAGGTGAGTCTTCGCTACCTATGAAAGTTGCCCTATCTTTATTCAAATAAGCAGCTATTACTGCTGATGTTCTTTTAGAAAATGTATGGACGAAATTTTCAGGAATGATTTCTTGATCAAAGTTTTTGAAACAATGTTTTGGTATATGGACTTCATATAAACCATCTTGGTTTTTATATATGCATTCACCATCAGGTATATAACCTAATTTCTGAAGACTTTTTCCAAGACCTTTCCCAAACAATCCGCCTGAGCCAATAGCGTAAAGTGCTTGAACAGTCTGATAACCTTTTCCAGAAGAAAAACTTTCAGGGTCAACCCATATAAGTACTCTGTTTAAACGAAAGTTATTTGTAAGATTGC
>ERZ808028.2059-NODE-2059-length-10420-cov-4.048632_pt1 | contig 10420 bp, 5 predicted proteins | sample MGYA00380184_ERZ808028 | MGnify/ENA primary metagenome ERZ808028 (study PRJEB31490, sample SAMN06133397) | mouse gut metagenome | isolation source: J8_1 | host: mice | place: China: Chengdu | collected 2015-05 ...
GAAACGAAAGTTAGGATCGATCCGTTTGGTTTTGTTAGCCTGGAAGATATCCAGATCGATCAAAAAGTAAATGAACATGCAAGGGCTGTGGTATATGGTTTGCTGGACAGTGAACATATTGATGGATACCGGGAAATGCTTCTGGATGATGATCTATGGGTGAAGATCCGGATCTTTGAGGATGATACGAAAGGTGATCTATTTTGCGGGATAGTAAAGTCATATGAGTTGCATAGCAAGGCATCTCTACATTATTTAAAGCTGGAACTGGTCAGCGGGACATATCAAATGGATCAAAAGCAGCATATACGAGTATTCCAGGAAGAACAAAAAACTTATAAAAAAATGTATGAGGTGATCACTAGGGAGTATTTCAGGAATGGGGTTGTGTTTGGTAAGAGGGCTAAATGTGCAGTAAAAGATCTGGTTGTGCAATATAAAGAAACGGATTGGGAGTTCGCAAACCGTCTGGCGGCCAGTAGCGGAGAATTTTTGATACCGGAGGTTTTGACCATGGGAACCCGCTATTTTACAAAGTTCCCCAAACGAGAATCTGTGGTACTGCCAGAAACCGAAAGATATAAGAGATACAAAAAGCGCTTGATCCCAGGAATGGAAAGAACTGCAGAAGCATTGTGTTTTACAAGTAGGGAGAACCACAATATGGGGGATCAGGTGAACGTTGGGGGAAGACTGTTTTGTATCTTTCAGATACAGTCCCATTTGCAACAAGGTGAACTTTTGCATGAGTATCATTTAGTGCCAGAAGAAGAATGCTTTTACAATAAAAAGTTTGCGGAACGTATGGCAGGAGTTTCCATGCTGGGGATAGTGAAGAAAGTAAAAAGAGATACGGTTTTTATTGAACTATTGGAGGATGAATATAAAACCAGTTCATACCGTTGGTTTCCTTTCTCAACGGTGTATTCCTCACAAGATGGTACAGGGTGGTATTGTATGCCTGAAGAGGGGGATCAGATCCGGCTCCATTTCCCTGATACGGATGAGAGAAATGCGTATATTATAAGCGCAGTCCATCTGCCAACGGAAAACGGGCGCTCTAACCCGAACGAAAAATCTTTCAAAAATAAATATAACAAAGAGATCCGTTTTACACCCAAAAAGCTACTTATCACGAATAATGCGGGGAGTTTTATCGAGATATCCGATGACCATGGGATATGGATAGAGAGTGACAAGGACATCCATATCCGGGCCAAAGGTCAGATGGCAGTAGTGAGTGAGGAGCAAGATGTTACATTGTCGGCAGAGAATGTTTTAAGATTACGACAAAAGGAAACAAGCATTAAGTTGAGCGAGGATATTATTTTATCTGGTGGAGAGTTTAGACTACAGTAGTAAAGAATGAAATCTCATGGCTGAGAGTGATAGGAAAATCTACGATACATTTGCCATCTTTCTTCGCAAAACAGGAGGAAAACCTTGGGGAGAAAAAGAAATGCTGCTTGATGAAAAACTTTTACAGATTGAACAAGAGAAAGTAAAGAGGGAAGAAAAGGAAAAGCACATACAGGAAATACGGGAAGATTTCTTAAGACAGGAAAGAGAGCAAAAGTCCGTTCAGGAGTGGATGGAAGAACTGAAGAAAGAGAAGGTTAGTATTCATGGAAAAGAATTTTTATGTGAAATTATAACACTTTTTGATGAAAATATTCCTGTATATGTTTTTCCCGAAGATGTGGCAAGAATAATCGAGGAAAATCATCTTGCGATTGTTGCTTACCGGGAACTGGAGATGGGAACAAACTTGACGTTCCTAAAAGAAGCCTTATGTGTGGAGAATGAAATTATTTTTCAACAGAAGTTAAGCGAACAATATAAAACTGATAAGATAACCTATTACCCAATGAACACCGGAAAGGTTCATTCGTCTTATCGGAACTTATTTTATGCAGCAGGTATCATGACCAGCGCTGTGGGAGGGATATGGATCATGAATTATTATTATCAGGAAAAGAATGGAATCGTTATGGGGAATTATACATGTCCCCTGGTAAAACGTTTTTTCTTTGAACATTTATTTATTGCTATGCTTCATGGAATTTGTGGGGAGGACTGACGGTGGAAGAACGCGCAATTACTTATGAACATTTAGTGTTAAGCACTTATGCTACCGAACATATTTTAGATTTACATTTGTATGAGCAGATGAACACGCACGGAATACTGCAGCTTACTGCGGTGATTCCCGAAGAACATGCAGAAGAGTATGTTTATACGACGATGCCTATGCAGCCGGTTACCTTAAGCTATCAAAAGGAAGATAGGACAACAGGAACTTTGTGTTGCGGGATGGTAACAGATATCCAGGTAAACTGCAGTGGAGATGTCTATTACATGGACTTAACCGTTAAAGGGAAAACGTGCGCCATGGATATTATTAAGCGTTATCGTTCATTTCAAAATACAGCAATGACAACACATGAACTAATTCGAGAAGTGCTTTCCGTATATCAGGATGGCGACTGTATTCTGCAGATTCCTGATGAACCCATAGGAAGATTGATTGTACAGTACCACGAAACAGATTGGGAATTCCTTATGCGTTTTGTATCTCATTATGGGGCTGTTTTGATTCCTGATTTAGTGTCAGAAAGGCTGGCTTTTTATGTGGGAATACCCAAACAGGGAGATGAATTTACGATAACACCTTACCATTATCATGTTTCAAAAGCAATGGATGAATATTTAACAATAAGGGAAAATCAGTGGGCAGATGTCAAAGAAATGGATTTCACTGTATTCCAGGCAATGGATGCCCAGATTTTTAGGGTAGGAAATTTTATCCAGTTGCATGGAAAAAGACTGGTTATTCAGGCAGTTCAGAGAGAATTAACCGATGGAATCTTAAAAAACACCTATACAATGAAGCGAAAAGAAGGATTAAAGGGATTGGAAATCCATAATCTGGAACTTGTTGGTGCTTCAGTTACTGGACAGGTAACCGAAATTTCCCGGGATAAGGTAAAGGTACAGTTAGAAATGGATGAGCCGGGAAGGTCTGCGTATTGGTTTCCTTATTCTACCATGTCAGCTTCTCCTGATGGAAGCGGGTGGTATTGTATGCCGGAAAAGGGGGATCGCGTAAGGGTATATTTTCCAACAAACCAGGAATCCGATGCTTATGCGGTAAGTGCAGTGAGTGGCCATCAGCCAAAACCAGGAGATGGGGAAGATCCAATGGGAAACCCTGCGGTAAAGTATCTGAAAACAAAGGCAGATCAGGTGATTCAATTTGCAGAAGAAGGAATCATTATTAATTCTGGCAGCGGACAAGCTACGGTTTTTTTGGGGAATTCTGGTGACTTGTCTGTTTATGGCAGTACGAATGTTAATGTAACGGCACAAAATACCCTTTCTCTGATTTCTAAAGGGCAGCTTCTTATCGGGGCAAAAGACACGGTTAGCATTAAAAAAGGTGAAGGAACCAGTATTACTTTGGATCAGAGCGGAAATATAAACTTAAAGGGAACAAAGATTTACAGTAATTAGTTGGAGGAGCTATGAATCGAGAAGAAGCTTGTGAGGCTTATCAAAAGGAAAGTGCCGTGATTCTTCAAGCCGGATGGGAAGATTTAGAGAAGGAATATAAAGCACAGGAAGATCGGTTGAAAAAAGAATTATTTGCTTCTATCCAGGAAGCAAGTGTTCAGCGTTCATTAAGCAGACCGCAGCTTTCACTTGGTTATCTTCAGCTTTCCCTGTTGCGTTCCCGGATAGATGAAGATATTTACCTAATCATGGCTGCACTCTATGATGAACATTATTTTCTGGATCATTCGCCCACGATGACCTTTATTGATGTAAGCTTTATCTTTAAACCCTTAAAAGCCATAAGAGAGAAACTTTATCAAACGGCAAGGAATTATCAGGGAAAGATAGAAGCATTTGATACCGACAGAATGATTCGTGAAACAGCGATGGTATTCTATAAGAAAAAAGCAGAACAAATGCGAAGCATTTTCAGAGATTTTGACCGGTTACCCTGCATTCAGTCATTAACACGTTGCCCCAGGCTTCGTGTTCAGTGGGGAGAACATAAAGAAAAGAGCGAAACCATTTTTCTAAGTGATTGTTCCCAAAAAGATGTACAGCAGTTTTTGCTATGGAATGAGCAAAACACCATTCATCAGTGGGACAGTAAATTTGTTTATCAAAACTGGGACGGGACAAGATTGGAAGACTTAGAGGTCGGGCAAAAAAATCTGCTGTTTTTAGGAATGAGGGATACCCGATTAGAAAAATGCCAATGGGAGCGCTGTATGCTTCATGGGGCAAGTTTTCGTGAAGCAGAATTAAAACAGGTTATCTTTGCCGGATGTGATTTGAGTGCTTCGGATTTTCGCGGGGTTCAATTCTTGCAGGTAAAGTTTATCCAGTGTAATCTGTCCGATGCAGATTTTACCGGTGCCGAATTAGGCGAAGTGGAATTTACTGACTCTAGGATGCAAAATGCCCGTTTTTCCAGAACCGCATTGGCAAATCATGCATTAAGTGCGGCACAGCTTCAGCAAGTTTGTTTAGAGGAGGAACCTTATGTATTTTACCATGGAACAGGATCGGAGAATACATAACCGAATCCGATTTCGGGACATTGACAGCAATGTATGTGGAGAATTTCTCCCTGAGGAATTTGAACAGATCCAGGAAACTACGGTATTGTTCATGCAGGGGAAGCATGACAGTATTTACCCGGATGTTATAGATAGCCCGGTATTCATGGTATCCGATGAATTAAAACGGTTATTAGCGGCATATGACCCTGAAGTTATCTATCGCAGGGTGGTTTTAAATCAGGTAAACGAAGGAATACAAAAGAAGTATTGGCTTGTTTTAACCGAAAAAATCGATGGATTGGATGCAAGTTCAGAATTTTACCCTAACGGATGGGATAAGCGAATTGTATTAAATCGGGAGAAGATAGGGACAAGGAAGGTATTTAAGGTTCAAGGGATGCACACGCCTAAAGTATTCGTTCATGTCGATGTATCGGAAAGTATTTTGCGAAGAACATTTCAGGGAATTTCTTTTCAGGCAGTAGAAGTCCGGTGAACAGGCAAAGGATAATCCGATAAGCAGATATATGGGTAGGGAGGAAGAACAATGAAAACAACCGGGACAGAGGATAAGGACGTACAAGAAATCGTCGTGGTAGAAGATACCCGGGAGGAATTAACCGATTTTCTTGGCACAGCACAGGAAATTGAAAAGTTAAAAGGCGAAGAACAGAAGCAAAAAATCGAAGAGGTTTTTGGAAAACAGGGAGAAAAAAAGCAGGAACCGGAATTAACGGAAAGGCAAAAAAGGCAGGCAAAAGAGCGCCAGACAAAAATTGAAGAAAGGGCAGCTTCTTCCAGAGCCAGTTCGGATGTTGCCCTGGCGATGCAGATAGCGGATCAGGCAGCTGCCGATGCAGCGGTTGAAAATCCCTGTTATGTCGTGCATGGGGCGAAGATGTTATGTTCGATGGGTTCCAGAGAAGCCAGGCTGGTAGTGCCCCTGGATCATGGGGTTTTACTGCGAGATAAACCAGCCATGTTAGCAGAGGATTGTCTTGCGCTAAGCAATGTGATGTGTTTTGGGAATTGCTTCAGCACGGAAAATCCAAATATGGAACAGGCAGCGATTGATGCAACCAATCAGTATAATGAAAAAAAAGCAAAAACCGCTTGGGGGAAGGTAAAATCCTTTTTTGGATTAGGACCAAAGGAAGCAGATTCTGCCAGCAAGGAATTAAAAGCGGCATGTATTTGTGCATGTCAACCAAGCTTTCCTGGAGGAATTATGTGGGAAGAGGGAAATGAAAAAAGTTTAATGGAAAACAAAAAAACACTGATTCAACCGGCAACATTGGTCTGTGAATATGGCGGAATTATACGGATTATTGATAATGGGCAGGATGGATAAAGGAGGACATATGAAAAAGATTTATCAATCAATATGGGTCGAATTGCCCTACCCTGTTTTCCAGATCACGAATATTCGTATGGAGATGGGGAAAAACATACATACCTTTCTGCAGATTACAGTGGTTTGCGAGGATGAGAACTGGGAAGATATCATCAACCAGCCGATTGAAGAGGAAAGAGTACAGGCAGGTTTTTTTGAACATGAAGTTTTTGGTATTCCCTTTTTCACTGGAAAGATTTTGTCTGTGGCGACCTGTTATGATAAAGGACAGCTTACATTGGAACTCCTTGCCGCTTCGATGACCTGTTCGTGGAATATTGTCCGACGAAAGAGAAGTTTTCAGAATTTGGATGCCACCTATGATGATGTTATCCGGCAGGTTCTATCGGCTTACCCGGGGGCTTCCTGGATAAGCTGTACAGACACCCAAAGGAAAGTACCAGGGCTATTGCTGCAGTATGATGAAACAGATTGGGAATTTCTCTGCCGACTTGCCACCCATTTTGAAACCTTTCTTATCGAAGATCCGGCAGGAGAAAATGGGCAGATTTATTTTGGACTTCCTGCGTTTGACCTGGGAAAGAAGATGGATGCCGGGGCTTACCGTATCATGCAAAATATGGAGCAATATCAGTCCTATGCCAATAATGTCGCACAGGGAATGATGCTTCAGGATAATCTTGCCTGGCAGGTTGCCAGCAGACAGGCATGTAAACTGGGAGAAAATGTCTGGTGGAAACAGGTATCCTGTCAGATTACAAGTATTATTATGGAAGTGCATGAAGCCGAAATCTGGTATCTCTATGGGCTGGAACGTACAAAAGGAGTGAAATCTTACTATAGCGGAAATCCGCGAATTTCCGGCCTTAGTCTGCCAGCCGTGATTAAAGAAAGAAATGGAAACCGGCTGAGGGTACAGTTTTCCATAGATTCGGCGTATTTGCCGGGAAACAATGTTTATTTTACCTATGCGATTGAAACAACCAGCTGGTACTGTCTTCCAGAGATTGGAAGCTTAGTACATATTTATTTCCCTAACTGGGATGAAACATCAGGAATTGCCGTTCATGCGATGCGGTTAGGCGGGAAAGCCTCATCTAAATCCGTTTCGGCAAAGGGAGCTGTGGGAGATAAATCGTTTTCAACATCGGATGGAAAAGCAATGGAGTTGATGGATAAAAAAATTTCCTTTGTATCCGATGAGGAAAAAGCAGCAAATTTTACATTATCCAGTGATGGAAGCCTGAACATGGATGCAGTAAATATTGTCTTGTCATCTGATGCTAATTTAAGGCTTGGTTCGGGAAGAGTTTATGTCGGAAAGAAAATTCGGAATATTATTCCAGAGCATACTATCGTGCAGTCGAAAACGGGTGTTGTGGGGATAGGAATTGCTGTTTTTGGGAAAGAAGAGGTAACCTTGGAAGAAAATAAAGGCATTATGATCAATGAAAATGATGCTATTTATCTGATTGCCTCTTCGGTATTAACCTATAATGCAAAGCAAAAAGATCCACCGGGTATTCAATATTCGGATGCTGAATTAAGTAAAGAGGATAAAGCACAGCGGGAAGTTCATAATGCAGAGGTATTTGAAGTCCGGGAAAAAGAAGCTAAGGGAAAGAGTGGAGTAGGAGGGATTATCGCCGGGATTGGTTTGGCTGTTTCTGGTATAGGTGTTCTAGGCCTCGCCGGAGTAGTGACCGTGTGTACTGGCGGAGCGGCAGCACTGGCTCTTGGGGCTGGTGCAACTGCTTATTTATGTGGTACAGCGCAAATTGACGAAGGCCTTCGGGATATGTCGAAAATGGAATCCGGAGATTTTTCTGAGTCTTATAATATGGTGCGGGATGGTATGTGCGGAAAGTTTGATAACAAGCAGGAAGTTTATAACATGGTGATGTACGGAAGTGTTATGATTGGGCTTGGAATTACACTTTCGCCATTAGCAGGGGAAATTCCTGCTGCAAATAAAGAAGTGGGACTGCTGGCTGGTCAGATGCTTACGGCAGGAGGACTTTCTTCCGGTGCAATGTATTTACAGGATATTACCGACGGTTATGTCGATGGGGAATGGACGGATTATCTTGCCAATTTTGCTGTTTCCAGTACAACCGCAGGCATTGGTTTTATGGCAGCAAGCCAGCTTGCATGGTTTGGGCAAAATTCCATTCAGGTACAGATGGCGTTAAGTAATGCAGGAAGCTTTGCCCCTGTGCTGATCATCGGCGCAGAAACGGTGGTTGACGTCGGAGTCGATTATATGACCAGCCGGATGTTTAATCAGAAGTTTGACTTAACTATGTCATTACTTACCTCGCTGGCGTCGAATATTGCCTTTTCCATTGACCCGGTCAATATGGCAACGGGTGGTTTCTGTCTGACGGCAACCGACTTATCCCTGCCGGATTTAATTGACCAGTCCTTTTCCTTACAGCGAATTTACAATTCTGTAATTCCCTGCACAGGCAGTCTGGGTAAAAACTGGATGCTTGGTCTGGAGAGCCGATTGTTTATCCGAAAAGAAGAGGGACTTATCGATGTTATTTGCGTAGATGGACATGCAGAACGGTTTAGCCTTGAAGATGGTATATGGAAGAATCGAAGACAGGGTGATTGCCGTTACCAGCTTAAGGAGCTACCGGAAGAAAAAGGCTTTGTTTTCCTTTACATTCCAGAGTATAGGCAGTATGATTATGATGAAATGGGACGGCTGCTTTCCATTCGGGGACGTGGAAAAACCCAGCTGACGGTGCATTATGAAAAGAACCATATCCGGCAGGTAGTCACTTCGGCAGGTTTTATTCTCGATTTTCAGTATGAAGGAAATTTGATTACAGAAATCCAGGATGAAATGGGGCGAAAAATCCGTTATAAGTATGAAGATGGGCGATTAAAAGCCGTGTGCCATGTGGATGAAGGCGTTACCACTTATCATTATGATGCTAAGGGATATATTTCGCAGGTTATTGACCAGAACGGTCATGCCTATGTACAGAATGAGTACGATGAGCAGGGCCGGGTAATTAAGCAATATTATCTGGATGGAACCAAAAGTGTTCTTACCTATGACCTGAAGGAACGTGAAAATATTGTTTACATCGAAGGGCTTAACCGAACCGAGCGCTATCGCTATAACCAGGACTTTCTGGTAACCCATACCTGCTTTGATGATGGCTCGCTTGAAGAAGTTGGATACGATGCATGGTCGAACCGCGTTTATGAAAAAGACAGGAACGGGAACGAAACATACAGGCAATATAATGCATGTGGACAGCTTTTAAAAGAAACCCTGCCATCCGGGCAAATTTGGGAATATTGTTATGATGACGATGGAAATTTGCTGAAAAAATCTGCAAATACAGGGCAGGAAGTGAAGTACATCTACGATTCGTTTGGATTTTTAAGTGAAGAATCCGAAAAAATCGAGGAAGGGTGTTGGAAACAGCATCAGTATGAACGAGATGCGTATGGGCGGATAGTGAAAGAAACTAACAGCCTGGGACATCCGACGGTCTATACCTATGATGATCATACCCATCGCTTGCCGCAAGCTTCCTGTGAAGAAAATGCTGTCGGTGAACGGACGTTTTATACGTATGATTCTGCGGGGCGCAGGATGAGTATCACCAATCCCTGCCAGACGACCGAACTGCGCTATAACCGTCAAAATTACCTGACCTATGTAAAAGACGGAAATGGGAATGAATTCCGCAGAACCTATGACCATATGGGAAATCTGACCGCCTATTTTCCGCCAAATCAGGGAGCCGACGGCACCGCCTGGATGTATCGTTATGACTTCTTTGATCGCCTGATTGAGGCCAGAGATCCGTTAGGAAACAGATGGAAACAGGAACGGAACCTGGCTGGGGATGTTTTAAGCAAAACTACACCGGAAGGCCATGTGACAAGATATGAATATGACAGTGACAGCCGTAAACTTCGGACGATCTATCCTGACGGAAGCGTGGAGCGAAACTTTTATGACCATAATGGGAATCTGGTAAAGAAAGTTCGGCCTGCGAATTACCATAAGGAAATCGATGATGGAGTGGGGAGTACTTACACCTATGATTCAATGGATCGCCTTCTTCAAGTCATTGATGAAGAAGGTCATCGGATTGTTAAGAATACCTATGATATGGCTGGAAATCTGATGAAAGAGCAGAATGGGGAAGGAGCTACAACCTATCATACCTATGACCTTATCGGCAATAAAACGGCAACCTGGAGCCCTTTAGAAGAAGATGAACAGGGAGAAATCTGGTATCGCATGGTGCAGTTTGTATACGATACTGAAGGCAATAAAATCCTGGAGCGAAGGGGCCTGGATAAGGTAAGGCTTTGGGAAAAATCTTCACGTTTCCTGGAACTGCAGTTTTCCTATGACGCCTTAAATCGGCTGATACTGGTCAGCGACGGATGCGGGGCAAGAGCAGCTTATCACTATGACAGCCAGGGAAATAAGACGGAAGAAACCTTTAAA
>ERZ808028.2060-NODE-2060-length-10417-cov-19.381431_pt1 | contig 10417 bp, 8 predicted proteins | sample MGYA00380184_ERZ808028 | MGnify/ENA primary metagenome ERZ808028 (study PRJEB31490, sample SAMN06133397) | mouse gut metagenome | isolation source: J8_1 | host: mice | place: China: Chengdu | collected 2015-05 ...
GAGTTACTGCTTTTATAGGGAGATTTTTATTTGCGGCGACTGTGCAGTCGCCACTCCATTTAAAATGCCGTCCAACAATAAGGCAGGAGAACTAAAGGAGCGCACGATAAAAAATAAGCGTTACATGATAGAAGCCCATGTATTACCTTATTTCGAGAATAAGCAAATGAACGAAATAAGCCCCTCTGATATTATCCAGTGGCAGAACGCTATTAGAGCAAAAGGGTATTCGCAGACTTATTTGCGTATGGTGCAAAATCAGATTACAGCATTGTTTACTCATGCAAGTAACATTTACAATCTCCACAATAACCCATGTAAAAAGGTTAAGAAAATGGGGAAGTCTGACGCTGACAAGCTGAACTTTTGGACGAAAGACGAATACGATTGTTTCATCAGCGGCATTGACCGGGAAAGCAAATATTATGTGATATTTGAAATTCTTTTTTGGACGGGGTGCAGAGAGGGGGACAACATGGTACTTGTCAACTAAATGATATAGTGATAAAATGGATATAAATTTTATTATTAAAATAGATAAATAAATTTTAATCTTAAAAAATGAATATTTATCAAGATAAATTTGGTGGTGCGAAATGACAAAGGAATTTCAGGCGGGTTACTACAAAATTGAAGTAACAGATATTATAGAAAAAAAATATTGTAAATGCTTTGTTCCTATAAGGATTGACAGGTGGTTTGATAGAATCCAGATTCAATCTGAATATAATGCACTATTATTGCAGATTTATCGGAAAATAGGTCATATAGAGGGCATGGTCGCTTTACTAAATTGCGAAGAAATAGAAAATATTAACGGTCTGATTGATAGAATTAATTTTATGTACTGTCAGCCAGATGGGAAGCAGGCATTAAATATTTTGAAATTTTTTAGCCAAATTCATGGAGATGAATTAATGATACAATCCTTAAAAGACCAAATAACATTATATTCAGACATAAATGTGTTAAGGTCTCGGCATAGAAAAAAATTCATTATTTTAAGAAATGTCATTTCTGCATTAAGGGAAGAATTTAATCCGGTTTCACCTGAAAGAATTGGAGAAAACATAGACGATTTGCTTGATGTGACATCAAAGTATGCAAATTATTTTAAAAAGCAGAATGATGTGTTGAATCCGATTTTATTTAGTGGATTGCTTTTATATCAGTTATTGACATTAGCTACATATGAACAAAATAATATTGTTTATTCATCTTATGCGGTGGAAAAGTATATGCAAAAACTAAAAGTATTACCAGAAGTTTCATTTCCGTTTGCAAAGCTAATCCGTAATAACATAAATGAGTGTGAGGATCGTATGGCAGAGGTAAGATGGTCGTGCAATATAAATCTGTGGCTAACTTTTTATTTAAACATAGTGGATAAGGCGTTGGAAGCAGTATGTAGATTTGTTCAGGAGCAACATAAGCATATGGAAGCAAGTATAAATGCAGTAAACAGGGTTAAAAATATCTCTCCAAATATGAGAAACAAAATGATAATGGAATTAGGGTTCATGCAGCAGATGCCGTTTTTCCGGATAGAAGATGTAATGAATCACTGTAATATTACACACAGCACAGCAGTAAAAATGGTAAATACCTTTATTAAACTGAAAATTGTAAAGCAGACAGATAATAAGCAGCGGTATCGGGTATATGAATATGTATCACTGACGGAATGTATTAAGAAAATATGAGAAATGAAAAAGTTTCATATATATGGTAGGGATTAATGAATGTAATAGCGGGATTAAAATAGAATGTGTTTGAAAGATATGATATTATAGACAAAAAATGGCAAAGTCTAAAATTTATGATGAAAAATGAACGAGATTGTGGTAAAATGATAGATAATCAAGTGTTATCCATCAGAAAAGAAATAATTAAAATTTTTACTATATCGATCATACATAGACAAGAATACAGAGGAATTATTATGAACTCCAAATATATTACGTTAATAAATGGGAAAATTGTAACAGAAGATACTATTTTAGAAAACAGCGTTTTACGAATCAAATCAGGATATATTGATAAAATTGCAGATTGTAATGAAGATATGGAATATGGTGAAATCATTGATTGCACTGGAAAATTTATTATGCCCGGTTTAATAGATATTCATTCTGATGTTGTTGAAAATATTATTGTACCACGAAAAGGCATAATTTTCAGTAATTATACGGCTCTTAGCGAAGTTGATAAAGAACTTGCCAGTCAAGGAATTACAACTATGTATCATTCAATTTCTATTGCAAATTCAACTATTTGTAATAGAAAACGTACTCTATCTGTAAAACAAATGATTGCCATAGGCGATGACCTATTTAAATATCATACAGAAATGTTAATAAATCATCGTTTTCATGCCCGCCTCGAACTAAATACCATTGAAGCATATTCCCCCATATTGGAACGTTTAAAAAATGGGGTAATACATGAATTATCATTGATGAACCACACTCCAGGGCAAGGACAATATTCCAGTTTGGAGGTTTTTAAAGTTGAAGTGAGGAAACAATACGGAGACATATCCCCTGAAAGAGTAAATGAAATTATATGTGAATGCCAAAATAAGCCTTTATTGCCTCAATATCAAATACAAAATCTTTTAAAAACTGCGCAAAAGAACAATATTCCAATAGCATTTCATGATGTTGAGCACGAAACACAACTTAAGTTTATGAAAGAAAATGGGATCAGTATTTGCGAATTTCCTTTAAATTTTGACATTGCAAAAAAAGCTCATGAACAAGGCTTCTATAATCTTGTTGGTGCTCCAAATATTATGAAAAATGGTTCTCATAATAAAAATGTTTCAGCTTTAGATTTAATTAAGGCAGGATATGCACATATAATATGTTCAGACTACTATACACCTGCCTTATTGCAAAGTATATTTATCATTGCACAAAATGCAAATATACCTCTATATGAAGCTGTAAAATTTTCGACTCTTAATCCTGCTATTGCATTAGGGATTCAAGGCGAATATGGTTCTATTGCTACTGGAAAAAGGGCAGATATTATTATTGTTTCTAATGATGAAACCATACCAAGAGTGTGTAAAGTCATGGTGAACGGAAAGGTTAAAATAGAATTGAATTATGGGTGATCTTTACAATTTTGAAGAAATATTTTCCATATTAGATAATTTAGAAAAATTTCAGCAAGCAAGAATTCCACTATGTGCTGCTGAAAATGTTATTTCAAATTTTTGCAAGTTGCCACTAGACGGAGAAATTCAAGAACGGTATATTATGGGAAATTACTATACATATTCTGAAAAAAATAATTTTATTGGAAGCCAATATCTTGTTCCCATATATGAACAAATCCATAATGTATGCAAGCTATTATTTGATACAAAATACACAGATGCGAGAACGTTAAGTGGTATGAATTGTATAACGACACTGCTTATGTCCCTAACTCATAATGGTGACAAAATTGCAATTTTATCGTCCGCCAGTGGTGGACATCCTTCCATCCTTCCGGTTTGTGAAAGACTAGGCTTGCATGTTATTGAATTACCCTATGACTATATCAATTTTGATTTAAATTATGAAGAAGCAAATTATATTATAGAGACAGAGAAAATTCCCTATATTTTATTGGCTCCATCAGACATAATCAAACCTATGGATATACAAAAGTTAATGCTTGATGATAGTATCTTGCTATACGATATAAGCCAGATTATGGGATTGATTTCTGGAAAACAAATTAATAATCCTCTTAAAATATCATCTAATATTGTTTTGCTAGGTGGGACACATAAAACATTACCTGGACCTGCATCAGGAATTATTATGACAAATAATGAAGAAATCCATCAAACAATTGAAAAGAACATAAATCCAAAATACTTGCGACACACGCAAATGCATCAAGTAATAAGTCTATTGCTTGCCCTTATAGAAAGTGAGGTATATGGACAAGAGTATGCCCAAAATATAATATTAACAGCTAACATTTTAGGAAAAATTTTAGAAGAAAAAGGCTTTCAAATGTTGCATCCGCAAGAGTATTACTCAAATACGCACCAATTATTTATAAAATGTGCCTCTAATGAAATGAATCAGATATATTGTAATGCTTTAAAATATGGAGTAACATTAAATACCAAAGAAAAAAAATTATTTGATAACACAGGCATACGTCTAGGTACACAAGAAATAGCTCGTTATGGTTGGAAGGAAGATGCACTAGAAATGATTGGGGAGATCTTGCGTGAATTAAGAACAGACACTCCTAATGCACCTTATATTAACCATATAAAACAAAAGCTTCCTCCCAAAAATATAATGCATACTTTTACAAATGATGTAATTGATAACCTTAAGTTACATCTACATAAGAAATAGTTTTAAATTCTTGTATGCTATATAAGAATTTTCATTACATACATCTATAGCAGATACATATGCTAACCGAACAAATTCTGATAACACACTTGCGTCTGGGGTTTCATTTTGTAAAAAACTTAATATCATTTCAGCTAATAACTTGTTGGTATACAAGTTATTAGCCTCACTTTCCCGAAGCGTTGCAATTATTGTAGGAATTAATTGCTCAGATATATAACTTCCAATTGAAATATCAAGAACAATTAACGCAATTTGAGAAAGCGTTTTTAAGTTATAGTCATTATTTTGTTTTGAGAAAACTAAAGCTTTATTATAATGTTTCTTTGCTTCTTCATATTTTTCGAGCTTCCTATAATATTCTCCAAGCTCAAAATATGTATTATATTGTAATCTCTTTTTTTGTTCCTTATATTCATTTAATGTCTTTTTGAGTAAATTAAATTGTAATTCAATATTCGTGTTTAATATTATTCTAACATAGCGCGATTCTAATTTTCTAAAAGAAGTTTTAGTTCCCTTATACGATTCAGATGGTAAATTTTGAATTCTTCTTACTATTTGATTATGGAGCATTCTTGCATTTTCGACCTTGTTTTGTAACATATAAATATTCAATTTTTCCATCATGCTTTTTAAAACTTCACTTTCTCTCCCCAGTCTTATCGCAGCTTCAATAGATCTATCATAATAATCAATAGCCCCATCCCAATCATAACCTTTATGTCTCAAAGAATGTGCGATTCCCCATAAACATTTAGCTTCATATTTTTGAAAAGATTCATTTTCTCCAATATTATTTAATAAGATATTATAAGTTTCTATTGACAAATCATATTCATTTTGTAAATGATATAGTTGCGCTGTTAAAACTGAAAAATCAAATTGCAATATTGTTTCAGGGTTATTTGCTGAAATACGGCATGTATCAATTACCTCCCTTGCTGCTGGATAATTACCAACTCCTATTAGTCCTGATACATAACCATAAATCAAATATAAAAATGTCTTTGGCTCTATTCCAGAACGCCGATTGTTCCAATCATATAATAATTTATAGTGTTCCCCTAAAAGCAAAAGAAACGAATACTTTTCTCCATCAATTGCATTTTTAATTGCTTTGATGATTTCTGAATTTCTATTCTCGTAATTTAGCATTAATAGATAATACGTTTTCTCAAATACTCTATTGTCATGATTATAGTAATTATATATTAATCCTATAATGTCCTTTTCATTATTATATTTTTTGACTATGTAATTTCTAAATAACTCATGCATTTTTATAGTTATATTTACTGTATCATATTCTATAAGTGAACTATTTTTTAATTCTTCTAAATCATTTTCGGAAATTGAACACATAAAATGTTGCAATAATTGGAATTTAATAATTGCGTTTGTAATACTTAAATATGCAATAAAAATGGCAATCTTTTTACTTTGAGGTGACAAATCATCAAAAATTCGTTCCATATATTTATCTATTCGTTCACCGCTAAAACTTAAATAATCTTCATTGTTTTTCAAAAATAGACTTACAAAAATCGGCAATCCTTCTGAAAAGGATAATACTTTCTGAATCATACTAGGAGGTATGTCACAATTATTGTTCTCAGCAAAATCAAAAATATCATTCTCATCAAATGTATTTAGTTGCACATATTCAATGATATTTTCGTTTATTGAATTTATAAACGGTTGTTTTTCAATCGAACCAACAATAACACAAAATTTAGGTGAATGGCTAAATAACATATCCACAACTGTTTCAATTTCTTTACCTAGTGCGTTTGTATTTATGTTATCTAATACAATATATATTTTTCTCTTGTGTAGTGCTTTTGATAGCAGTTCCTCAATATATTGTGGAAATGTTACATCTTTGGTAGCTACAAAGTTTAATATTTGTTCCACTATAGAAGTATTTCCATAACTTGATAGTTCAATATATATAGCTATTCCCTTACCGATTTTTAATCTTTTCCTCTTATTTTTGTTCAAACGATTCAATTTATGATTAACTGAATCACAAAAAAATCTCAAAAAGGCACTCTTACCAATACCTCTTTTTCCATAGACATTGATTATGCGTGCATTACTATTGACTGCACGCTGGAGTTCATTTAAGCTACCTAATCGATCTGAAAACACTCCTCTTGCAATATAGTATGTATTTAATTCTATTTTTTTGCTCTCAAAATAGCTGTTGACAGCCTTAATAGTCGCCCATATTGCTCCAGCGACAGTTGCCAATACACCAAAAATGGCACAAAAAAGTTCTATAATATCTTTCAATTCATAATTCATAATTGCCTCATATTCGAATGAAAATTATAATCTATTCAACCTGTAATCTAGTACAACGAGTATTAAGTTTTCGGTATAATGCATAATTACTACATAAAATATAATATTTTTAATTTTATTGTTCTTTTCCAAAGGATAACACTTGATTATCCATCGTTTTTTAGTGGGCAATTCCAAATTAGCGGAATTGCCCATAACCTTTATAGATCAAAATCCTTTCGTGGGTGTTTCGTAGCAAGAATGTTTCGTTGTTTTGCAACTGTAACGTGTGTATATATTTCAGTAATGTTAATAGAACTGTGTCCTAACATCTCTTGGATATAACGAATATCAACATCTGCTTCTAAAAGGCTTGTTGCAAAGGTATGGCGAAACATATGCGGTGTGATATGTTGTTGAATGGATGCCAGAGAGGTATATTTGTTAATCATTCTTCGTATTGATTGGTCAGACAGTGCTTTCCCTGATTGATTTACGAAAAAGTTAGTGCAGGATTGTCTTTCGGAACAAAAATCATCATTATATTCTGCTAGAATTTTGATTACAGATTCATTACCGATTTGAATTCGGCGTTCTTTGCTGCCTTTTCCATATATAAGGATGGTTCCGTCATATAAATTTACATCATTTACTTTTAAGGAGCAGAGCTCGGATATTCTCATCCCGGTTGAAAATAGCAATTCCGCAACGGCAATGTCTCTTAGGGCATTTCTTCTCTGATAAGGAGTTCTGGCATTTTTACGTTGTTTGTATATTGTGTACAAAAATGTTTCAATGGTATGCAGGGGGATTGTTTTGGGGAGTTTCACAGGCTCGCGAAAGTGTATCAATATTTTGTTGAATGGATTATTGTTAATGATTTCCTTGTAGTCCAAGTAGTGGAACAGGGCTTTTACCGATGCTATTTTGCGTTTTACGGTCTTCGGTTTGTATTGTTTATGTAGTTTAGAAATATACTGTTCCAATATTTCAGAAGTAATTTCTGGAATATTGATATTGGAAATTTGTTCAGAAAACTGTCGTAGATCAATCTGGTATGCTTTCAGCGTTTTTGCATCAAGACATTTTTGCGATTTACAATATTCCAAATAGTTTCTAATGTGCGCTTTTGTACCGTTCATAGTTTATCTCCTTTTGTAATTCTAAGTATCGTATATTAATTCTAGTTCTTATGTCAGTTCATTGGCAATTATTGTATAGAATTTGAGATAGGTTGTTTCTAAAATAACAATTTTCAAGGTGGCACATATCAGCTATAAATAGTGTATTTCTGCACTTTGAAAACAGTTTCCTTTCAGTTATGATTGTTGCAGGCTTGAGAAAGCCGCAATAATTTAATAGGACACGCATACACCTGATTTTATTTTCGCCTTTTTATCTGTCTGCATTTATGCAGGGATAAAGGGGTGGCAGAATCCCGTTTCGTGCGAAGAGTTACCTGCAATAGAAAACATTGTTGCCCGTGAAGGTAAAGAGCAGAGGATTGTGCCTACTGGCATGGCAGTCAGAGATAATGAGATAAAACAGCACCGGAATTTCAGCGAGAAGCATTTTCCGGGAGTGGCTCCCTGCGGTTTCGTCTGGATGGGCATGATGAAAACGTAGTGAGGGATCAGCCGTCCCAGTGTATGTTACCCAGTTCGGGGATTGGCGAGAGCATATATAATATTTTTGGATGAAGCAGAAGGGTAATGTGGTGGAAACACCACGTTGTCCTCTGATACAGGCAAGCCTTGCAGTTATTATATGATAGAAAAAAGAGGTTTTCCTGTATGAGAGAATAACGTAAAGGAAGATACAAGATGAATCAGTCTTACAGCAATTTCCTTGATGAATGAATTATCAGCAATAGTTCGGCAGGAAGGTGATGGTATGGTTCAGAAGTGTTATCAATTGCGTTAAGTTTAGGTAGTGTTTCTGCTACAGAAAAAATTTTTTAGATTTTACTTGACAAAAGCAGAAATGTTGGCTTTAACAAAAGAAGATGTTGATTTTGAGAACAACCAAATCAGCATTACTAAGACTTATTACAGAACGGAACGCAGGGATATTATTACAACGCCGAAAACGGAACAGTCGGTTAGAGTGATTGACATTCCGCAATTTTTAACAAAAGAGATTGAAATGTATGTGAACCGTTGTTATGGTCTGCCGGATAATGAAAGACTGTTCCCGATTGTGGCAGAAGCGGTACAGCACAAGCTAAAACGTGAGTGTGTGAAATCGGGAGTAAAGCCGATTAGGGTACATGATTTACGCCATAGCCATGTAGCATATCTTATCAATCAAGGCGTACAACCTTTGATTATAAAAGAACGGTTAGGGCATAGGGATATTAAAATCACACTGAATACTTACGGGCATTTATATCCTAATCAGCAAAAGAAAGTGGCAGATATGTTAAATGCCGCAAGAAATGAAAATGCCCCTGCCGATTGACAAGGACATTTCACTACAAAGGCAGAGCCTGTTGTATTTATATCTCGCAAATATAGTATAACAAAGGCTCTGCTGAAACTCAATCGAATTATTTTAGTGGAGGACACAAATGGAAGAAAAAAGAGAAAAAAATTATCGTTTAATCAACATGGAAGATGTAGAAGCAAGAGAAGTAAACTGGCTGTGGTATCCCTACATTCCTTTTGGAAAGCTGACTATTGTGCAAGGCGATCCGGGAGAGGGAAAGACCACTTTTATTTTGCACCTTGCGGCACTTCTCACAAAAGGCGAAGCACTTCCCTGTGAGGAAACAGCAGAGAGCAGAGAGCCGGTCAATGTAATTTATCAGAACGCAGAGGACAGTTTGGAAGATACCATAAAACCCCGATTGTTAGAAGCAGGAGCAGACTGCAATCGGGTGTTGGTAATTGATGAAAGTATTGATTGTTTAAGCATGACAGATGAAAGGCTTGTCCGGGCAATCAAGGAAACCGGGGCGAAAATGGTTGTGTTAGACCCGATACAAGCCTATTTGGGCGCAGATGTGGATATGCACCGGGCAAACGAGATTAGACCAGTGCTGAAGCAGTTGGGAAATATTGCGGAAGAATACGGGTGTGCGATTGTCCTTAAAGCCGATTTTGTAAATCGGCTTGGTCACAATGAATAATGCGAACAGAGTTCGCATCGGCAAGCGGAAGTAAATCGACTTACCGGGGATTGGGTTCGATAGATTTTCAAGCTACTGCCCGGAGCGTGTTGGTAGTCGGCAGGATAAAAGACGATACAACTCTGCGTGTGATAGCCCATGATAAGAGCAGTCTTGCGCCGGAGGGAACTTCAATAGCATTTCGCATGGATAAGGACAACGGTTTTACTTGGGAGGGTGTTTATGACATTACGGTTGAGGAATTGCTTTCCGGCGAAAGCAGAGGACAGAAAACAAAGGACGCAAAATCATTTCTTGCGGAGATTTTAGCAGAGGGGCAGTTGTCTTGTAATGAGATTACAGAAGCGGCAAAGGAAAGAGGAATCAAGAAGAAAACGCTGTGGAACGCCAAAAAGGAAATGAACATTGATAGTGTGAAAGTCGGAAATCAATGGTACTGGACTTTGTAACAAAGGAAGATAGCAAGATTACCTTTTCTAAAGATAGGGTAATCTTGCCACCTTGATTAGAAACGTGGCGGTAACAAGGCGGTGAAAGCCGCCCCGTCCGTTAGGACGGTATGCTGTCCAACGGACAGCTTGCCCCCGGCAGGGCGCAAAACCCGCTTGCGGGTTGCATTTTTGTT
>ERZ808028.2064-NODE-2064-length-10399-cov-10.168184_pt1 | contig 10399 bp, 11 predicted proteins | sample MGYA00380184_ERZ808028 | MGnify/ENA primary metagenome ERZ808028 (study PRJEB31490, sample SAMN06133397) | mouse gut metagenome | isolation source: J8_1 | host: mice | place: China: Chengdu | collected 2015-05 ...
GTCATGTCCCATCCCTCCCTTTCAGCAGATGTGAGCCTGTGCTTTCGCGCCTCCTCGCTTATCTAAAACACATCTCGTATGGGCAAACCGGAAAGGTTTTTGAAAAAATTTAGGAATTTTTAATTTCAACAAAAAAATGGATCAATCTGCCTTTTGCAGACTGACCCATTCAAAACAGATGAAGAATTTCACAATAATTCGGCTTTCTAAACTCAGAGTCAACTGCTGCCAGATTATTATCAAGACTTTCTGAAGGCACATTCAGCGCAGTTGCCATTACACTTGTCCGTCTGGGTTTTCTTGGAGCGAATAGTCGATATGACAAATAGACCTGCCACTATGCAGAGAACAATAATACTTGCAAAATTCATCTCATAAGCCTCCTATGTAAGACTAAAAACCAGCCCAACCCCATGCGTGGCAAACGCTATAATCCATGCGATGGCACACTGGACAATCACCGTTTCAACTGCGGCCTTAGTGCCACCCATCTCTCGCTTCACAGTAGCTACAGCCGCCACACAAGGCGTATAAAGGAGGGTAAACACCAGGAAAACCACCGCTGTAAAAGGTGTAAATAGGCTCCCCAACATAGAAACATCGCCGCCCAGCAGAACAGTTAGGGTGGACACGACATTTTCTTTCGCTGTAAATCCGGCAATCAGAGCAGTAGATATGCGCCAATCTCCAAACCCCAAGGGTGCAAACAGAGGCGCTACCACACCGCCCAGCAGGGCAAGCAGGCTTTGATCTGCGGAAACGGCCACGTTTAATCTTGCATCAAAGGTCTGCAAGAACCAAATCACGATGGAGGCCGCGAAGATAATGGTAAACGCTTTTCTGGCGAAGCCCTTTGCTTTTTCTACAATCAACTGCCATACGCTTTTTGCCGAGGGCAGCCGGTAGTTTGGAAGCTCCATCACAAAGGGAACCGGCTCACCTCGATATTTCGTCTTTTTCAGAAGCAGGGCATATAGAATTCCGCAGACGATTCCAAAAGCGTATAGCCCAACCATAGCCAATGCCTGATACCTTTTGGGGAAAAATGCACTGACCATCATGGTGTAGATTGGTAACTTGGCTGTGCAGCTCATGAATGGGGTCAGCAGGATAGTCATTTTACGATCCCGCTCACTGGAAAGCGTCCGGGTGGCCATAATTGCAGGGACAGAACATCCAAACCCAATCAGCATGGGGACAATGCTCCTGCCAGAAAGTCCAATTTTCCGCAGCAATCGATCCATCACAAAGGCCACACGCGCAATATATCCTGTGTCCTCTAAAATTGACAGGAAGAAGAACATGGTTACAATGGTGGGGAGCAGGCTCAGGACGCTGCCCACACCGCCGCAGATGCCATCAATAACAAGGGAGTGGACAACCGGGTTGACCTTGGCACTGGAGAGCAGTCGATCTATCAATGCAACCACCGCATCAATTCCAAATCCCATCCAATCGGATAAAGCTGCACCAATGAAATTGAATGTCAGAACAAAGACAAGTGCCATAATTCCAATGAAACAGGGAATGGCCGTGTACTTGCCCGTCAAAACCCGGTCGATTGCCATGCTGCGCCGGTGTTCTTTGCTTTCGTGGGGCCTCACAACAGTTTTCGCGCACAAGGATTCAATAAAGGAAAACCGCATATTCGCAAGGGCTGCTTCCCGATCAAGCCCTGTTTCCACCTCCATCACCGAAACCAAATGTTCAAAGGTTGTCCGTTTTTCATCGGACAAAGACAGCTTCTCCGCAATCAGGCGGTCATTCTCCACTAATTTTGTGGCAGTAAAGCGAACAGGTAGCCCTTTCCCCTTTGCTTCCGGCTCCAGCATATGTACTGCGGCATGAATACACCGATGCACCGCGCCCACAGGGTCATGCTCATCGGCGCTGGCCGGACAAAAGTCAACCCGCCCCGGAACCTCTCTGTGTCTTGCAACATGGATAGCGTGGTCGATCAGTTCCTCGATTCCCTCATTCTTTGCCGCCGAGATTGGGACAACCGGGATACCAAGAATTTCTTCCAGTTCATTGACCCGGACAGAACCGCCGTTCGCCCGAACTTCATCCATCATATTGAGGGCCAGCACCATAGGAATACCCAACTCCATGATCTGCATGGTGAGGTACAGATTTCGCTCAATATTCGTGGCATCCACGATATTTATGATCCCATCCGGGTGGGTATCCATTAGAAAATCCCGTGTGACAATTTCTTCGCTGGAATAGGGGGACAGGGAGTAGATTCCCGGCAAATCGGTCACAACTGCCTCCGGGTGATTGCGGATTACACCGTCTTTCCTATCGACAGTTACGCCGGGGAAATTGCCAACGTGTTGATTGGCGCCTGTAAGCTGATTAAACAATGTTGTTTTTCCGCAATTTTGATTTCCGGCCAGCGCAAATCGTATGCTTGCACCCTTGGGAATCTCAGTGGCGGCATCATGGACATGGTAACTCTTGGCTCTGCCAAGCTCACCCATGCCTGGATGTGCAGCAGCAGACCGGCGCTGTTCACCACGTGGTATGCACTCCTTTTCATGAACCTGCTCCACGGTGATTTTCTGCGCTTCATCGCGCCGTAGCGTCAACTCGTAACCCCGTAATTCGATTTGTACCGGGTCACCCATAGGAGCAATTTTTTGGAGTGTGACTTCTGCTTTTGGCGTCAGCCCCATATCCAGCAAATGGTGGCGGAGCGCACCGCTCCCGCTTATGGACAATATATAGGCACTCTGTCCAGGCTTTAATTCGTCCATGGTCATCGCATTTCACCTCTCTATCGTAGCAGAACGTGTTCCGTCCCTTTTTCTATGACTGTTCGTACATGATCGTCAACCAAAGTATAAAAAATCATTTTCCCGTTTCTGCGCTGCCTCACCAGCTTATTCGCTTTCAAAAGGCTCAACTGGTGAGACACCGCAGATTGCGTCAGGCCAAGCCGATTTGCTAAATCGCTGACACAGGCATCCTGCTCCATCAGAAGGAACAACAGGTGAATACGGGTGGGGTCCCCAAGCATTTTGAAAAATTCTGTCAAGATGTATAAATCGTGTTCTTGCAGTTCCCTGTATGCGTTGCGGTTTTTTCTCTCAGTCATGGGAACCCCTCCTTTCTCAAAGTTTTTTGACGAACAGACAACGGATGGCGTTCAGTACCGCAAGGATCATCACGCCTACATCTGCAAAGATAGCCAGATACATATTGGCAATACCCACAGCGCCCAAAATCAGGCAGGCAAATTTGACGCCCAGGGCCATCGTGATGTTCTGATATACGATCCGCAGACATTTTCGGGAAATCTTGATTGCTTTGGCAATCTTCATGGGGTCGTCATCCATCAGAACGATGTCTGCCGCTTCAATGGCGGCGTCGGAACCCATAGCACCCATGGCAACACCAATGTCGGCTCTGGACAACACAGGGGCGTCATTGATGCCGTCACCCACAAAGGCCAGCTTTGCCTTGCCGGTTTTCATTTTCAGAAGCTCCTCCACCTTGGACACCTTATCCGCCGGGAGCAGTTCGCTGTAAACCTTGTCGATGCCAAGGGAGGCGGCTACCTGATCTGCCACTTTTTTTGCATCGCCGGTGAGCATGACGGTCTTTTCTACGCCCGCCGCTTTCAGAGAAGAAATCGCAACCTTCGAGTGAGGCTTCACAATATCGGAGATTACGATATGTCCGGCATAGGCTCCGTTGATAGCCATGTGGACAATAGTGCCGGTCTGATGGCAGTCGATATGAGGAATACCCAAGTGCTTCATCAGCTTATCATTGCCAGCCGCAACCTCTATGCCGTCCACTTTGGCGATAATACCGTTGCCGCTGATTTCTTGAATATCGCTTACACGAGTGCGGTCTAATTCCTTGCCATAGGCCCGCTGCAAGCTCTTGCTGATGGGGTGAGAAGACGCACTTTCCGCCAAGGCTGCGTATTCGATGAGTTTGGCGTCCTCCAGCTCATTGTGGTGGATGCCGTTCACTTCAAAGACGCCCTGGGTCAGAGTGCCGGTCTTGTCAAAAACCACTACCTTGGTCTGAGAGAGGATTTCCAGATAGTTGGAACCTTTGACCAGGACACCCTCTTGACTGGCCCCGCCGATCCCGGCGAAGAAGCTGAGGGGAATACTGATGACCAGCGCACAAGGACAGCTAATGACCAGGAAAGTCAATGCCCGGTAGATCCAGGTCCCCCAATCGGCAGGCAGGCCCATGGCCAGCATACGGACAAGAGGCGGCAGGATGGCCAGCGCCAGGGCGCTGTAACAGACGGCAGGGGTGTAGATTTTCGCAAACTTGGAGATGAAGTCCTCCGACTTGGACTTACGGGAGCTGGCGTTCTCCACCAAGTCCAAGATTTTAGACACTGTGGATTCTCCGAACTCCTTTGTGGTCTGAATCTTCAATACGCCAGTCATGTTGATACAGCCGCTGATGATCTCGTCACCCACCTTGGCCTCGCGGGGCAGGCTCTCGCCGGTCAGGGCGCTGGTGTTTAGACTGGAGCTGCCCTCCACGATAATACCGTCAATAGGAACTTTCTCACCGGGCTGCACCACGATCACGCTGCCAATCCCCACTTCGTCCGGGTCAACCTGTTCCAGCTTGCCGCCCCGTTCTACATTGGCATAATCGGGCCGAATGTCCATCAGGTCGCTGATGTTACGGCGGCTCCGGCCCACGGCATAGCCTTGGAACCACTCGCCCACTTGGTAGAACAGCATAACAGCGATAGCTTCCAGATAGTCACCGTTCTCATAGATGGCCAGGGCCATCGCGCCCACTGTGGCAACCGCCATCAGAAAGTTTTCATCAAACACCTGTTTATTGAGGATGCCCTTAGTGGCTTTTCGCAGAATGTCATAGCCGATGATGAAGTAATCAACCAGGTACAGGGCAAACCGAACCCAACGCCCTGCGGACGGGAACAGATACCCATCGAGTTGGGCAAAGGTTTCAGCCGAAAGGAACTGGAGGCCCAGCAGCATGGCGGCGGCAATTAGGATACGCACCAGCATTGTCTTTTGCTTTTTGGTCATACCGCTGTCGGCACGCGTACCAATGAAGAAACGCAAGATAACTGCGGTCAGGATCACTACAGTGAGCAATCCGTTAATGATAAGCTCTTGCATCGAGAAAACTCCTTTCTACTATTGCTTAACTGTTTATTCGTTTGCTTTTAAGAAGCCCCCCTCAAAACTGCCGAAGCGCGTTTCGAGGGGGGCGTTCAGCTTACAGGAAAATCTCGCAGTCCGGCTCCACCTTCTTGCAGGCGGCCAGGACGTTCTCCATGACGGCCTTGGGCTCCTGGCCCTCGTCAAACTCCACGATCATCTTCTGGGTCATGAAGTTGACGGTAGCGGTCTGGACACCGGCGGTCTTGCGGGCGGCATCTTCCATCAGGTTGGCGCAGTTGGCGCAGTCCACTTCGATCTTATAGGTCTTTTTCATATCAGCAGTCCTCCATAGAATTTTTGGATTTGATAATTAAGTACTTGTTTAATTATCTTGCCTGTAGTATAATGCTCCCAGAGGCGCAAGTCAATAGCCTCAAAGTATTCCCTGCTAAATGGGCGAAATGTATTTCCATTTGGGCGAAAGCGATGAACAATAGAAGGGAGCGTATACATTGAACGAGATCAAATTGCCCCACCATCACGGTGAAGGGGAGGACAATGCCTTACTACAGGAACAGTTAGACCGGGTAGATTATTTTCAGATCGTTGCGGAGGTTTTCAAGCAGCTTGGTGATACGACCAGGATACGCATTTTCTGGCTCCTGTGCCACTGTGAAGAATGTGTTCTCAACATTTCCGCTATGATGAAAATGTCAAGCCCGGCTGTCTCACACCATCTCAGGCCATTGAAAAACAGCGGCCTGATTGTTAGCCGCCGTGAGGGGAAAGAGGTCTATTACCGCGCGGCGGACACAGAGCAAAGCCGCCTGCTGCATCAGATGATCGAACGGGTCATGGAAATCACCTGCCCGGAGTCGTGAGGTATCCTATGGAGTATGAATTTGAAAAACACCCTCCTGACAGCAAAAGCGAGCGTATCCCGCTTTATGCTGGCATAGACCTGTCCTATACTGACATTGTTTCAGATTCTGTTTCTTTGTGGCATGAGGCTTTGGGACATATTATGCAGATCAACTATTGCAAAGCTGGACAGGTTGTGTGGAAAACACAGAATGGAAACAACGTTTTTTTGAACCCTGGAGATTTTTCGGTGCATACACTGGATGCCTGTATGGATTCCTCGTTTCACTTTCCTGCTGGTCGATACCAGGGCCTCACCATTTGTATTGATTTGCAGGAAGCATCTGCTCATCCACCCGAATTGATCGCAGGTACGGGCGTTTTCGATGACCTACTGCGGGAAAAGTTTTGCCAGAACAGCACAATTTCGTTTCTGGCCGGAAATGAACATTCGGAAAGCATTTTTTCAGCCTTTTATGGCCTGCCGGAAAAGCTGAAACTTCCGTATCAACGAGTAAAGGTCTTGGAGTTGTTCCTGTACCTCACACAAATGGAGTTTTCTCCCCAAAATCGGCTAACAGAATACCCACCAGAACAGATTGAACTCGTCAAAACGGTTCATGACCAGTTCCTTCAGCACATGGGACAGAGAATTACGATTGAGGAACTATCTAAACAATACCTTATCAATCCAACTACTTTGAAAACGGTGTTCAAATCGGTCTATGGAACCTCTCTTGCAGCCCATATCAAAAAGCACCGAATGGAACAGGCCGCTAAAATGCTGCGGGAAACGGATATGAGTATTGCGGAGATTGCACGGGCCGTTGGTTATGAAAGCCAGAGCAAGTTTACGGCTGCTTTTAAGAACCGTTTTGCGGTGCCTCCCAGGACATACCGAAAGCCACATTAAAGAATATGTTTCAATGTGATAGTATTCCGCCAACTGCCCGCATCCTTAGATTTTCAACACTCTGTCGTTTCATTTTCCAATATAGCTTTTGCAAAATCCAGCATTTTCTTTGCCTGCTCTGTACGGAGGTATTTTGCATCCAACGCAGTTAGCCCCAGCCGGAAACGATCCAGGGCATCGGCATCCTTAAAAATTTGATACAGTAAAACGGTACAAGGATCATCCGTGAACCTTTCCTTCAATGCATCCAGCCCCAATGTATCATCACAATCATGGTATGCCATGATAAAATAGGCGCGTTCATCATAATCAAGGCGGTTTTCTACACAAAATTTCTGGTAGTAGTCCGCAGCCCGCTGTCCATGTCCCACATCCAGCCAATCATCCTGACGACGCGTGTCGTGGAAAACCGCCGCCATACCCAGCGCATCCATGTTCCGCTCCGATTGTTGAGTGTACGCACCTATCAACAATGCGTATAACAGTACGCGAGTGCAGTGGGCTTTTGTATGAATTGAACTCTCTGCCAGTGAAAAGACCACTTTTTCTTCCATGAACTGAACCCAATGCTGGTACCGCTCACAAATTTGTGTCCACCCAGGCACTTGAACAAGATATTCTTCCGCAATCATTAAACACCACTCCCTGCAATGCCGCTGATTGCGGCTCCAATATCGCCATCCACCCCGATAGATTTTGCGGCTATTTCAGTGGGAATGTAGATTTCACCTTTGTTGAAGGTAACATAGGTGACTTGAGGTTCAATAGAAGCCAACTGCATGAACGGCACTTTGATAAGCTGGTTCCGCCAGCCCACTCCAAATTCCAAAATCAGCAGGCTCCTATTGTGATACTTTCTCAAAAAGTCTTGGTAGGACGCCTGCTTCTTCTGCCAGCTGGCAGAGCGGAAAAATGACTGATCTGCCGCCATGTGGATTCTCATGCCCCCACCGCATTTCGGGCATTTGGGCAAGAGCGCCGTAGGGACAAGGCCGTTTTCTTCTGCTTTAGCCATGCGCGTGACCGCTTCGTGATTGGGATAGGCGGTATCGTGACACCCTCGCTCACAGCACATCTCAGTGAACTTGCCCTCAATCTCAAACACTCGCTCCATTTCAAAACCAATCGGAACAAAATGATCTTCTCCGTTAGATGTGACCACATAGTAGTCCTTATCCACCACCAACTGGTACAAATCCAGCATCATCCGGCTCGGCTGAACAGCAATGGACTTCCGATAGACCAAGCGGCTCCAGAACGCCCATTTCTCCTCTTGTGAGGGAAAATGAAAAAACATACCTTGCAAAACGCTGTGGATTCCATACTTCGCCCGGAAATCCCCGAAGTTTTCTTGAAACCATATATCGTCTGCAAACAGGTTAAAGCCCTCCGAAATCGACAGCCCATTGCTGGCTCCAATCAAAACGGCATCTGCCTGGTTGATTTTTTCTCGGATCGTTCGGTATATATTTCTTTCCACAGTTATCCCTCCTGCTTTTTCTTCAGCTCCACAGTTTCCCGCAGAACATCTGCAATATCTTCTTTGATTGCCAAACCCTTTTGAGCCAGTTCCTTGGGGAGCAGAGCATCTTTGGGATTGATCGTGATATAGTACGCCTGCGGAAGTTGATAGGTCAGATTCCAAAATGGTTCTTGAATAAACATTGGCGTCATGCGGCCAACACCCAGCTCCAAAAAGAGAATCTTTCTGTTTTTATTCCGTTGTAAGAACTGGTTGATCTTTCTGTATTCGCCCCTATACTTTTCTCCCTCAAGAAAGGTATATCCTCGTACCCATGGCTCCAGTTCCGCTCCGCACTGCGGGCAGCGGGGGATCAGCTCTGAGGGAATGCATAGATTTTTATCAATGGCGGCATTCATAGCGTAGACCATATCTTTGTTATAGAATATTTCATCGTGGCATCTCCGGCTACATTGGAAATATCGGGAATCGCCTTGGATGGCGCTCAATTTTTCTTCTGGAACTACTCGTGTAAACTGGAAGTCCTGGTTTGTGGTCATGATGTGATAGTTTTTCCCGGCCAACAGTTCCATCAGGTCATAATATGGTTTTCCCGTTTTGCACTCATATTCCATATAGCCCATCCGAGCAAGAAATGCCCACCGAGCTTCCGAGGATGAATACCGATAATAGAAACCGTTAAAAGCACCCGTATATCCATACTTTTTGTGAAACTCACCCAGGTATTTCTGAAAATAGCTGTCATTCTGGTAGAAAAAGTCGAACCCACAGGCAGCGGACATCCCAGCAGCAGCACCCACAAGGATGGCGTCTGATACTTCTATCTTTTCCAGCAGCTCGTGCGTGTATTTTGTCGGCTTATCAAAAAGCATGATTGACTTTCCTCCTACAAGGTGTTATTTTATAAATAGCACTTCCTTGGTCAAGTATATCATGTTAATTTATAAATTGCAACATTTTTTCGGAGGGAATGTAATGAAATATTCTACACGCCTGAGTGATGCTGTCCATCTCCTGCTGTTCGTTAAACTAAATCCAGGTCAAACTCTCTCCAGCGATGCGATTGCCAAAAGCATCTGTACGAACCCATCTTATGTACGGCAAATGATGGCAAAGCTAAAAGCTGCTGAATTGCTCAACAGCAATCGCGGACAGGCAAAACCTTCTCTTAGTCGGGAGGTATACGAGATTTCACTTCTGGATGTATACAGGGCAGTCGAGGGAGAAAAGCCCTTGCTTCACTTGGATACACACACAAACCCAGACTGTGGAGTTGGTGTTCATATCCAATATGCATTACAGACTTATTTCGATCAAGTGCAGAAAGAAACTGAGACAGCAATGAGTCAAATTACGCTGCAAGATATCCTTGACACCTATTATCAGAAAGCCCATATAGCAACTACATGAAAATGAGTGGAGATACTCAGTAATCCTCTGTAGGTTTCTTTGTAAAGTTGCAGTTTAACGAAAACCCAAATAAAATAACGATTCCCACTAAATTAATGATAACAACACTGACAAAAGGCCCAAAACGCAAAAAAGCACCACCTCCGGCCTGGCTTTCTGCCAGGTCAGAGGAGGTGCTTTTTCAAAAGGATTAGAAAAACCACCATTTCCAGCGGTTTTGGACAAAAAGCAAGGACGATTGCCTCGATACTCATTGTATCAAAGTAATCGTCCTTACATGGTCGGAGTGCCGGGATTCGAACCCGGGGCCTCTTGGACCCGAACCAAGCGCGATACCAAGCTTCGCCACACCCCGATATAAAGTTGGAAATGGCGAGAGGACGGGCTGAAGCCCGCCCTCTCGCTTTGGAGGCGCCACCCAGATTTGAACTGGGGCATCAGGATTTTGCAGACCCTTGCCTTACCACTTGGCTATGGCGCCAGACACTGTATTATATTCAAAAAGAAGTGCTTTAGCACTCCTTTTTGAAATTTTATGGAGCGAGTGACGAGGCTCGAACTCGCTACCTCCACCTTGGCAAGGTGGCGCTCTACCAGATGAGCTACACTCGC
>ERZ808028.2065-NODE-2065-length-10396-cov-3.990697_pt1 | contig 10396 bp, 7 predicted proteins | sample MGYA00380184_ERZ808028 | MGnify/ENA primary metagenome ERZ808028 (study PRJEB31490, sample SAMN06133397) | mouse gut metagenome | isolation source: J8_1 | host: mice | place: China: Chengdu | collected 2015-05 ...
TCAAAGCCACGTGCCGTGGCTTGATGCATCTCTTCCACTACGCTGTTTCACGGACTTTGCAGCAAGTGCAAAGTCCTAGGCTGAACTGTTACAATTGTTACGGCAACAATTCATTATCTTGGCAGTCTTTAATAAGGAAAGACTGCGGACATGGGAAAGGCATGGTTAGTCATTATGAAAAAATATTTAAAAATTCTGTGGACGCTTGCGCTGGTTCTTGCGCTTGCGAGCAGCTTTGGAGATGCTGCGGCACAGGCAAGAGAGGAGAACGATACCATACTTGGCGGTGTTTACATAGGCGAAGTTGACCTTTCAGGTATGACGGCGGATGAAGCGGCGCAGGCAGTCAACCAATTCGTGGACGGCTTAAAGAATAAAAATGTTACCTTCGGCGCGGCAGGCGGACGTTATGTGGCGGTAACGGCGGGCGAGCTGGGACTGAAATGGGAAAACACGGATGTTGTGTCGGAAGCTGCGGCAGTCGGGAAAAAAGGAAACTTTATCAAACGCTACATGGCAATTCAGGATTTGAAAAAGGGCAGTAAGGTATATGACCTTGAGCTGTCACTTGACGAGAATATGGTGCGCGCGGTTCTTGAGGAGCAGTGCACCGAATACAATATTCCTGCTAAGAACGCAACTATGACGCGCGTCAATGATGCCTTTGAAATTGAGGAGGGGCAGGCAGGCGAGGCGGTTAACATCGAAGCGTCGCTGCAAAAGGTATCGGAATATATCACAAACGAGTGGAACTATCAAGATGCGGCAATTGATTTGGTTGTTGACGTAACCGAGCCGAAAGGAACCGCCGAGGAGCTTTCCAAGCTCACCGATGTATTGGGAACCTTTACGACAAGCTACTCAACAAGCAGCGCGGCACGGTGCAAAAATATTGAAAACGGCTGTAACCTGATTAATTCCACAATTCTGTATCCGGGCGACGAGTTTTCGACTTACGAGTCGATAAAGCCGTTTACGGAGGCAAACGGTTATTTTCCGGCAGGCTCTTATTTGAACGGTAAAGTCGTGGAGAGTTTGGGCGGCGGTATTTGTCAGGTTTCGACAACACTTTACAACACGGTTCTTTTATCGGAGCTTGAGGTGACGGAACGGCATAACCATTCCATGATTGTGACGTATGTAAAGCCTTCTATGGATGCGGCAATCGCGGAATCGGCAGGCAAGGATTTTAAGTTTGTAAACAATTACAGCAATCCGATTTATATTGAAGGACATACGGAAAATAAGCAGATTACATTTACGATATATGGCGTGGAAGAGCGCTCGCCGGAACGTGAGGTGGTCTATGAGAGTGAAACATTGTCGGTAACGCGTCCCGACCATGAAGTGATTACCGCTGCGCCCGGTCAGGGAATTGGCTATATTCATGTGGAATCCGCACATATCGGATACACGGCACAGCTATGGAAGGTTGTTGTGGAAAACGGTGCGGAGGTCAGCCGTGATGTCATTAATAAGAGCGCATATAAGGTTTCGCCGAGAACGGCAACCGTGGGAATCAACACCGATAATCCGGCGCATGCGGCAAGGATGCAGGCGGCGATTGACTCGGGAAGCATTGATGCGTGCAAGGCAGAGGCGGCGGCTATTCAGGCGGAGGTTGCGGCGGCAGCGCAGCAGCAGGCGGATTTGGAGGCATATTATCAGGCGCTTCAACAGCAGCAGCTTGAAGCACAGCAGCAGGCGCAGCAGCAACAGCAGGCACAGCAGCCATAAATGCATTACATTAAGGGGATTTTAAATGAATTACGGAAAACTGAGCGAGGACGTATATGAGCGTTCGGTCGTGAAAGTGATAAAGACAAATTCAACAAATAACCGAAAATTTTACGATGGCGCAGGGATAGGGGATTTCTGCGCCATTTTTCCATATGGGGATGCCGATTGTAAAACCGCTGACGGTACAAATGCGCAGTTATTTGCTTTCGTGCAGGCAACGGCAGGCGGAAAAAATGCCGTGGCAAGAGCGTATGAGGCTGCGCTTAACTGCGCTGCGGCAAAAGGTGCGTTCGGTGATACAAATGGCAGCGCGTATGCGGGCGTTACGCTTTTTGTTCCGGAACGGCTCCGTGAGATTAAGGTGCGCGAGATGCTTGCGGAGACGGCGCAGCGTGCCGATGAACTGCGGATACCGGTCAGGAACGTGACGGTTCAGGTTTTGCCGTGGATTGGCGTTGAAACGGCAAACTGCGTTATTCATATGGCGCATTCCGGCAAGGCAGGCATGAAGGGTGCGGCGGCGGGAGACGACATTGTGATGACGAAGTGGCTTGGGCTGGAAGGTACGGCGGTGCTTGCAAGAAGCAGTCCCGACAGGCTGAAAGCGCGCTATCCGGCGGATATTGTGGAGGAAGCTGCGGACTTTTTAAAATATATTTCCGTGATACCGGAGGCAGCCTGCGCCGTGAAGTCCGGCGCAAGCTATATGCAGGCGGCAAGAGAAGGAGGCATCTATGGAGGACTTTGGGAGCTGGCTGCAAATAACAGTGTCGGACTGGTCGCAGACTTGGGTCACATACCCGTAAGGCAGGAAACCATTGAGGTATGCGAGTATTTTGATTTGAATCCCTATACGCTTATGGCTGGAGGAAGCCTGCTCGTTACGTGCAAAAACGGCGGTGCGTTGGTTCAGGAGCTTGCGCGGCGCGGTATCTTTGCGGCGGTGATTGGGAAAATCACGGAGGGAAAAGACCGGATTATCCGTCATGAGGACGAAAGCAGGTTTTTGGAGCCGGTGCGCGGGGATGAATTATATCAATATTATAAAAGGAGATTATAAAATGAGAGAACAGATTTTATCAATTATAGAAAAGAACAGCAGGATTGATTTGCGGGAACTTGCAATTATTCTTGGTGTCGACGAAACAACCATTATCAATGAGATGCAGAAAATGGAGCAGGAGGGTGTAATCTGCGGATACCATACGCTGATTGACTGGGAAAAGACGGACGTGGAAAAAGTGAACGCACTCATTGAGGTACGTGTCACGCCGCAGCGCGGAAACGGGTTTGACAGCGTGGCGGAGCGCATTTACAAATACCCGGAGGTCCATGCGGTGTATCTGATTTCGGGCGGTTATGACCTGCTGGTGTCGATAGAAGGGAAAACGCTCAAGGAGGTATCGCGTTTTGTGTCGGAAAAGCTTTCTACACTGGAAGCCGTTATCAGCACGGCGACGCACTTTATTTTAAAGAAATATAAAGACCACGGCACAATTCTCGGAACGAAAGAAACGGATGAAAGGATGCAGATAACACCATGAGAAATCCATTATCAAGTACCATCACACAAATAAAGCCTTCGGGTATCCGTAAGTTTTTTGATATTGTAAGCGAAATGAACGACCCTGACGTGATTTCACTCGGTGTTGGTGAGCCGGATTTTGAAACGCCGTGGCATATCCGTGACGAAGGAATCTATTCGCTTGAGAAAGGACGCACATTTTACACTTCAAACGCGGGACTTGTGGAGCTTCGGGAGGAGATTGGCAGATTTTTAAAACGAAGATATGATTTAAGCTATGACGCAAGAGAAGAAATTCTTGTGACGGTCGGCGGTTCGGAGGCGATTGACATTGCGCTGCGCGCGATGGTTGATCCGGGCGATGAAGTGCTTATTCCGCAGCCAAGCTATGTTTCCTATGAGCCGTGTGCCGTGCTTGCGGGCGCAAAGCCTGTGATTATTGAACTGAAGAATGAGAATCAGTTCAGACTAACTGCACAGGAGCTTGAGGACGCGATTACCGACAAGACGAAGATTTTGATTTTGCCGTTCCCAAACAATCCTACGGGTGCGATTATGGAACGCAAGGATTTGGAGGCAATTGCCGAGGTGATTAAAAAGCACGATTTGTTTGTGCTTTCCGACGAGATTTACTCGGAGCTTTGCTACACGGAGAAGCATGTGTCGATTGCAAATATTGACGGCATGTGGGAGCGCACGGTTTTGATTAACGGTTTTTCCAAGTCGCATGCGATGACGGGCTGGCGGCTCGGTTATGCGTGTGCGCCGGCACATATCATCGAACAGATGTACAAGATACACCAGTTCTGTATTATGTGTGCGCCGACAACTTCGCAGTATGCGGCGATTGACGCGATGCGAAACGGCGATGAGGACGTGCAGAAGATGCGGGAGTCCTATAATCAGAGAAGACGGTTTTTGGTACATGCGTTTCAGGAGATGGGGCTTTCGTGCTTTGAGCCGTTTGGGGCGTTTTACATATTCCCGTGCATCAAAGAGTTTGGCATGACGAGCGATGAGTTTGCAATGAAATTCTTAGATGCGGAGAAGGTGGCGGTTGTGCCGGGCACGGCGTTTGGCGACTGCGGCGAGGGATTTTTGCGTATTTCGTATGCGTATTCGCTGGAGAAGCTCAAAGTTGCGATTGGGCGTTTGGAGCGGTTTGTCAAGAAACTCCGTGAGGAGAAAAAAGGATGATGAACATTGTACTGCATCAACCTGAAATACCTGCAAATACAGGAAATATCGGACGAACCTGCGTTGCGACAGGAACCGTGCTGCATCTGATAGAACCGCTTGGGTTTCGGCTGACGGGCAAGGAGCTGCGCCGCGCGGGGATGGATTACTGGGAGCATTTGGATGTGCGCAGGTATATGAATTTTGAGGAATTTTTAGAAAAAAATTTTACGGACAATCCCGATGCGAAGCTTTGGATGGCGACGACGAAGGCGAAGAAAGTCTATACCGAAGCGTTTTTTGGCGAAAATGATTTTATCATGTTTGGCAGGGAGAGCGCGGGGATACCGGAGGAAATCCTCGTGGATTACGAGGATACCTGTATTCGGATACCGATGCGGGATAAGATTCGCAGCCTGAATTTATCAAACAGCGTGAGCATTGTTTTATATGAGGCGCTCAGACAGCAGGGATTTGAACATATGCAACTGGAAGGAGCGCTGCATCATAGAGAGTGGAGGACGTAAAGCAAAAGGAGGGGCGCGCATTCGCCCCTCTTTCAATATTTTTTAGTCCTCTTTATTAAGAAGCAGAGTCATTTTATTAACCATATCATTTATGGTATCTGCATGTGCAGTGACCTCTGCGGTATCGTTGGCATTACTTTCCGCCATTGCATTTATCGCACTGAACTGTTCATTCTCGTTTCGGATGCTTTCGGCAATATCCTGATTAATTAATACGGTGTTCTTAATAACCTCTGACTGCTCTCTGTGTGCATCTCCCATAGCTTTTATCGCAGCTACGGACACATTCAGCAAATCAGTCATATCTTTCATTCCGTCAAAAACGTTTGCGAAATATTCGTTTTGCTTTCCTAATTTTGCGGAATTTTCTTCTACCTGCGCAGTAATATCAACGACATTCTGCTGTACCCGCTCAATAACCGTTTGGACGTCTTTTAAAGATTCCTGCGTGTTATTAGCAAGATTACCGACTTCTGTAGCAACTACGGCAAAGCCTTTTCCTGCTTCCCCGGCTCGCGCGGCTTCAATTGCGGCATTCAATGCCAACAAATTAGTAGATGACGAAATCTCATTAATAAGGTTTAAAGTAACCCCTATTTCCTGAACGGCTTCCGTTAACTTTTCCGTTATGCTTGTTGTGGCATTCATGGATCGGGATACTTCAGTGTTGATTAGAGATAAATCATTCAGCAATTTCTCATTTTGTTTTGATTTATCCAAAAGGTTTTTGGAAGTATCCTCCACCTTTTCGACATTTTCAGCAACAACGTTTTCCCATTTATTCAGTTCGCTGAGATTATCCATACTTTCATCCGTCTTTGCGCTTAACAGATTATTTCCGGCGGCTAATTGCTCGCTTGTTGCTGCAAGTTCTTGCGCAGAAGCGCTTTCGTTTCCGGAAATTTCAGAGAGCGCCAGCCCTGCCGTATGTAATTTGTCGGACAGCTCCCGAACGGTGGCAAGCACGCTGGTGACATGTTCATTATTCTTTTCCAACTCATCTTTTTTTGCATTTACTAAGAAATGTGCAACAAAAAATACAAAGATAATTAATCCGGATAAGGATAATACTAATGCAACCAAACACATAATAATATCCGCCAGGAATAATTCATCTTTTACGGGAAGAAGATCCGTGCCTTTTATTATCCAGCCTATAAATAAAGAAATCATACATGCCAGACCGCTTCCCAGCAGCAGTTTAATATCTAAAAAGAATGCTATCAAAATAAGGAAAAAGAATAAAAATCCCCAAAAAGTTCTTGACGGAAGCATATATAACAGATAATTCCATTGGATAACTAAAATTACCGCGGAAAAGAGTTTACCGACTTTTAATCTGCCTTCTTTTAAATATCCATCTTTATCAAATGATGTTTTTATGATAAAAACTGCCATGATAAAAAACGTTACATCCATGATACCTAAACCGATTGTTGCAAGCCATGACACGGCAGGATACAGTCCAAACATTTTTTCCGTGTTAAACATGACCGTAGCACACATACAGGCGCTTACTAATATAATAAGCCCCCATTTAAAGACGGTAGATAAGTAAACTTCAACAGCTGTTTTTTTCCTGTTCATAAGATCTAACCTCCTAAAATGTAAATAGTTGAAAAATTCAGAAATTTACTAAAAAAGCCTTTTATCATAATAATATCAGATAAAAAGCCTGTTTTATGGCTATTAAGTTAAAGAGAGAACACAGTAACTGCAACTGTCAATTCTTTTCTTTTATCAATTTATACACTGCTACTGTTAGCAATATACCATTTTTAGACAATTTTGTCAATTTTTATATTTATATCAGATTATAACTATCAGATTATAAACTGCTTATAAACCGAGATGCCCAAAGTGCGGAGATTCTACTTGACCGTGCTCGTGCACGATGCTATAGTTATATTATAAATAACGGTTCGGAACGATAAAATTTCAATCAGTGAAAGGATGGGTGCGGTATGTATTACATAGGTGTGGATCTTGGAACTTCGGCAGTAAAACTTCTATTGATGGAGGGGAACGGAAAGATTGTGAATGTTGTGTCAAAGGAGTATCCCCTTTATTTCCCGAATCCGGGGTGGAGCGAGCAGAAGCCGGAGGATTGGTGGAGCGCGGTGAAAGAGGGATTGAAGCTCTTGACACGCGAGTTTGATAAGACCAAGGTTGCGGGTATCAGCTTCGGTGGTCAGATGCATGGGCTTGTCATTTTGGATAAGGACGACAATGTGATTCGTCCGGCAATCCTTTGGAACGACGGCAGGACGCAGGCGGAAACGGATTATCTGAACAATGAAATCGGGAAAGATAAGCTTTCCAAGTACACGGCAAATATTGCATTCACGGGCTTTACCGCACCGAAGATTTTGTGGGTAAAAAATAACGAGCCTGAAAACTTTGCAAAAATAGAGAAAATTATGCTGCCAAAAGACTACATTGCGTATATGCTGTCCGGCAGTTTCTGCACCGATGTGTCGGATGCGTCCGGGATGCTTTTGTTTGATGTGGAGCATAAGCACTGGTCGAAGGAAATGATTGAAATCTGCGGAATCAAAGAGTCACAGCTTGCAGCGATTTACGAGAGCTATGAAGTCGTGGGCACATTAAAGCCCGATGTGGCAAAGGAGCTTGGTTTTCCGGAGAGCGTTAAGGTTGCGGCGGGTGCAGGCGACAACGCGGCGGCGGCAATCGGGACCGGAACGGTCGGCGATGCAAGATGCAACATTTCCCTTGGAACGAGCGGTACGATTTTTATTTCCAATAAGAGCTTTGGCGTGGATAAAAACAATGCGCTTCATTCGTTCGCACATGCGGACGGCAGCTATCATCTGATGGGCTGTATGCTGAGCGCGGCTTCGTGCAATAAGTGGTGGATGGAGGAAATTTTACAGACGACGGATTTTGTAAAAGAGCAGGAACCGATTACGGATGAGAAGCTTGGAAACAATCATGTGTATTTTCTTCCGTATCTGATGGGGGAGCGTTCTCCGCATAACGACGCAAACGCGAGAGGAACGTTTATCGGTATGACAATGGATTCTTCGAGAGCGGATTTGTATCAGGCAGTGTTGGAGGGCGTAGCGTTTGCAATCCGCGATTCGTTCGAGGTGGCAAAGAGTCTCGGAATTGATATTCAGGCGTCAAAAATCTGCGGCGGCGGCGCAAAGAGCCCGCTTTGGAAGAAGATTTTTGCAAATGTCTTAAATATCCGCCTTGATATTATTGAGAGCGAAGAGGGACCGGGATACGGCGGAGCAATTCTTGCGGCTGTGGCATGCGGTGAGTATGCGTCGGTTCAGGAAGCGGCGGATAAGCTTGTAAAGGTGGTAGATACGGTGGAGCCTGACGCAGAGCTTGCGAAGCGGTATGAGGCGCGGTATCAGAAGTTTAAGAAAGTGTATCCGGCAGTGAAAGGAATTTTTGCGGAAATCCAGTAGGAAGTTTTTCCCTTGTTTTTGCCCTATGGCATTTGCAAGGGAAAAACTATTTTTTTGTGCATTTATATATTGTCAGTCATTTAATTTCGCGACTTTTTGAATACCGAATTTACTTCCGTTTTTCCTATATTGACGTGATTGGGGGCATATGGTAATATGATACAGATGTTGCTGATTTTGCGGCAAGATTTATATGGAGGGCAGGCGTATGGATTATTCAAGTAAGCTTTTTAAACAGACTGGCAAAGTCGCTCCGGTCAATGGAGATTGCGAGCAGCATAATGATATGAAGAGCGTTCAGAATTTGGAGACTGTCATCAATGAAGGTCTTCGCGTTGCCCTGCAGGAGGAGACACCCGACCGCACGCTGGAGGTGCTGCTAGAGCACTTGGGAAAGGCGCTGAACGGGGAGAGGACTTATATATTTGAACAGAACGAATCCGGCTGTGATGACAATACATATGAGTGGGTTGCCGATGGGGTAGAGCCGGAAAAGGATAATCTTCAGAATGTTCCTCCTGAGGTATGTGCGGCCTGGTATCAGAATTTTAGTATCGGCGGACATATTGTTATTGAGGATTTGGAGGATATTCGGGAGACGGATCCCCTTCAGTATGAGAATTTGAAAAATCAGAACATACATTCTTTGGTGGTTGTTCCCCTTTATAACGGTGAAAAGATTATCGGTTTTTACGGCGTGGACAATCCGCCGGTGAAATCATTGGAATACGCATCGAATATGCTTCAAACCGCGGCTTATTTTATCGTATCTTCCCTGAAACAGCGCAATTTGTTCCGTGAGCTTCAAAGGCAGGCAAGGCAGAGCCTGGAGGATATTTTGGAGGGTGCCAGGACCGGAATTTGGACAATCGAGCTGGAAGAAGGGTGCCAGCCAAGGATGTATGCGGACCGGACGATGCGGATTCTTTTAGGAGTAACGGATAAGATTGAACCGGAAGAGTGTTATCAGCACTGGTTTGAAAATGTTGAGCCGGACTATGTGGAAATGGTGCAGGAGGCAGTAAAAGAGATGCTGGAAACCGGACGTTCCGAGGTGATTTATCCGTGGCATCATCCTGAATTGGGAAAAATTTATGTCCGCTGCGGCGGTGTTCCTGATAAAACATTCACAAAACCGGGTGTCAGTCTGAACGGATACCACCAGGACATTACGGAGATTATGGTGACAAGAAAGAAACAGGAACAGGCGATTATGGAACTGTTGGAGAAGGTGAGATGGGCGAATTCGGCAAAGAGCGAATTTCTTTCCCATATGTCACACGATCTTCGTACGCCAATCAACGGAATCCTGGGAATGCTGGAAATCATGGAAAAAATTCAGGATGATCCCGAGCAGCAAAAAGCGTGCCGGAAGAAAATCCGTGTCTCAACGCAGCATTTGCTTTCTTTGGTGAACGACGTTCTTCAGGTCAGCAAACTCGAGACAGGAAGACTGGTTGAGGTGGAGGAGCCGTTTGATATTCATGAAATCTTGGAAGACTGCATTACAATTATGTCGGTTCAGGCGCAGGAGCGGAGGATTAGGCTTGAGCTGAAGGAGAGTGACCTGCAGCATGGCAGACTGATTGGGAATCCGCTGCATTTGAGGAAAATCCTGATGAATGTCATTGATAATGCCATTAAATACAACCGCCCTCACGGTTCCGTGTTTGTACAGGCAAAAGAGATTAGCTGCCAAAACGGGACTGCGAATTTCCTGTTTGTGATTGAGGATACGGGAATCGGAATTGGGGAGGAATTCAAAAATCACATTTTTGAGCCGTTTACCCAGGAGCAGCAAGACGCAAGAACACATTATAACGGCGTTGGTCTTGGCATGTCTATTATGAAAAAGCTGACAGATCAAATGAAGGGAACTGTTGAGATAGAGAGCCAGCCCGGCAAGGGCAGCGTGGTGCGCATTATGCTGCCGATTCGGGTTGATGGGACGTGGCGTGCGCAGCCTGTGGATGTGGAGCGCGATTTGC
>ERZ808028.2067-NODE-2067-length-10390-cov-4.706584_pt1 | contig 10390 bp, 10 predicted proteins | sample MGYA00380184_ERZ808028 | MGnify/ENA primary metagenome ERZ808028 (study PRJEB31490, sample SAMN06133397) | mouse gut metagenome | isolation source: J8_1 | host: mice | place: China: Chengdu | collected 2015-05 ...
CGTGCCCGCCGGCATGAAGAACCCTACCAGCGGCGACTTTTCCATTATGCTGAACTCTGTCCACGCGGCGCAGCAGCCCCACTCTTTCATCTACAGGGGCTGGGCTGTCAGGACAAACGGCAATAAACTCGCCCATACTGTTCTCCGCGGTTCCGTCAACAAATACGGCAGGAGCCTGCCCAACTATCATTATGAAGACCTGAATACTTTGCTGGAATTATACAATGAACGGGATCTCGTCAATCCCGCCTGCATCATTGACTCCAACCACAACAATTCCAACAAACAGTTTAAACAGCAGATCCGTATCGTCAAGGAAGTGCTGCACAGCAGGAAATTGAATCCTGATATTCATAAACTTGTGAAAGGCGTTATGGTGGAAAGCTATCTGGAGGAGGGCTGTCAGAAGATTGGCGGCGGCGTCTACGGGAAGTCCATCACGGATCCCTGCCTCGGATGGGAGGATACGGAGCGGTTGATCTACGATATTGCGGAATATGAGTGAGTGTCAATTAGCGGAAAATTTTAATTTTTTTGTTGACCTCCATTGCTCTAATGTGTTAGATTAAATATAGTCTAATACATTAGAGCAATGGAGGTTTTTCTATGGACACACCGAAAATTTTTGAAAGCGAATATCGTTTCTGCCTGATCCTCTGGGAGCACGAACCCATAAAGAGCAAAGATCTTGTCAATCTCTGCAAAGAACAGCTCGGCTGGAAGTCCACGACAACCTATACGGTCATAAAGCGGCTGTCCGAGCGGGGGATCCTCAAAAATGAAAATACGATCGTCACTTCCCTGATCTCCAAAGATAAGATTCAGGAAGCGGAGATGGAGGAGCTGATCGAGAAGAAGTTTGAGGGTTCCCTTCCTGCTTTTATCGCCGCTTTCGGGCGGCATAAGAGATTGTCGGATGAAAAAATGGAAGAACTGAAAAAGCTGATCGGGGAGGAGATATGACATGATGACTGCCCTTTTTTTGAAAATTCTCAACATGAGCATCACGGCCGGCTGGATCGTGCTTGCGGTCATGCTGCTCAGGCTCCTTCTTCGGAAAATGCCGAAACAGTTTACCTGCATGCTCTGGGGGCTGGTGGGGCTGCGCCTGATCCTTCCCTTTTCACCGGAAAGCATCTTCAGCCTGATCCCCAGCGCCGAAACCGTTCCCCAAACACTGCAGCCCGGAGAATTTCCGGAGATCCGCAGCGGCGTCACGGCGATAGACCGGGTAGTCAATCCCGCGGCAAAGTATTCTTTTTCCCGGCTGCCCGTGGAGACATCCGGTGCGGACGCGATGGAATTCCTCCTGCGCAGCGCGGTCCTTGTCTGGTTTGCCGGCATGTTTCTTATGCTGTTTTATCTTGTTTTCAGCTATCTTAAGCTGCAGAGGAACATGCGCACCGCCGTGCTGCTGCAGGACAATATCTGGCAGAGCGACTGCGTGCACTCTCCTTTTATCCTCGGCCTGATAAGGCCGCGGATCTATATCCCTTTCCGGCTGAAGGAGGATGTCCTTGCCCATGTGCTTGCCCATGAAAGGGCGCACCTTGCACGCAAAGACCATCTGACAAAGGCGTTTGCCTTCCTGCTGCTCTCCGTCTACTGGTTCCACCCTCTGATCTGGGCGGCTTACCTTCTGTTATGCCGCGATATTGAGCTCGCCTGTGATGAGAGAGTGATCCGGAATCTGGGGGAGGAGGAAACGAAAAGCTATCTGCTCTCGCTGATCGGATACGACAGGGAGGAAGGCCGCAAAAAAATGCCGGTCCTCGCCTGCCCTCTGGCTTTCGGGGAGGTGGACCTGAAAGAGCGGATCATCCGGGCCAAAACATGGAAAAAACCGGCGTCTATCCTGATCCTTCTGACCGCTGCAGTATGCGTCATCGCAGCCCTCTGCCTGCTGACCGACCCGAAGGAAGAACTTCCGGGCGCACCGGAACCTTTTGGCCATCCCTATCAGGTTGACGACATTGTTTATGCGGCGCCCTGGTATGATTTTTCCTTTACACCCGAGACCGCGCCCTTCTATATTCTCGCCAAAGACTACCAGCTCATGGAATCTGCGGATACCTCTCTCGAAAGAGGAAATACAGAAGACCAGTGGATCTCCTGCGGCACTGCGCAAAAGCTCCGGCTGACCAGAAAAAACTTTGCAAATGACATAGATATCGACACCGAAAACAGTCAGAACGGCTTTTTTCTTCCCGACCTTTTAAAAGAAAACAAAGAAGCGTGGATCGTAAACCGCCCGCAGCGGGAGAGACAGATCCTTTACTATATCCTGCTGCAGAAAAACGGAGACGTTTATCTCTGCTACGGATACCCTGTCGACGAAGTGTCCACTGATGCCGTCGGGGAGGCAAAGTCCTCCGTCCGCTGGATCTTCAAACTCTCCGTCATGGAAGAGGAGGATCTTTCTGCCGAAACACTGTTTTCTTACCGCACAAAATATATCGGGGACAATTCCGCCGTCGGGAATATCATCTATAATCTGACTTTCCCGCAGGATATGGCTTATCGGCAGTTTGCGCTGCAGACAGACGACAGCGAGCCTTACGCCGTGACCATAACCTTCGCCCTTTCCGAAGAAGAAAAGGAACAATATGACAGTCATGGCGCCAACCGCCAAAAAGAAACCGCCCTGCTGCAAAAAAACGCCTGCATCCTGTTTTCGCTGATCGAAAATGCGGAGATCGTCAACTTTAAGCTGGTGGACGAAACCGATGAAACAAAACGCCCCCTGACGCTCGTCTATACGAGGCAGTGGGCGGAATCCGAAACGGGCTGCAGCTTATGGACAGAAAGCGAAACCGCAGAACAGTTTGAAGTGCTGCTGATAAAACTGAACCAACGCCTGCACGCTCTGCGAGCAGGCTTATGCTAAAAACCGGTGCCCTGACAGGCGGCGGTCTAATAACCTGCTTTCTCTAAAATATGGTCCGCCAGGAGCGCATACTCATGCCACATATAATAATACTCTGCCTGACCTTCTTTCAGTTCATCCAGAGAACGCAGCCGCTCTCTCTTCTGAAACCTCTCCGAAAAAACGGGGTATGTACCATCCCACGGCTTGAAAGCTGTTCCCGCAAAATGAAGGATCGCCGGAATGTAGTCGGGCTTTTTCGTCCTCCTGTCAAAATACCAGAGGCAGAAGTTATAAGGCATATACCACAGATCTCTGATCTCCGGAAAACCATAACACCTGATATCACCCACAAAGGCCGCCGCCAAAAGCCCCTGATCCCCCCAGTAAATATCGTGGTTATCCACCCCCAACAGAACGCGCAGCATCTTGGACAGATACTGATAATCCGCCAGAGTCCTCCCATCCTCTCTCATTTTGGCCAGATTCATCATATAGGAGCCGGAATTAAATATCCCCCTCAGGATAGAGGGAAGCCCGATCAGCGGATCCCCCAGATCATCCGACTCGAACAATACCTGCTCACCGGCACGTATTTTATAGCCTGAAGCTGTCACCACAAGGCTTTTTCCCTGAAAATCATAGTGATAATACGGATCGATATCCCCCACGATCAGCGTATCGCCCGCATCAAGATACAAAACCCTGTCGACGTCCTCCGGCAGCAGCAGATGGGCGCACAGGGAATAGTATGCCTCGCCTGCCCAACCGGTCCCGTATTTTGCCAGTTCCTCATAAACTTCCGCGTGCGGCACTGTTATCTCGTGAAAATGGATCATCCCATTATTCAGCTTCTCGCAGAGGGCCTTCAGCATTTCTATATTTTTCTGACTGACCCGGCTGTGGAGGAAAAAGAAATCGATCTCCGCATCCTTCAGGTTATATGCCATTGCTGTAAGCCCTACCGCCACATACGGTACCAGCCCGTCGTCGCAGGACGTCATGATATTATACTGCTTTTTCATATGCTCCCCGCCTTTCTCCAACCATAGATATTAAGAAATGGCAAATATTTTGTCATTTGCTGTATCTATCACACATTCTCGATCTGCCAGTCGATCGGCGCAAGGCCGTTCGCCTGCAGATACTCATTCGTCTTGCTGAAAGGCTTGCTGCCGAAGAACCCTCTGTAGGCAGACAGGGGGCTTGGATGGGGCGCCTCCAGGATCAGATGTTTCGGATTGTGCAGCATGGACTTTTTCGTCTGCGCGGGCTTCCCCCAGAGAATGAACACCATGGGGCGATCCTGCTCGCTGCAGATCCGGATGCAGGCGTCCGTGAAGTCCTCCTAGTCGATACCCCTGTGGGAATTTGCCGCATGCGCACGCACTGTCAGCACCGTATTGAGCAGCAATACCCCCTGCTTCGCCCATTTCACAAGATAACCGTTGTTCGGGATATAACAGCCCAGATCGTCATGCAGCTCCTGATAAATATTCACAAGGGATGGCGGGATCTCCACATCCGGCTTCACTGAAAAACAAAGCCCGTGTGCCTGCCCGTCATTGTGGTAAGGATCCTGTCCTAAAATGACCACTTTTACGTCCGCCAGCGGTGTCAAATGAAACGCCGTAAAAATATCCTCGGACGCCGGGAATATTTTTCTGGTATTATACTCCTCCCTCACCTTTTCAAATAGCTTTCTGTAGTAAGGTTTCTGAAATTCCTGTTTTAACGGTTCCAGCCAATCATTGTCAATCGCTGCCATCTTCTGTTTCTCCTTTATATTTTCTGTTGTCAAACTTCCGTCCGAAACAGTCCCTTGCTGCGCATCATATTTCCCGCCTGCTCTTCCTGCAGCCGCACAGCTTTCGATTCTCCGCCTGCTCCCTCGCGTCCGCACGTTCCAGACTCTCCGCCACTCACTCTACAGCCGTACCGGAACGCCCTGCCCCGCAAGATATTCCTTTACCTGACGGATCTCCAGCTCTTTATAGTGGAACAGGGATGCCGCCAGCGCCGCCTCCGCCTTTCCCTCCGTCAGTGCCTCATAAAAATGCTCAAGTGTTCCCGCGCCGCCGGAAGCGATCACCGGGACGGATACGGCTTCCGCCACCTGTCTCGTCAGCTCTATATCATATCCCGCCTTCGTGCCGTCACAGTCCATGCTTGTCAGCAGGATTTCCCCGGCGCCCAGCTTTTCCGCTCTTGTCACCCACTCTATCACATCGATTCCCATATCGATGCGGCCGCCATGCTTATAAATGTTGAAACCGCTGCCGTCGGCACGTCTTTTCGCATCCACCGCCAACACCACACACTGGCTTCCGAATTTATCAGCCGCCTCGCTGATCAGCTCCGGCCTGTCTATGGCCGCGGAATTGACGGAGATCTTATCCGCCCCTTCCCGGAGCAGCACCTTAAAATCCTCTACGGTCCGGATACCGCCGCCCACGGTAAAGGGAATAAATACCCGCTCCGCCACCTTGCGCACCATATCCACCACGGTTCCTCTCTCATCGGAGGAAGCCGTGATATCCAGAAAAACCACTTCATCCGCGCCGGCCCTGTCATACGCCGCCGCGATCTCCACCGGATCTCCCGCATCCCGCAGATTTACAAAATTAACGCCTTTTACCACCCTGCCCTTGTTGACGTCCAGACAGGGAATGATCCTCTTTGTGTGCATATATTCTCACTTTCATTCTGTTTTGTGTTACCGCAAAAGCCTTATCTCACATTCAGGCTGCACACGATAAAACGCCGGTTGAATATCCCTGTTTACTCATAATTCCAGAAAATTCCTGAGGATCTGCAGTCCCGCATCCGAACTCTTCTCCGGATGAAACTGACAGGCGAAAATATTGCCCTGCTCGACGGACGCTTCCACCGTGACACCGTACTCGGCGGTTGCCTTCACGATACTCTTATCCGCCGCCTGCAGATAATAGGAATGTACGAAATAGACATAGGAACCCTCCGGCACATTCCGAAAAAGCCTTCCCTCCGAAGGATACTCCAGAGCATTCCACCCAATCTGCGGTACCTTAAGTCCCTCTGCATTCGGAATCCGGACGATCCTCCCCGGGAGGATCCCAAGCCCCCTCACACCGGGACTCTCCTCGCTTTCCTCAAATAAAAGCTGCAGCCCGAGACAGATTCCCAGAAAGGGTGTTCCCCGTTCGGCTGTCTCTTTTATAACCGGAATAAGCCCAAACCCTTCCAGTTTCGCCATCGCATCCCCGAAATTCCCTACCCCCGGCAGGATCACTCTTTCGGCCTTTACGATCTCTTTCGGATCTCTTGTGACAATCACTGCCTCTCCCAGAAATTCCAGGGCTTTCTGCACACTTTTTATATTTCCCGCATCGTAATCAATCACCGCTGTCATTCAAATATTCCTCTTCCTCCGGCAGTAAATCTTCTAAATCGGAATACTCTGCTTCTTCTTCCGTTTCTTCCTCTTCCTGCCGCTCGATCTCCGCCTTGCTCAGATAAACTTCTCCGCTCACCAGCGCTTCCAACTGCAGGCTGTACTCATAATCATCCTTCAGCGCATTGATCTCCCACGCGCCTTCCTCCGACAGACTGTATTTATCCTGCAGTATTTTCAGGATATTCTGATATTCTTCGATCAGTTCCGGCGTGATCACCTTCGGCTCACTGTTCTGCACTATTTCCTGATACTTATCCACGCCTTTCATCAAATCTTCCAATGCTATTACCGGTTTTTCCATCTTCAGATGATTTTCATAAGCTTCCTCGGCGTGTTTTAAGTGCAATATCGCGGAAGACTGCATAAACAGCAGCTGATCTTCCTCTTTCAGATTTTGACCGTTCATCAACCGATAAGCCGTCTCAAAATCTTTATCATAGAACGCATTTCTCGCATCTGTCAGATGCAGCGTATCCATTCCGATCGTATTCATCAGTAAAATACCGGCCGCGATCGAAGCACAAAACAGTACCCAGACAAACACCTTTTTCTTGGGAAGCTTTTTGGCCGCCCGTCTTTCCTTCTCTGCCTTTTCGGCCTTTTCTGCCTTTTTCTTTGCCTTTTCGGCATTTTTTTCCTTCTGCTGCTTTTCCTTTGCCGCCTTTTTAGGATCCGGTCCTTCTTTTTTAGCCGGTTTTTTCTTCTTTTCCTTCTTTTTTTTCTCTGCCTTCGCGTTTTCTTTTTTACCTGTATCTTCCGACTGCTCTTTTTTTCCTGCCGGCTTTTCCGCTTCCTCATCCAGATCATCATCATCCGAGCCAAAGAAAAGCATGGCGAGCTTTTTCCCGAAGCCTTCCTTTTTTTCTTTCTTTTTATCAGACGATCTTTTCTCTTTCTTTGCTTTTTTCCCCTTCGACTTACTCTCTTTTTCAGCTTCCTTTTCAGGTTTGCTCTCCGATTCTTTTTCAGGCTCCCCCTCAGCCTCTCCCAAAAGATCTTCTTCCATCTCCGGTGTCAGTCCCAGCAGATCCTTTACATCATCCGAATCCAGATCCACATCGCTGCCAAAGGCCATATCCTCCGCAGTTCCCTCATCAGCTACCATTTCATGGTTATCCGACATTGAAAGCAGATCCTGAATATCAGACAGCTCATCACTGGTGCTCAACAGATCAGAAAGTTCTTTATCTTCTTTTCTCTTTGGAGCCGTTTTTTCAGAAACAGTTTTACTGCCGCCTGTCTCCTGATCCAAAACCCGATCTATCTCTTCCTCCGACATATCAAGCAAAGCCAGCGGATCTACCAGCATCCCATCCTCTTTCTTATTCGATACGGATTCCGACGCCTTATCATCTTCCATATCCATCAACGTTTTCGATGCCCTGCCTCCCTCCATATCCATCAAGGTTTCCGGCAGACCCTCCATCAGATCATCATCCGGTATTTCCGGCAGATCCCCCATCAGATCATCATCAGATATCTCTCCCAGCATATCATCCATGATATCAGAAACAGACGTCTCCTCACTCTGATCAGGCGGCACTTTATTCTCATTTTCCATAACAGCCTTCAACATTTCTTCCAAACGTTCTTCATCAGAATTCATTATTTCTATGCCTCCAAAATCAACAATATATTATAATTCATTTAAAAAACTTACAGGGTCTTTCCTGACTGATGTTCCCCGCATACTTATTTCTTCAGATAATTGATACAAACTGCTATGTACTCTCCAAAATACAGACTTCTGGTTATAAAAACACATCTTTTCAAAGGGCCACCTGATCACGGAAGGAAACTCCATACCGACTCCCAATTCCAAAATACAAAGTCTCCTGTTCACCGTACCCTGCAGCCACTTCGTATACCGCTTCCAGCTCTCCAGATAACCGCCCTCATGGTATTTGGGTTCCCCGTATTGATTCATAACAAGCGGCGCTCCGCAATCCGGACATTTCGGCTCTTTCAATTCTTCAAGAGAAACTCTGTCCTCTATCCAGCCGCATATCATATTCCACGGTCCTTCTTCCGCCGGAAACAGCTTTTCCCTGCAGTTATCCGCACACTGCATCATTTCATAACCGCCGCAGGGCAAAGTGATCCTCTCCCGCTCAAAACCGATATGCCGTATCAGATCATCACTGCTTAAAGAAACAATAAAATAATTTTTATTTTCCAAAAAGCCCTTTAACTTGTTATATGCATCGACAATTTCCGGATGGTACGCCGGTCTTAAATAATATCGGATCAAAAAAGGAATCAGCCACCCTTTACTTTCGTCTTCCTGAAGGACAGCAAATTTTTCATTGAAATTAGGTATTTTTTTTAAATTCTGAAGTGTTACCTGCATCTCCCCGCCAATACCGACAAGCACAAGTTCAGCTTCCTTTACATCCTGAATCGGCATAATTTCCCTCACATACAGATCAAGCCGGGTGCGGGCAGCTTATGCTGCATCTTTCCTCTCCTCACCCGTACTATCGAGCAGGGTACGGGCAACCTATGCTGCATCTTTCCCTTCCGCACCAGTACAATCGAACAGGAAAGATTTTTCCCTGCTCGCCGCGCAGGATACACGTCAGCCTGCTGACATACTTCATCTGTGCGCCCTTGCGCATATAAAAGAGTGTACCTTGGAATCGGTACACTCTTCTTGCACTTCTATAACATTTATCTGGTCAGCTCATCTATCACTCTTACCAGATTACCGATTTCCGGTTTTGACAGCTGCGCATTCGCACCAAGTGCCTCACCTTTTCTTTTCATTTCATCATTTACCAGAGACGAGAAAATAACGATCGGGATATCCGCTGTCTCAGGATCTTCCTTCACAAGCTTAGTCAGGCGGTGCCCGTCCATCAGCGGCATCTCAATATCCGTAATGATGCATTGTACATGATCTTTCAGAGTACCATCTTTCTTACAAGTCTGAATAACATCATACGCTTCCTGTCCGTTCTTTGTATGGATCAGATTATGATATCCTGCCTTCTTCAGGGAATCTACGATCAGTTTATTCAACAGGACGGAATCTTCCGCGATCAGAACCGGCACATCACTTCTTTCCCTCTCTCCCAACTCATCGATATCCGTGATCTTCAGTCCTGTTTCAGGATTGATATCAGATACGATCTTCTCAAAATCAAGAATGATGATCAGCTTATTATTATATTTAATGATCCCGGTAGAAATCCCCTCTTCTGTCGTACTCACTGTGGCATCCGGTTTTATAATATCTCTCCAGGACACCCTGTGTATACCGACAACGTTATCTACATGAAATGCAATATCCAGTTTATTAAAGTTCGTGATAATAAATAATCCGGAGGGCTTGCATTCTCCTCTCTGGAGGCAGTTCTTCAGATCGATCGCTGTGATCATCGTTTCACGCGGCATAAAGATCCCCTCTATACTCGGATGAGCATTGGGAACCGGTGTCACCGGCTGATAAGTAATGATCTCTTTCACCTTCGCCACATTAATGCCATAAGAATTTCCATCCAGAATAAATTCCAATACCTCAAGTTCGTTCGTTCCGTTCTCTAACAAAATCTTCGTATCCATATTCCACCTCACATTAATATCGGTCTATCATGGGATTTACCCGTAAATCTATCACAATTATACCACAGCATTTCCAAATTGCATACTATAAAAGATAAAAAAAAGAAGCAAGCTGCTTCTTTTTTATCTTTTGTACCTTATTATTTTCGCTTATGTAAATGTAAACCTTTGATTTACATGTGAGTTTCGCATCGAAAACTCAAATGCACCACTCTATCTCTGAAGGTTCATACCCTCAAAACCGAACACTGAAATCTTCCATCCTTCCTTCTCCCTCAACCTTCTGGTCAAGCTCTCGGCCTATTAGTACGGGTCAGCACAAACATCGCTGCTCTTACACCTCCCGCCTATCTACCTCCTCGTCTCGGAGGGGCCTCCCTTCTTTCGAAGCGGATATCTCATCTCGAGGGGGGCTTCACGCTTAGATGCCTTCAGCGTTTATCCCTGCCGGGCTTGGCTACCCTGCCGTGGGGTTGGTCCCCAACAGGTGCACCAGCGGCCCGTCCGTCCCGGTCCTCTCGTAC
>ERZ808028.2069-NODE-2069-length-10383-cov-3.381040_pt1 | contig 10383 bp, 9 predicted proteins | sample MGYA00380184_ERZ808028 | MGnify/ENA primary metagenome ERZ808028 (study PRJEB31490, sample SAMN06133397) | mouse gut metagenome | isolation source: J8_1 | host: mice | place: China: Chengdu | collected 2015-05 ...
AGCTGGCGGTGCTGCCTATGTTGCGCTGCAGGTTCGCACGCACACCCACAACCCAGGCCGCGACCTGGCATACGCTTTGAACTGGGCAAAGAACGCGCAGCCAGGCGAGACTTTGGAATCGACTGCCGCTGATGGCGCGCAGCCAGATCTCAAGGACTTGGTCGATGAGTCTGCTGTTTTGGAGATTACTGACCACCAGGACTTCGCATGGTGGATTCCTGAGGGCACGCAGATCACCCCAGAGATCGCGCAGACCCTGAACCAGGCGAACGAGACTGTTATTGAATCCCACCAGGTGGGTGCGGATATCGATGGCACTTTGTTCTGGGCTAACTCCGGCGGGGATAAAGCGCACATCCGCTGGGTATTCCCAATTGAGAACGAAACCGGTTTGTTGAACGCGATTGCCCGCGTTGCTGCTCGTGGTGAGATGAACCTTGGCGAGGGCACCAAGTTCGCTGGTGTTTTCCGTACCCACGGTTTGATTGCGCCAGTCTTTGACCTGCAGCCTGATGTTGCTTATGACTCTTATGAGTCCGAGCTTGCTCGCGTCGAGAAAGCCTTGAAGGCCGAAATCGACAATGATGCACAGCTCAATCCTGATGAGCGCAAGCAGCTGGAGAACCTGAAGTCGCGTCAGGTGACCCTGCGCTAGTACCCGCGTTAACGCTCGCGTGGCTCAAAGCCTGCTTTCTGGCTCCCGAGGGGGTGCGAAAGCAGGCTTTTTCTGTGCTTTTCGGCGTTTTCGGCGGCACCTGTGGATAACTATGCCGTTTGGGTGACGTGTCATGTGAAATTTGAGCAGTTTTTTGAACTTGCCCTAGCGTGGGGTTGCGTTGCTCTTTTAGTGTCGAAGTCATGGACGAATTGGACGAATTAATGAAAGCTTTCAAGCTTCTTACCAGCAAAGGCATCGGATTCCTACGGCTGTGTGCTGAGTGCTCACCCTACGATCTAGCCGATGACGGCATTGAAATATCCTTAGCCAAAAAATACGCCAAACTCGCAGACACACTTTTTAGCCCCTGCGACTCCCCGCGCATCCAACGCGAAGCCATCGCGCTTGCCGAACAAAGGGAATTGAGCGTGAACCATCTTCTGATGATCAACAAACACGCGAAGAAGCTTAAAGCCCGCGGTGCGGCGTGGAACCTGCGTGCCGAACTTATTGCCCGTGAGGGCTCTTTGGAAGAAGTCGAAGCCTACGCTAAAACCCGCGTCACGGAAGAAGGCGGCAACAAACCGAAACAGCGCGGCGTACGCGTAGGACGCGTCATCGACGGCCTGCGCACTATTAGCATCACTGATACCCAGCGCCGTATTACTGACCTCGAGAAAACCCTCGACGCCGCTGTCGAAAACGATAATGACCGACCTCGTTCCGAAGCACTATTAGAACCATTCTGGGATTTAGTCGAAGGCAACGGCACCGGCCTCATTAAGCCCGAGTACCGCACCGTGATTGCTATTGGTCTCGATGATTTCGCGAAAGTTAGCTGCGGCAAAGGCGCGGAAGTCATCGTCGCGCTTTCTGATGGCACGACCATGACGGGCGCTGAGTTCATTAACGCTGCGATGGCCGGCTCCCTTGGTGACAAGCTCTACGTTGGGCTCTTTCATCCCACCGCCGGCCCCGTGAATCTTTATGAGGCCCGTTTCGCATCAGAGAAGCTGCGCACCTTGGCCATGGCGGAAAACCTGGTGTGCCCGTGGCCGGATTGCAATGTGCCGGCCGATAGGTGCCAGGTTCACCACATCGACGCCCACAAGCACGGAGGCCATACGAAGCCGTCGAATCTGACGATGCTGTGCAAGTACCACAACGGCGTCAACGACGATGACGGCCTAGCTACGCCGGGCCGAAAGAGACGAAAACGACCCAAGCGGGGCAAACCCAGCCGCGGAAGGATGCGACGTCACCGCGGCAAAGTACGCCTGCGCACCCCAGGCGGAAAGCTCGTGGGCAACACGCATGACCTGAGCAACATGGGGGCGATGGACCTGATCTAACGCTCAGCCGCGCCCAGTAGACGGTGAGCACGCAAGACCCGATTAGGAACTCGGTCTAATCGGGTAATTTGGCGATCCCTTTTTAGAAACCAGATCTCGCGGAGCCGGTAAAGCGGACTGGCTTTAGCCAGGGGCATTTACTCCGAGGATTTACTGCATGGAGCTAAACAACTCCTGGGCGCCGGCTTCGTCCCAGAGGACAACGTTGCCGACGTTGGTGTCCATGAATCCACCGACCGGTACGGTTTCGGTGTCCACGCCGGAAGACATCGCTAGTGCTACGCGGGCAAGGTGCCAGACGTGGTCATCTTCGTTGACCATAAACGACTTCGAGGTGTTGTTGATCAAAGAGATAGCGCGGAATGGATTGATCAAAGTTGCTGGAGAGGTGATTTTGTCCAGGAGGGCGGCGAAGAATTCACGTTGTCGCTGTACGCGATCCAAATCGCCTTGCGCGGTAGCGCGGGTGCGGACGTAGCCTAGTGCGTCGGCGCCTTTTAGGTCTTGGCAACCGGCGGCCAAATCAATACCAGCGAGAGGATCTGTGATGGCTTCTTCCACACAGATTTCTACACCACCGACGGAATCGACGACATTCGCAAGTCCGCCCATACCGATTTCGGCGTAGTGGTCAATACCGACGCCCGTTGCTTCTTCGACAGTTTGTGCCAGCAGTTGCGGGCCACCGTAGGTAAAGGCAGCGTTGATCTTATCGGAGCCGAATCCTGGCACATTGACGTAGCTATCACGTGGGATAGACACCAATTGCGCTGTGCCAGAACGCGGGATGTGCAGCAGCATAATGGTGTCGGTGCGGCCGATGCCGACATCGCCACCGGTTCCGAGCTCAGCTTGGTCTTCTTCGCTTAAGCCTTGGCGGGAGTCCGAACCAACTAGCAACCAATTCGTGCCGGAGCCGCTGGAAGCATTACCAGGAGGTAAGGCGTCGGTGCGCGAGAGCCGAGAATCTGTCCAGAAGACAAAAAGCACGAGGGAGATAACCAGCGCGAGAACAATCCAGCCTGAGCAGCCGAAGAAACGCTTGACGGGGTTGCCACGTTTGCGTCGGGCTCCGCCTTGACGTGGGGGAATACCACGGCCCGTTCCACGCCTGGTTCCACGACCGCGGGATCCGCCGACCTGCCCGGCGCCTTGAAATTGCCGCTGAACAGGTGCCTGGTTGTCGTTATAGCCTTCCGGCGGCATCTGCTGGCGAGGGCGTCGCTGAGAGGCGCCAGCAACGGCACCCGTGGTGCGTGCTGCGTGAGGGCCGATATCGAAGCGGGTGGCCTCAGGCTGCTGACGGTTGGTAGAAGGATTGACCGCACGGAAAGACCCGGCCGAAGGTTCTTGGCGGCTCTGCGGCTGCGGGGTGCGCGGTGTGCGGGGCGGCTGCTGCGCACCACCCCGGGAAGCGGGACGCTGGGACCCAGGACGCTGGGACCCAGGACGCTGTGGACTTCCACCTTCGCGGCGCATGACGGGGCGACCGTAGCGGTCTCTTAAAGGCTGCCCATCGGCGCCAATGACATAACGAGACGAGCGGTCGCCAGCACGGCGGGATTCGCGGTCGGGGTCATGGCCGGAAGAATTCATGGATTAAGACTACAAGCCTTAGGCCCTGATCTAGAACCAATCTGCAGCGGCGCGCAGGATTCGTGCGGGATTACAGACCGAATATGGAGAGATCTCCCAGCAAGGAATAACCGACAAAAGCGATGGCATCGATAAGAAAATGTGCGATGACAAGGGGCCACACGCGCCCGGTGCGGTGGTAGAAGTAGCAAAAGACGAGGCCCATGATGATATTGCCGAAGCCAGCGGAGACACCTTGGTAGAGGTGATAAGAGCCGCGCAACAGCGAAGACGCGCCGATAAGCGCGGGAAGTGACCAGCCGAGGTGCTTGAGCCTAGTCATCAGCCACATGACCACCACGATTTCCTCGCCGAAAGCATTGGCGCCCGACCATAACAGCAGCGCGGGCGCTTCAACCCACGGGTTAGTAAATGCGGTAGGGATAACTTCCATGGACAGGCCCAGGTGCACGGCGGAGACATAGAGGACAAGCCCCGGGATGCCGATGAGGGCGGCGAGACCGGCACCCCAGCTGATATCGGAAAGTTTCGGCATGGCCAAGCGAATCCCAGAGCCGGCGAGCAAAAACAACGCGAGCGCGCCATAGGCAAATAACACCCCAGCCGAGCACAGCTGCAACGCAATATCCAACCACGCCAAGTCAGACTGCGGTGCATTCAGCGTGACGCTTTGTGCGTTTAAAGGTGCGGGGTCTAGGAGGGCATCGACAAGCCGCAAGATGGCGCGTACGCCGGAGATACCAAAGGTAATCGCTAGGACGATGAGAATTTCCGCGCGGATGCGCTGCGGGGAATCCGAAACGGTCATGAGGATATAAAACCTTAAGCGTGAAGCGACGATGCCAGGTGCAAAAGCTCGGCATCAGATAGCGTGATTGAGCCTACTTGAACGCCGATTGAGGACCACGGGACGGAAATTGCCGGCAGCTGCGCGACATTAAACAACGAACCCCACGGCGACCACCGGGTTTGTTCCATGAAGTTCTCCTCGTGGTCCAGCGCCAAGAACGTGCCAATCGGTGGCGGGGTATAGGCAAGCATGGGAGTGAGGATTGCATCGACTTGCCAGCAGTCAGCCAAAAGGCGGGGGAGGCCGGAGGCGTGGCGGAGGGCATCGGCAAGCATGCGCTTGGACACCTTAAGACCTTGCTGCCTGACCCACTCGAAGTAGCCTTCACCGGCATCCATGCCGGCTAGCCGCGAGGTGAAAATACGCCGGAAAGCTTCAAAGGTGACATCGGCGGTGGGGTAGGGCTTAATCTCTTCGACCGGGTAGCCCGCGGCAGAAAGCTGTGCGGCGGCCTCATCCACCGCGCGCAGATGTCGCGGGTCGATGCGGGTGTGCGCGAAAAGTGGCTGCTTGAGCACGCCAATGCGCGCGGGCGCGGGACGTGGGGTGATGTCGTGGAGGAAGGCGGCATCGGCAACTGTGCGGGTGATAAACCCCGAAACGCCCAAGTCGGTGCCGGACTGTTTGAAGCCCACCACGCCGCAGGCCGCAGCCGGAACGCGCAGCGAACCGCCGCCATCCGAACCATGTGCCGCGCGCAGCAAACCGCGAGCCACCTGCACCGCGGCACCGCCGGAAGACCCGCCAGGAGTCGCGCCGGGATGCAGCGGATTGACCGGATGCGGCATATCCACCGGTTCCGTATCCACGCGCAGGCCCAGCTCCGGCGTGGCAGATTTCCCCACAATCAGCGCGCCTTGCTCCTCCAGTGCGGCGATGGTGGCATCGGAGGTCTCAGCGTTATAGGCGCGGTGCTTGGCACCCTTCGACGTGGGCATCCCGGCGACGTCATTGAGGTCTTTCGCAGATAAAATCCACCCCGACAACCGGCCTTCCGCAAGCGGGCGCCGTGAGATATCAATGTAGGTAAAGCCATGTTCTTGCGGCGTCAGCGTCGATAGATCACGGGACAATTGCGAAAGGCTAAACCTAGAATCCATACGCATCAACGATAGTGGTTTAGATTAGAAGGCATGACTTCAACCGTGGCTTTTTTGGGACCAGCAGGAACTTTTACTGAGGCAGCGCTCGTGGCCTTTGAGAAGGCGGGCGCGGTCAGTGACGTGCAGCAGTTGCCCGTTAATTCCCCCTCGGAGGCTTTCCAGGCCGTGCGCGAGGGACGTGCGGATTTTGCGTGTGTGGCCATTGAAAATTCCGTGGATGGCGCGGTGACGACTACTTTTGATGCTTTTACAGAAGGGGATGCGCTACAGGTCTACCAGGAAGTGAACTTGGAGGTCGCTTTCGCCATCATGGTGAAAAAGGGCTTATCGCTTGACGATGTCCACACGATCGCCACGCACCCCGTTGCCTACCAGCAGGTCCGTGGCTGGCTAACGGAGAATATTCCGGATGCGAAGTTCCAGCCGGCGTCATCGAATGGCGCTGCGGCGGAGGCGGTGTCGCGTGGTGAGGTGGATGCGGCGGCTGCCCCGGAGCGTGCGGCGGAGATTTTTGGCCTGGATGTGCTGGCGAATTCTGTAGCTGATGTCAAGGGGGCTACGACGCGTTTTGTGCTCGTCGGTAAGCCTGGCCGGCCTACTGAGCGCACCGGCAATGACCTCACCTCGGTGGTGTTTACGGTGCCGCATGAGCCGGGGTCTTTGGCGAGCGTCTTGCAGGAATTTTCCTATCGCAACGTGGATATGCTGCGCATTGAGTCGCGTCCAACGCGTAAGAAATTCGGTACCTATAACTTCTTCATCGATTTGGCCGGCCATATCGAAGATGAGCCGCTGTCTGAGGCGCTGCGCGCGCTGTGGCTGCGCACGGAACACCTGCGCTTTATTGGTTCTTGGCCGGCAGCGGATCAGTCTGGCCCGAAGCTGGATACTACGGAGTTTGATAAGGCAACGGCTTGGGTAGCAAAGGTGCGCGAGGGTCGCTAGGTTTGATGTTATGACTGGACGAATCATCTTGCTGCGCCACGGCCAAACATTTTCCAACGTAGAACGTTTGCTGGATACTCGTCCACCCGGGGCAGAATTGACCGAACGCGGCCGTGAACAGGCCACGGATGTGGGCATTGAATTGGCTCATTTGGTTGCTGCATGGAAAGGCGAGCAAGGCCGCCTGCGCGGTTTTGTCACCTCGGTTGCTTTGCGTGCACAGCAGACTGCGATGCTGGCTGCGCGTTCTTTTGAATCCACCGTCGGGCTGCCGCCTTTTAGCGTGGACGTTGAAGTGCGCTCGGGAATTCATGAGGTTTTTACCGGTGATTATGAGATGAGTAATTCGGAAGATGCTCATCGTAGTTATTCCACGGCGCTGCGCGGCTGGTTAGATGGCGATGTTGAAGCCCGGTGCCCAGGTGGGGAGAACTACCAGGATGTTTTGGCGCGCTATCAGCCAGTGCTGGAGAATATCGCCGCGGGACTTGGTGATGACGACGATGTCGTGGTGGTCTCCCACGGCGCTGCGATCCGTTTGGTGGCAACGCATGCCTCCGGTATTGATGCAGACTTCGCTTTTACTGGCTACATACAAAATTGCCGCTTCGTGGTTCTGGAGCCGCGTGGCCAAGGATTCGGGAAGTGGACGGTCACGCGCTGGGCGGATACAGAAGTAGACCAGTAGCAGTTGCCTCAGCGTTGTCTTGGAGCCTCATCGTTTCTACGGTGGGGCTTTTTCGTGTCCAGGAAATCGCGCCTTTCGTGCGCGATTTCCTGCTGCCGTGGTGGAGGTTTCTTTCTGGTGGGGTCCGCGGTGTGGGTGTTTCTCGGTGCTTTTGGTGAGTTTTGCTTTCTCGGTAACGCAGCGATAGCGAGTTACCCCCAGCCAAGGCGGTGGAGTTCTTCTTCGCTAAAGCCGAAGTAGTGTCCGAGTTCGTGGAAGACGGTGACTTTAACTTCGTGGGCTAGTTGCTCTTCGGTGGAGCACATATTTTGCAGTGCGCCGCGATAGATGAAAATGGCGTCGGGTAAAAAACCGGTGTGGTGGTGGGTGCGATCGGTAAGGGACACGCCTTCATAAAGGCCTAAGATGCCGGGGCTGTCTTCGTTGAAATCGCGCACCAGGATGACCAGATTGCGCATCTTGGCAACGAATTGGTCTGGGATTTTATCCAGAGCATCGTTGACCATTTCATCGAAACGCTCTTCAGTAACTTCCACCATGTGCACTCACCGATGCCCGACGCTACTGCGCTGGTGCAGCCTCGGGCTCGCTTGCTGCTGAATCGCCACTGGCGGGAGTGCTAGGAGCGGGGCTGTTATTGTCTTCGGAACCACGCAGGGGATTGCGCTCAGGCTGCTTTTCGGGAGCCTTGCCGTTGATAGTGAAACCATCGCGGCCATCGGTGGCGGTGCCAACGATTTCAGAGAAGGAATCGCCATCATCGCCGGCATGGATCAAGGAACAGTTCACCGAACGCGTACCGCCATTCCAGGAAGTTTCTGAAATGGTTCCCCAGTAAGGCTGCAGTGTGGATTGGTAGAGATTTTCCTCATCGCCAAGATAAGCGATGGCATCATCGGCGCATCGTGAAGCAAGGAAATCATTCTGGTCGTCGATAGATGGTGTACCGCGCGAGAATTCTTCAGCCAGGTTGACCACGGAGATGGTTTCCATCTGGTGCGGTTGTGCGCAATCGACAGTGCGCAGCACTTGGTCATCGCTGATCTCACGGCACTCGCCAGGCTGGGCAATATTTGCTTGGTCTACTTCTGAGACGCGGCCTTCGGTGCGCTGCGGGATGCCTTCTTCATTGGTGGTTTGTAGACCGCAGAGCATGGTGCGATCGCCATTGGCCCAAGCATCGGCTGGCGGCAAAATAGGAGCAATAGAATACTTACCCGCAGGATCGAACTGTCCGTCGAGGTAATTCAGCGTGGACCCTTGGCATAGCTCTTCACGCAGCTGAGCTTGGCGATCCAAATCCGGAATCTCAGCCTCAGGACCGAATTCGCTGGTGGGGTAGATAGCCAAGTTCTCTACGGTCGCGACTTCGAATCGGTGCTCATCGGCGCAATCGGTAACGTTGAAATTAGAGAAATTACCATCGCTTCCCACATCCCAGGTGACACAATCACCGGCGCTAGCTTCGGTAAAAGGCGTAGAACTATTGCCCGGCGAAGGCGCAGAAGTAGTGGTATTGATGACATCGGACTCAGCTGCAATTTGTGCAGCGTTGCCACTGACGTAATCGTAAGTGCCTAAAAATGCAGCGGCACAAGCAGCAGCGACAAGTGCAATGCGTGGGGCGGCCGCGGATCTCCAGGCCTTCGATGTGCTTGCAGTAGTCATAAGAAACCTTAGTTTAGCCGACTGTTTGGGCGAGTCTAGAATTCCAGCGCGCGAGCAATTCGGGTGGACAGTCGGTAACGGTCAGTGCGATATACAGATGAGCACCACTCTACGGGTTTATCCCCTGAGCTGGAATATCTAATGATGTGCAAAAGTGGTGTACCAGGGGTGACATCGAGTAGCGATGCGACTTCTTCGTCGGCTGCCACGGCGGTCACGGTTTGGTCTGCGCCGGAAATGGGCAGGTCAAAATCATTTTCTAAAATTGAATAGACGGAGTTATAAACGTCATTCTCGAGCAAAGTTGGCGCCAGTTCGGAGTTGTACCAGCCATCATCGATGGAGTAGGGCTCACCGTCGCCAAGGCGCAAGCGGCGCAGGTGAATGTGCGGAGTACTTTCTTCGGTTTGAAAGAACTTATTGACATCAGTCGGTGCTGTGGCCCGGCCGGAAAGCAAAATCCGTGAGCTCGCAGAGACATCTTGCGCGCCCATCTCATCGGAAAAAGACGCCAAGTGCAGGCGTGAGACCAGTGGGTTAGGGGCAACGAAGGTACCCTTGCCGCGCACACGCCGCAGGCGGCCGGCCGCGACTAGATCGCCAATTGCTCTGCGTACCGTGATGCGCGAGACGCCGTAGAAATCTTCCAAAAGCCGTTCACCAGGCAGGGGATCGCCCGGTTTTAAAGTAGTGCGGCACACCTCGGCGAGGATTTCGCGCAATTGGGCATGCTTCGGCGTCGGGCCATCAATAATTTCCTTGTGGGGAAGAATCGGCGCTTCGGACATAGATCCATCCTAGGCTTCTGGTTATGACCACTGCAACCGGAATGGACGATGTACTTCTCCTTTAAATAGGAGTGCTGCCGGCTGGTGGTTGTGACTGTAACGCGAGGAGGGGTGCGGTAGGATTGAGCTCGTGATTGATCTTAAATTCCTCCGTGAATCCCCTGACGTCGTCCGTGCCTCACAGGTCACCCGTGGTGAGGACCCGCAGCTTGTTGATCAGCTGCTGGAAGCAGATGCTGCACGTCGATCTGCGATCTTAGCTGCCGATGAGCTGCGTGCAGAGCAAAAAGCTTTCGGCAAGAAGATCGGTCAAGCATCTCCGGAGGAGCGTCCAGCACTGCTGGAAGGCTCAAATGAGCTTAAAGAAAAGGTCAAGCAGGCCGAAGAATCCCAGCGTGCTGCCGAAGAGCAGGTAGAAACCCTGCAGTACAAGCTCTCCAACGTTGTTGAGGGCGCACCTGCCGGCGGCGAAGATGACTTCGTGGTCTTGGACCACTACGGCACAAAGCCGCAGTTCGACTTTGAGCCTAAGGACCACTTGGAGCTGGGCGAATCCTTAGGACTTATTGATACCAAGCGCGGTGCGAAAATCGGTGGCGCGCGTTTTTACTACCTCACCGGTGATGGTGCTTTCTTGCAGCTGAGCATGATGCTTCTCGCTGCGCAAAAGGCCCGCGCTGCTGGATTCACTCTAATGATTCCACCAGTGCTGGTACGTCCAGAGATCATTGCTGG
>ERZ808028.2071-NODE-2071-length-10380-cov-2.566922_pt1 | contig 10380 bp, 10 predicted proteins | sample MGYA00380184_ERZ808028 | MGnify/ENA primary metagenome ERZ808028 (study PRJEB31490, sample SAMN06133397) | mouse gut metagenome | isolation source: J8_1 | host: mice | place: China: Chengdu | collected 2015-05 ...
GAATCTAATCTGAAACGCAGTCCTTTCTGGAGACTCGAACCCGATTTTGGTCCAGTTTATGGGAGCGTTTACTCTCCTAGATGCGTTAGAAGTGTCGAGTCTTAATGACTTTTGTCGCACCAGCTATTATAAGCTAGCGATTTTCTCTTTGTCTGCGTCGCTCAAGTTAAAGTCGAATACATTCAAGTTGTCTGCTTGGTGGTCTGCGTTATGAGACTTAGGAATCACGACCACACCACGTTCAATTTGGTAGCGTAATAAAACTTGGCCCCAAGTTTTGCCGTATTGTGCACCAATCTCATCCAAGATAGCACGAGAGGCTTCGTCAGTTCCCTTCATTGGCGCCCAAGCTGTGACAACCACATCGTTTTCAGCAGAATATTCAATAATGTCATCGTTCCAAACTTCAACATTTGATTTAATTTGGTTGACCATTGGTTGAATACGCGCGTTATCGATGATGATATCTAATTGGTCTTGGTCGAAGTTAGAAACACCAATAGCTTTGATTTTACCTTCGTTATAGGCATTTTCTAAAGCATACCAAGTTTGTAGCATTTCATTTTCATTGTCCCAAGGGTGGTGAATCAAGTATAAGTCAATGTAGTCCGTTTGTAATGCTTCCAGTGAGGCATTTAAAGTCGCTTCAACTTTTTCAGCTGAACCCGCGTGGTCTAAATCACCAGGGATCTTAGACGTGATAAAGAAGTCCTCACGTGGTAAACCAGATTCTTTAATCGCTTTACCAACAGTTGACTCATTACGGTATGAAACCGCCGTATCAATGGCACGGTAACCTGCCGCAATTGCTGATTGCAATTCAGTCGTATCATCAGTCACTTCACCAAAGTAGTCCCCGTCAACCTTACCAAAAGTGTTGGTACCAGTACCTAAAATTGGCATCTCTACGCCATTATTTAACGTTACAAATTCCATCATTACACGCTCCTTATATGCTCTCTATTGAAAAACAACTATCTCATTCACTTGAATATTTGGGTCAATACTTTGCACCACTGGACAATACTTGTGTATCATCTTGGTTGCCCGCTCAGCACGTCCCTGATTTTCCTCAGCCACTCTCACATACATAGTAATCGTGATTGCAGTAACAGGTTTGGCACTTTCCTCCGAACGGTCAAAATCAATGGATACGTCATGGAAAGTATGATCGATTTTTGAATTTTTCAAAATATTCCGATATACACCCGCTGAGCAACCCGCAACCGCCAAGACAAAAGTATTCAAAGGCGAAAAACCAGTTTCCTTATTCAAAGGCCAATTGTCCCCATTGACGTTGACCGCCTCAGGACCTAACTCAGCCATATTTAAATGTAAGGTCATCTATACACTCCTCACTCAGCTAGGGACTGGTTCATCAGTCCCCTAACTTCTTAATACTTTTATTATAGAAAAGAAATCAGAAAAACACTAGCAAACAGGACTCACTCTGACCGAAAGAAATCGAGCATTTAAGTGTCTATTATCTCTAGCCAAAATAAACTTTCCCAAACTAAAAAGGTGGTACACTCACGTACCACCCTCTCTAAATCCGTATTTTAATTAGCTGTCTTTTTCAGAATTTAAGATATCGCCTGTTGTTGCGTCGATATCATACTCAAATTCACGGTCGCCATCTACAGTAAATTCAATTTCATAATGGGCAACGTCATCGTAATCATCATCGTCGTCATCCACATCATCTAATTCAATTTCACGTTCTGTTAAGGCATCTTCAATTGTACCAGCGTCGTCTAAAGCAATTTGCCATGCTTCATCTTCAGAAATGAATTCTCCTGAAGCAGCTTGGTTGGCTTCACTTGAGCTTGCACTCTCGTTGCTATCATCTGCATCATCACCTGACGTGTCTTCTGAACTAGGTACCGTTTCAGAGCTTGTTTCAGTTGAAGAAGCGTCTTGGTTGGTTGTTTCAGCTGTTTCGCTTGTAGTCGTATCTTCTTGACCACTGTTACCGCATGCGGCAAGCAAGAATACTGAAGCGAATAATGTTAGCGCACCTGTTTTTAATTTCATGGAATCTCCCTTTCGTTAAGCATAGTGTCGACTACTATAGTTAGCAAGATTGCTAACCTTTCATACATTATAACATATAGAAAAAAAGCTTCAAACCTTTTTATAACTTATACATCATAGATATCTGGTCTTCGGTCATTAAAGACGTTAATTGATGAACGAATGCCTTCAATAACAGAAAGGTCGACCTCACCGTATTTTACGCCTACTTGTAAATCAGGAGTGACAACATACGCACCCCAAGGATCAATGATGGCTGAATGACCCCCATACAAAGCCTCTTCATCCTTATTAACCGGTCCTCTTGAATTAGCCGATACGACAAACAACTGGTTTTCGATTGCCCGTGCCCGTCCCAAAGTATCCCAATGTACATTCCGGACTTCAGGCCAAGCAGCCGGTGCAAATACAATCTGTGCATCCGCCAAGGCTAAAGCCCGCACCCACTCAGGGAAACGCAAGTCATAACAAGTGACAATCCCACATTTGACCCCATCCAATTCAAAGGTCACACTCGCTTCACCCGCTTCAAAATAACCATTTTCCTTGGCCGGTGAGAATAAATGGGCCTTATCATAAGTTGCAATCTCTTGCCCTTTTCGGTTGTAGACATAGGCCGTATTAAATAGCTTGTCACCACGCTTATTGGCCACCGAACCCCCAACCACATTGACTTGGTAGTTTTTAGCGAACTGGCTTAAAAATTGACGACTCACCTTGCCATCCTCGTCCGCTCGCTCTTTCACGTCTTCCGGTAAGAAGGATGTATTCCATAATTCTGGCAGCACAATCACATCCGGTTGATTGGCCGTCGCTTCTTCCATCAACGCTTGGATCGTTTGAAAATTCTCTGCCACCTGGCTTTGTTGTAAGGATGCTTGTACAATCGCAATTTTCATCATATTCCTCCTAATAACCCTTTTCTCCATTATATAGGAGTCCCTTCCAAAAGTAATTTAAAGGGCTTAATTCCTTGGAAAAAGAGCCTTCGTGGTCTATATGATGGACATTTCATTTAAGTTTTAGTTGACTACTTGATCCGCCATATGATAAATTACCGATATCAAATCGTAACGATTACGATTTACTAACTTTGCCCCTAGCTAAGGCAAAAAATATATTGGGTACCCAAATACATTTGATTGAATATTATTTTGGAAAAGAGGATACATTGATGAACAAAAGTTTGACATTCGCTTTATTGACCTTAATGGGAGCTGCCCTTTTGGCAGCATGTGGACAAGCAAATACTGAGGCAGATGCGGGAAATGACGGGGACAAATTAGAAATTGCAACAACGATATACCCTGTTTATGCCTTCACAAAAGAAATTGTTGGCGACCAAGCTGACGTGAGTTTAATGGTACCAGCGGGCACAGAAGCCCATGACTATGAACCTTCTGCAAAACAAATTGCGGCCCTAAACGAATCAGATGCCCTAATTTACCACAATGAAAATATGGAAACTTGGGTGCCTTCTGCAGAATCCAGCATCAACGAAGATGTAAATGTGATTAAAGGAACTGAAAACATGGTCCTACTGCCAGGTTCTGAAGACGACCATGACCACGATCACTCTGATGAAGAAGGACACGAAGGTCACTCACACGCCTACGACCCACACACTTGGGTGTCACCATATCGTGCCATCATGGAAGTGGCATCTATTACAGCCCAATTAAGCGAATTATATCCAGATATGGCCGAAGAATTCCAAGGCAATGCGGATGCTTATATGGAAGAATTAAATGAGTTAGACGCCTTATATACAGAAGCCTTTGAGAATGCTAGTCGCCAAGACTTCGTTACTTCTCATACTGCCTTCACCTATCTAGCCGTTGATTACGGTTTAAATCAAATCGGGATTGCTGGTCTAACACCTGAAGAGGAACCATCAGCAGCCTGTCTAGCCGAATTAGCTGACTACGTAAAAGAAAATGATATTCAATATATCTACTACGAAGAAGCAGGCTCAGACAGCATGGCCAAAACACTGGCTGATGAAGCAGGGGTTGAAATGGCTGTCCTAAATCCGCTAGAAAGCCTTTCTCAAGAAGCTATGGATGAAGGTGCTGACTATATTTCTGTTATGAAGGAAAACCTAACTTCATTACAAAAAACAACAGACCTACCAGCCGCAGACGCAGAAAATACCAAAGAAGAAACTGAACAAACGGTCTACAATGGCTACTTTGAGGATGCTGACGTTGCAGACCGTACCCTATCTGACTATGCAGGCGAATGGCAATCTGTTTACCCATTCCTTGAAGACGGTACCTTAGACCAAGTCTTTGACTACAAGTCTAAATTAAACGACGGCATGACCGCTGAAGAGTATAAAGAATACTACACAACTGGTTACCAAACTGACGTCGATAATATCAACATTACTGACAATACAATTGAATATATTGTAGCCGGTGAAGGCAAGACATTCGAGTATAACTATGTTGGTTATGAAATCTTAACCTATGAAAAAGGAAATCGTGGTGTTCGTTTCTTATTTGAAACAAACGACCCGGAAGCCGGCGACTACAAATACGTGCAATTCTCAGACCATAATATTGCACCCTTTGAAACAGGACACTACCATATTTACTGGGGTGGCGAATCACAAGAAGCCCTTCTTGAAGAAGTAGACCACTGGCCAACATACTATCCAACTGATATGACAGGATTAGAGATCGCACAAGAAATGATGGCTCACTAACCTAGAATATAATGATTCATATTTTACATATAAACAAAATACCTGGTGTTTTTCTAAACTCCCAGGAGTACTAGCCAATTAAAAGCCACTGGACCGCAAAAGGTGAGACAAAAATCGTTCAGGCTCGCAGTACTGGCGTAAATAGTTGTAGTGATGGCACATCACGAAACCTATTTGCGAAGTGGTTTCTAAACTATATTGACTTGTTTTACCCATACATACACAAAAAGGAAGACCTGCTTTTGACAGGTCTTCCTTTTTGATTTGTAGACGCTTATTCTCTACAGGTTATCTTGGATATCTGCTTCAATATCTGCGGGTTCTGTTGTTGGGGCATACCGTTTAATAAAGTTGCCTTGCCGGTCTACTAAAAATTTAGTGTAGTTCCATTTTACTAGACCATTACCAGATGCTTTTTTCAAATACGAAAATAATGGTATTGTTTTAGGACCGTTTACGGATACCTTGTCGAACATAGGAAATGAGGTGCCAAAGTTTAGTGCGCATGCTTCTGCAGCCCCTTTACCATCCTCAGGTTCTTGCATGAATGAATTTGAAGGGAATCCAAGTACCTTAAAGCCCTCACGTTGATATTTTTGGTGTAAGTCCTCAAGTCCTTCTAATTGAGACGCTAGTCCACATTTAGTTGCTGTATTTACAATCAACAACAAGTCCCCTTCATAATCCGCTAGGTTTTTATCTTGCCCATTAGCATCTTTTACAGTGTAATCATAGATAGTCATCATATTTCTCCTTTTTATAGTAGAAACGCTTCAAAGCCTTCTGTATCTTATGCTAAATGATACGCCTTTTTACCTGTGAAAGCGAACAATCACGTTTATATATTGATTATTTATCATCAATGTGCTTTCGCTAGTTCTTGAGTCTTGCATCAATAATATTTGCTTGTACTAGTAACCACGTTACTAAAATTTATTAGCTTCTATCGTTAACTTACGTTATTAAGCCAGAGTCTGGAGCTTTCCTAGCATACCTAAGCAGGGAAAAAGGATGGTCTGACTATTCATTCTTTGGACTTCGGCCCTTACAGATTAAATAGTCAGCCAAGCCATTAGACCTTGGCTGATGAGTTTCCCACTGCTTTTGAGGAATGATAGGAAAAGTGTAACCCGAAGGCTTATATATGCAAAGTAACAAGTACTAACACAAAGTTTAAGTCAATGGCTAACTGATATCTTTTTATTATATAAATGATAAAGGAAAATTGAGAAACTTGTATTATATGGTGGTATCCATTTTTATACCCTAACCATTTGCAAATGTAAGAGCTTTCATGATATAATATATCAAATTCCTAAGAGAGAGGTTCTTTATATATGGCTAAATACGAAGAGGTAGCTGGCGCGTTGGTCCGCTACATCAATGAAAATGAATTAAATGCAGATGATAAGTTACCGAGTATCCAAGAAATGGTGGACTACTACCAAGTGAGTAAGAATACGGTATTATCTGCCTTAAATGACTTAGAGAAACAAGGGTTAATCTACCAAGTACGTGGTTCTGGCGTTTATGTCCGTGGTAATCAACGTAAGGGTTATATCAACCTATTAAACCTGGGTGGGTTTAATTCTACCTTGAGCCAATTTAAAATCGATTCTAAAGTTTTATCCCTTGCTTTAATTGCACCAACTGAGGAAGCGGTAGAGAATTTAAAAATTGATGACCCAACAAAAACAAAGGTCTACCATGTTACCCGCATCCGTTACATCGAAGGGCGCCCCTTCTGTATAGAGGAGTCTTATTTTGACAAAGATATTATCCCTTACTTAAGTGAAGAAATTGCTTCGAATTCCATCTTCGACTATATTACAGAAGATCTGGAAATTTCAATTGGCTATGGTGACCACTTCTTGCGTGTTGGGAAATTGAAGGCTGAGCAAGCTGACCATTTAAATTTAAGTGAAGGCGATCCTTGTTTAAAAACAGAGTCGATCTTCCATTTAAATAATGGGAAACCGTTCGACTATTCTAAAGTCACTTACCACTTTGAAGAAACACAATTCTTTATTCAAGGTGCCAGCACCCAATACCGTTATTAATTAAATTTGACTAAATTAAAAGGACGCGATTCGCTCGTGTCCTTTTATTTGTGCTTAAATGTTATGGATAATTGATAAGGTTAAGGCCGTAATAGCTGCTGACCCAACAGTAAAGGGTGTTACCCTGAACAATAAGGTGTTATATAAGTCTTTTTGGTCTTTTCCTAGGTACCCTGATGAAGCGAGTAATAAACTACCGCCATCCGAGAATGGTGTAACGGTTGCTGCAAATCCACCGATAATAATACAAACGGCCATGATGGCTGGACTCCAACCTGTTGTTGCGTATAGGGCAGGCAATGTTGTAAAGAATAATGGTGCAATAACCCCAATAGTTGAGGAGAAAATTGACATACAACCACATAGTAAGGCGATAGTTACTGGAATGATTGGCCATGGTACATAAGAAATTAAGGCTGCTAGCGATTCAGTAATTCCTACTTGAACCCCTACCCCAATTAATAATGAAATCCCACAAGTCATCCAGATTACTGACCAAGGTGTCCGGTTGAGTACTTTTTGTTCGTCTGCTAATTCAAACATGTAGGCAATAACCCCAAATACAATCCCCATTAAACCTAGGTTTAGTGAATCACTAATAGAGGCGATGAATGGGATTGCCCCACCAGTAAAGTTATCGATGATAGGGAAGATTAACATGATACTAATGAAAATGGTCATTAGAGTTAAAGTCTTCTTTTGTTTAGGTTTTAAGGCTTCTGGTGCTTTCAACTCAACTTGCTTGTAGGCATCATTTTTCCGGTCTCTAAACATTAAGAATAATATCAATAAAATTGGGTAAATGGCGGATACGATAAATAATTGCCATGAAATTTCTTGGGCCATATCGGCGAAGCCTGTGGAAGCCATCAAACCTTGAACGATAGCGCCAAGGGGTCCGAATGGAAATATACCACCAGCAAGTGCCCCTTCGATTACGGCAATGGCGATGATTCGGGTGTCTAAATTGTTTTCCTTAGCGATATTTAAAGCTAGGAAACCAACGATAGGTACTGATCCCCAAATGGACCCGCCCAAGCCTGAAATTAGTGCTGCGGCGAAGAAGAAGCCAAAGGGTAACCAAAATAGGTGGTTTCTAAAGGCATAGATCAAGTGGTGGCCGATAATTTCTAAGGTCCCATTCTCATTGGCAAAGTTAAAGAAGAAGGAAACCCCGAAGATCATCATAAATAATTCAACTGGCCACAAGGCAAAAATTTCATCGGGACTAAGTCCAATCATGAAAGAACCTAGTATGTAAGCAAAGACGACCCCAACTATCCCTGCATTGACATCAAATTTTTCCCCTAAGAAGATAGCTAGTATAATTGCGCCTATGATTAACAACATATAAGTCATTCGTTTCCCTCATTTCGTTTCGTCTTTTTAATTCTTAAATTAATTCATGTATTTCAACATATTCTCTGGTGCGTATGCACTATCTCTTTGGTTGACTTCGTCTAAACCTATAAAGTCGTTGAATTCGTCAAATGTAATCATCTTGTCCTGGTAGTTTTCGGTTGTGCCTTCATCTAACAAAGTTTGTAGTAGGTTCTTTTCTGTATAGGCTTGGGCGTATGTTAAGGCCGTTGGGTATACGATAATATTGAAACCTAATTTTTCTAGTTCAGCGGTCTTAGTTAATGGTGTTAACCCACCTTCAATCATGTTGGCCATCATAAAGGTGTCTGGGAAGGCTTCGTGAATTTCTTCAAATTCTTCAAAGCTTCGTGGTGATTCGATAAAGATTAAATCAGCCCCAGCAGCCTTATAGCGACGGCTACGTTCAATAGCTTCTTCTAGGTCATAAACGGTTCTTGCATCTGTTCTTGACATGATTAAGAAATCATCGTTTTTACGAGCTGCTACTGCCACCTTGATTTTTTCTTCTAGGGTTTCAGTTGGTTCAACCATTTTCCCAGACATGTGCCCGCAACGTTTGGGCCAAACCTGGTCTTCAATGAAGATGCCAGCTGCACCAATAGCTTCGTAATTTTCAACCGTCCGGCGTACATTTTCCAAGTCACCGTATCCAGTGTCTGAATCGGCGAATACCGGAATATCAACGGCATTGATGATGTCCCGAGTGCGCTCTAGGGACTTACCAAAATCTGTTACCCCGCGGTCTGGCATGGCAAAGGCTGAAGCAGAGGTTGCATAACCGGCTGAGAAGACCGCATCAAAACCTAGTTTTTCAGCGATCTTTGCTGCTAAGGCATCCGGTGCTACAGGTAGTTGTAACGCCTTACCTGAATAAATATGATTTTTAAATTGCTTACGCATTCTTTCGTTTTTTAACATAGCTACCTTCCTTTACTTCAATAAATCTGCCATGGCGGTTTCAAGTGCTTTGTGAGCGGCTAAGGCTAAATGGCCTAAATCTAGATAACCGTAGAAGTTATCGGCGTCAATTGCTTTAGCTGTTTGCCCTGCTTTTAATGTAGCTAATAATGGCAATGGTAAATCAGCCTTGGTTAGGGATTCTAAATCAGCGTCTGTGTAATGGTCTATGATAATGGCTTTGGCACCCGCATTATAGGCATATCGTGCGCGGTCTTTAAATCCTTCTAGACCGTATTCATGCAAACCTTCTAGTCGCGCCCAAATTTCAATGTCTGAGTTTTCAATGCCGTCAAGTCCTGCGCGAATTTTCCCAATGAAGTCCTCCGCAGTGGTTGTGGCTGGTTGATCAGTGTTGTGGGCCGGGTATTTTTGATCTGATAAAATCATGATGTCCGCACCCGAACGTTCCAATTCTTTTGCTGCATAGTAGGTGTTTAGAGGATTCCCAAATCCCGATTGTAGATCTAACAACAAGGGTTGCGCCTTCTTCAATCCCAAACTGAATGCATAATTTTTATATTCAGTGATCGACAACAACCCTTGGTCACCCTCCGCAATTAAATGGTCAGTGGTTAATTGACCAGATAGGAAAATGGCTGGTGCCTTGCTGTTGGCTAACATTTGAAAAGTATGGCCGTCGCCACAAGCGGGAATGATCGCTGTGGGAGCTTGTTTTAAATCTGCTAATAATGTCATTGAAAAATCCTCCTAATCACTACTACAAGTCTGTTATATGGCTTACTAGTGACAATTTGATTCGTCTTATCTTTATTGCTCCTAGTTTTTTACATATATTTTAAGTTTTTAGTAAATAAAAAAAGCGCCCTTTGACTGGTTAAGTCAAAGGGCGCTTTCTGCACGGTACCACCTTTAATTTTTCTAATAGTTGGTTAGACTATTAGACTCACGTTGACGGGACATTCATCCGATCAACTGGCATTTTAACGGCAGCACCCGGTAAACACTCAACCACCCTTTAGGTGGATCGCATCTACAGCTCAAAGTCTACTTTTCAATTAGGGCTTGTCATACCTTCTCAACAATCGGTACTTTCTGTGCACAAGCGTCTAACTTACTTCTACTTCTCAACGCATCAACTTGTTTTATTTACTGACATCAGTATATAAATTTTTATGATAATTGTCAACAACAATTTTAATAAAATTCTAATTTAATTCATTATATCCTAATAATTGTCGATTTCTTTACGGACAGAATAGGTATGATATTGGC
>ERZ808028.2072-NODE-2072-length-10371-cov-15.995143_pt1 | contig 10371 bp, 9 predicted proteins | sample MGYA00380184_ERZ808028 | MGnify/ENA primary metagenome ERZ808028 (study PRJEB31490, sample SAMN06133397) | mouse gut metagenome | isolation source: J8_1 | host: mice | place: China: Chengdu | collected 2015-05 ...
ACCAGGTCGGGGGACACCCCGGCGGCGGCCAGCTCCGCGTCGTTCATCTGCCGGTGGGTGGCGGAGGCGGGGTGGAGCACACAGGTCTTGGCGTCCGCCACATGGGTGGCGATGGAGGCCAGCTTGAGGCCCGCCATGAACCGCTCGGCGGCGGCCCGCCCCCCCTTCACCCCGAAGGACACCACCCCGCAGCAGCCCCGGGGTAGGTACTTTTGGGCCAGCTCATAGTATTTGTCGCCCCGCAGGCCGGCGTACCGCACCCAGGCCACTTTTTCGTGTTTTTGCAGCCACTCCGCCACGGCCTGGGCGTTGGCGCAGTGCTTTGCCATGCGCAGGGGGAGGGTCTCCATGCCCATGCCCAAAAGCCAGGCGTTCATGGGGGCGGGGGTGGAGCCGAAGTCCCGCATGAGCTGGACCACCGCCTTGGTGATATAGGCCCCGCCCAGGCCGAACCGCTCGGTGTAGGTCACGCCGTGATAGCTGTCGTCGGGGGTGGTGAGGCCGGGGTACTTGTCCTTGTGGGCGTTCCAGTCGAAGTGCCCGGAGTCCACGATGGCCCCGCCCACGGCGGCGGCGTGGCCGTCCAGGTACTTGGTGGTGGAGTGGGTGACGATGTCCGCCCCCCACTCAAAGGGCCGGCACAGGGCGGGGGTGGCGAAGGTGTTGTCCACGATGAGGGGCACGCCGTGGGCGTGGGCGGCGTGGGCGAACTTCTCGATGTCCAGCACCGTCAGGGCCGGGTTGGCGATGGTCTCGCCGAACAGAGCCCTGGTGTTGGGCCGGAAGGCGGCGTTCAGCTCGTCCTCGGCGCAGTCCGGGTCCACGAAGGTGAACTGGATGCCCATGCGCTTCATGGTGACGGCGAACAGGTTGTAGGTCCCTCCGTAGATGGCGGAGGAGGCCACGATGTGGTCCCCGGCGGAGGCGATGTTGAACACGGCGAAGAAATTCGCCGCCTGTCCGGAGGACAGCAGCATGGCCGCCGTACCCCCCTCCAGGGCGCACAGCCGGGCCGCCACCGCGTCGCTGGTGGGGTTTTGCAGCCGGGTGTAGAAGTAGCCGGACGCCTCCAGGTCGAACAGCTTGCCCATGTCCTCGCTGGTCTCATAGCGGAAGGTGGTGGACTGGATGATGGGGATGTTTCGGGGCTCCCCGTTGCCGGGGCGGTAGCCCGCGTGGAGGCAGTTGGTGTCAAAATTCATGGCGTATCTCTCCTTTGTTTTTGATAACTGCTTATAATGATAGGGACATCATCTATCAACGCGCGGAAGCCGGGGCGGCGGGCCCTGCCTCCCTCTGAGGGGACGACTCCGCTAGGACGAGCAATTGAGTCAAGGGTCTCACATACAAAGGTATGAACTGTCCCCGAAGAGGGAGGCAGGGTCCAACGCCTACGGCAGGGGACCGGGCTGGTACGGCTCGCCCTCGATGAGCAGCTGCACCTGGTCCACCGCGTCCAGGCCGCGCAGGGTCTCCACAATGGACCTGGCCGCCAGCGCGCGCTCCTTTTGGGGCAGGTCCAGCAGATGGCTGGACAGGTCGGCGGTGCACACCCCCTCCTCCACCCACACGGAGTGGACGGACAGCTCCGGGGGCAGCAGGGGGACCAGGCCCTCGTCCTCCGGCCCGGCGATCAGGGCGGCCAGCACCGCCTTGGCGGGGACGCTGCCCTCGGTCAGCCGGAGCACCCGCAGCTCATAGCCCAGGGAGTCGCTGCCCTCCCGGCGGAAATAGAGGGCGGCGGACAGCTCCACCGGCGTCTCCTCCGCCCCGGAAAAGAGCACGTCCGACCGGTAGAGCACCCGGCGGTCCCGGTAGGACTGTCCGCCCCCGTTGACGGTGACCCGGACCCCCTCCACCTCCGGCAGCTGGGTGAGGGTGAGGGCGATGCAGTAGTCGGCCAGGGTCAGGTCGATGCCCACCAGCTCGGCATAGGCGGCGGACAGCTCCACATTGGCCACCCCCTCCTCCAGGGAATAGCTGAGCACCCTTGGCGCCGCCGTCCCCCGGGGGATGATGGAGGTGAGCTCCGCCTCCTCCTGGGGCGGTCCGGCCAGCAGGGCGGAGAGCAGAGCGGGGATGGTCCGCTCCTCCCCCAGGTAGGGGCAGCACTCCAGCGCGGAGGACGCCCGGTCCAGCTCCGGGTCCACGGGGAACCACAGCACCAGCCCCTGCTCCTCCTCCCCAACCGGGGCGCAGCCCAGGGCCAGACAAAACGCCAGCGCCGCCAGCGCCAGCCCCGCCGTCCGCCTTTTCATGGTCCCTCCCCCTCTCGCAACGCGGGGAACTCCGCCTCAAACCGGGTGCCCCGGCCAGCGGGGTTGGGCCCCGCGGTGATGTCCCCGCCGTGGACGCGGGCGGTGTCCCGGGCGATGGACAGCCCCAGCCCGGTGCCCCCGGCGGCCCGGGAGCGGGCCTTGTCCACCCGGTAGAAGCGGTCGAAGATCCGGGGCAGGTCCTCCTGGGGGATGCCCAGGCCGGTGTCCGTGACGGTGAGGGCCACCTTGTCCCCCCGGCGCTTCACCCCCACCTCCACCCGGCCTCCGGGCAGGTTGTACTTGATGGCGTTCTCCACCAGGTTGAAGGCCACCTGATAAATGTCGTCCTCGGTGGCCAGCAGGGCGCAGGCGGGCTCCAGCGCGCACGTCAGCTCCACCTGGGCCCGCCGGGCCACCGGAGAGAGCAGGTGTACCACCTTGTCCGCCACCCGGCCCAGCTCCACCGGCTCGGGCGGGCGCTCCTCCCCGGCGTCCAGCCGGGTAAGGGCCAGCAGATGCTCGCTGATGCGGGTGAGCCGCTCCGCCTCCTCCCCGATGTCGGTGACGAACTCCCGGACGGTGTCCATGTCCACCGAGTCGTTTTGCAAAATGGAGTCGGTGAGCAGCCGGATGGAGGCCAGGGGGGTTTTCAGCTCGTGGGAGGCGTCGGACACAAACCGCCGCCGGGCCTCCTCGGTGGTCTGGAGCCGGTCGGTGAGCTGGTTGAACTCGTCGGCCAGCTGGGCCATCTCGTCCTTCCCCAGGGACTCCACCCGGTGGCTGTACTCCCCCTCCCGGACATGGCGGATGGCGGACAGCAGCCGCACGGTGTTGCGGGTCAGGGTCTTGGACAGCAGCACCACCAGCACCAGGGCCACCGCGCACACCACGATGGAGATGTAGCGCAGGTTGGACAGGATGGACAGGAGCACCTGGGCCTGCTCCGTGTCGTACTCATAGAGGTACACCGCCCCCAGGGTCATGCCGTGGTACACCACCGGCACCGCCGCCCGGGTGCGGATGGCCCCCTCCCGGAACTCCGCCCGGGAGGCGTCCTTCCCCCGCAGGGCCGCGGCCACCTCCCCCATGAGGGCGTAGCCCCCCAGCCGGTTGTCCAGGGTGGAGCTGTCGTACAGCACCAGCCCCGCCCCGTCGGTGACCAGCACCCGCGCCCCCTGGGCCTCCTCCAGCAGGGCCATGGTCTGCTCCACGCCCTCCCGGGTCAGGGTCTCGGACACCGCCAGGGTGGAGCCGATCACCAGGGCCTGGCGCCGCAGGGTGCTCTCCTTGGAGGCGAACACCATATTCTCCGCCATGAGCACCGGGTAGGTGTTCATCACCAGGAGGATGGCGGCCACCACCAGCAGGTAGGTGAGGGCGTATTTGGCCTGAATGCTGTGGAAAAAGGGAACCCGGCTCTCCCGCTCCTTCCGCTTTGCCGCCGTCATACGCCCACCTCTTTTCTCACACGTTATTTGCTAAATAATATCCCACGCCCCATTTTGTGAGGATATGCTCGGGGTTGGCGGGGTCGGGCTCCAGCTTCTCCCGCAGGCGGCGGATGTGGACGTCCACCGTGCGGAATTCCCCCACATACTCGTAGCCCCACACCAGGTTCAGCAGATTCTCCCGGCTGTATACCCGCCCGGGGTTCTGCATGAGCAGCGCCATCAGATCGAACTCCTTGGCGGTGAGGTCCACCCGCTCCCCGTCCCGCCAGGCCGCCCGCTCACTCAAATCCAGGGTGATGGGTCCCCTGGTGAGGCGGTCCGCCTCCCGCTGCTGCTGGGCGGCGGCCCCCGCCCGGCGCAGCAACGCCCGGATGCGGGCCTTCAGCTCCAAAATGTTGAAGGGCTTGGTGATGTAGTCGTCCGCCCCGCACTCAAAGCCGATGATCTTGTCCGCGTCCTCACTCTTGGCCGTGAGCATGATGACGGGCACGTTGGAAAACTCCCGGATCTTCATGCATGCCTGGAGCCCGTCGATCTTGGGCATCATCAAATCCAGGATGATGAGGTCAAACTGGCCGGCGCGGGCCTTGTCCACCGCCTCCTCCCCGTCGGAGCCGGTGTCCACCTGATAGCCCTCGTTCTCCAGATTGAATTTGATCCCCTTCACCATCACCCGCTCGTCGTCAACCACCAATATTCTGGGCATCTTGCCGTCCTCCTGTCGTAATCTGGTCCAGAATGTCCTCCAAAATTCCCTCTCCGATCCCCTTCACCCGGATCAGGTCCTCCGGGTAGCGGTAGGGCCCATTTGCCTCCCGGTCGTCCACGATGGCCCGGGCGCGGACCTCCCCGATGCCGGGCAGGGCCGTCAGCTCCTCCACCCCGGCGGCGTTCACGTCCACCAGGCTCTCCTCCCGGGCCTGCACTGCGGCGGGCTGCTCCCGGGGGAGCCTGTCCAGAGGTCCCATTGCTGTGCTTCGCAGCGCGAAGCACAGCATCATAGCGGCCCCGGCCGCTATGACCGCCGCCCACATCCGCCGGTCCCCGCCTGCTTTCTCCATGGTCCCCTCCCAAATTGTCGAAAAGGCTGCTTCTCCCAGTTGCGCCGGAGGAAATTTTCTGCTATAATTGCCATATGCCGCCCATAAGCGGGCCCTCGGCCCACCGGCGTTTTTTATTATACCATATTATGTGGGAGATTCCTATGAAAAAATATCGTTTTCTTTCCCTGCTTCTGGCGGGGCTGATGGCGCTGTCCCTCACCTGCCCCGCCCTGGCCCTGGAGGACCCCCAGCCCAAGTGCAAGGCCGCCATCGTGGTGGACGGAGACAACAACGAGATCCTCTACGACCTCAACGCCCGCCAGCGGATGTACCCCGCCTCCATCACCAAGATCATGACCTCCCTGGTGGTGCTGGACGCGGTGGACAAGGGCGAGCTCTCCCTGGACACCCAGGTGACGGCCTCCGCCCAGGCGGTGGACCTGCCCTGGGACAGCTCCACGGCGGGCATCAAGGCGGGCGAGACCCTGTCGGTGCTGGACCTGCTGTACTGCGACCTGCTGCCCTCGGGCAACGAGGCGTGCAACATCCTGTCCGAGGCGGTGGCGGGCACCTCGGCGGAGTTCGTGGTGCGGATGAACGCCAAGGCCCAGGAGCTGGGCATGGCGGACACCCACTTCGCCAACCCCCACGGCCTCCACGACCCGGAGCACTACACCACCGCCTATGACATCTACCTCATGGCCCACGCCGCCATGGAGAACGAGACCTTCCGCGCCATCGTGCGCTCCCCCTCCCACACCCTCCCGGCCACCAACCTCCAGCCGGAGCGGATCATCTACTCCTCCAACGGCCTGCTCAGCAGCTTTTACGCCATCGGCTATACATACGGCAAGGCCATCGGCATCAAGACGGGCTACACCGGCGAGGCGGGGCGCTGCCTGGCCTCCGCCGCCGTGGACGAGCTGGGGCGCACCTTCTACTGCGTGGTGCTGGGCACCGAGGACACCAGGAACGAAAACGGAGCGCTCCAGTTCTGGTCCTTCCCCGAGTCCAAGCGGCTGCTGGAGTGGGCCTTTGACAACTTCCACCGGATTACCCTGCTGGACAAGGACACGGAGAACGTGCTGCGGGAGGTGAGCGTCACCCTGTCCGACGACGCGGATTATGTGCTGGCCCAGCCGGTGGGGTCCATCGAGGCCACCATGCCCTCAGACTACGACCCCAAGCGGGCGGAGCTGATCCCCGACCTGCCCGAGTCTGTGGAGGCCCCTGTCACCGCCGGGGACAAGCTGGGCACCATCACCATTAAATATGACGGCGTGGAGTACGGCACCCTGGACATGGTGGCCGCCGACAGCGTGGCCCGCTCCAACTTCCTCTACACCATCCAGCAGGTGGAGAACTACTGGAGCAAGTGGTGGGTCAAGGCGGCGGTGGCCGCCGGGGGGGTGTTGGTCCTCACTCTGGTTTTTTTTCTAACGGTGGTCCTCCCTAAGCGAAAGGCCCGGCGGCGCTACAGCCGGGCGGGGGGAGGGCGGCGGCCCAGTTCCAACTACCGAGGTAGGCGCTGATTCTGGAAAATCCCCCCGATTTATGCCACATTTTTGACGGTGTTCACGGTTTCTTCACAGCGTTCATGGAATCTTCACAAAAGGTTCTCAAATCGTCCAACATTTTCCCGGAAGGGTCTGGTATGATAATCACGTCAGGTACAAAACCAGACAATCTCCTCCCTCTCTCTTTTCTCAAAAATGTGGAAGCCCTCGGCTCCGGCCGGGGGCTTCCTCATGCCCGGGGCAGGCCCTCCCGCCGCCCTCGGGGACTGTATTCCATCGTTCACGATTTCTTCACAGAAGGTTCTCAAATCGTCCAACATTTTCCCGGAGGGGTCTGGTATGATAATCACGTCAGGTGCAAAACCAGACAATCTCCTCCCTCTCTCTTTTCTCAAAAATGTGGAAGCCCCCGGCTTTGGCCGGGGGCTTTCTCATGTCTTAGGCAGGTAGTCCAGCCCCGCCGGATAGAAAAAGTTCACCCTTTTGTCCGACAGCTTGATGGTCAGCTCCCTGGCCCGCAGCGGCTCGCCGTCCACCACCGCCACCAGCTCCTGGGGACTGCGGACGGTGACCCCCTTCCCCTGGCCGTACCGGATGAGGTTCGGGTATCTGGCGTAACGGCCCCTGCCGTACTCCCCCACCAGCCGGAAAAAGGTGAGCCGGTCCACCTCGCGCACCACCAGGGTCTCCAGCAGGCCGTCGTCGGGCATGTTGTCCCCCACCGGCATAAAGCCCCCGCCGTAGTACCGGCCGCTGCACACGCAGATGATGGTGGCCTCCCCCTCAAAGTGGTAGTTTTCCATGTCCACCACCACGGGCTGGGAGATGCGCTTGAACAGCACGTTGGCCACGGCCGAGATGGCGTAGGCCCCGATGCCGGAGACCAGGGGAAAATTGTTGTACTTATCTTTATCCACGGCCACCCGGGCGTCCAGGCCGGTGCACACGATGTCGATGCCCAGGCGCCCGTTGCAGTCGATGAGGTCCATGGCGGCCTGGGGGCCTTCGGACAGCGCCTTCAGGTCGGAGAAGCGGGCCCTGTTCCCCTTCCCGAATATCTTCAAAAAGTCGTTGCCCGTACCGATGGGCACATTGGTGACGGCGGCGCTGTCAAAGCCCGCCGCGCCGTTCACCACCTCGTTGAGGGTGCCGTCCCCGCCGCAGGCGTAGAGCCGCGCCGGCTCCCCGCTCTCCGCCGCCTCCCGGGCGATGCGGCGGGCGTCCCCCGCCTGCTCGGTGAACGCGATCTCATAGGGAAGGTCCAGGGCCTGGATACGGTCCACCAGGGCGCGGGTGCTCCGCTTTTTGCCCGCCGTGGGGTTGATGATGAAGATGTGTTTCAATACCCCCGCCTCTTTCTCTAAAAATGTCCCCCGGAGGGATTCACACGCCATATATAAATAAGTCACATTTTATCATGCCGTTGTAGAGCTTCCGCTTTTTATCGGCGGGCCGCCCGAAGGAGCGCTCAAATTCCGTGTGGGAGGAGAGCACGTCCACCTCCCAGCCCTTTGGCAGGGCCCGGGCCGCCCTGCCAAAGGCCCGGTAGAGCTCCTCCGCCTCCCGCTTCTCCAGCAGACGCTCCCCGTAGGGCGGGTTGGTCACCACCCGGCCCTTTGGCTCCTCCCGGCGGAATCTGGCGGCGTCCGCAACCTCGAACCGCACCGTGTCCTCCACCCCGGCCAGCTGGGCGTTGTGCCGGGACAGCGCCACGGCGGCGGGGTCGATGTCCCCGCCCCAGATGTCATAGGCGCCGTGGAACTCATGGTCCATGGCCTCGTCCGCGGCGTCCATCCACAGCTTGGAGGGCAGCCAGCCCCACCTCTGGGCGGCGAAGGAGCGGTTCAGGCCCGGGGCCCGGTTTTTGGCGATGAGCGCCGCCTCGATGGGGATGGTGCCCGAGCCGCAGAAGGGGTCGCAGAAGGGGTCCCGGCCACGGTATCTGGACAGGGACACCAGCGCCGCCGCCAGGGTCTCCCGCAGGGGCGCGCCCATGTTCTGGGCCCGGTAGCCCCGCTTATAGAGGCTGTCCCCCGAGGTGTCCAGCATTAGAGTCACTGCATCCTTCAAAATGGAGAACTGCACCTGATATAAGGTTCCCGTCTCGGGCAGGGTCTCCAGGCCATACACCCGCCCCAGCCTTTTGCACAGCGCCTTTTTCAAGATGGACTGGCAGGCGGGCACCGAGTGGAGCTGGGAGCTGACGCTGTACCCCTTCACCGGGAAGCGGCCCTCCCGTGGGATATAATCCTCCCAGGGCAGGGCGGCCGCTCCCTCAAACAGCTCCTCAAAGGTTTTTGCCTGAAAGCCGCCCAGGCTGAGCAGCACCCGGGCCCCGGTACGCAGGTTGAGGTTGAGGCGGGGGATGTCGGCGGGGGAGCCTTTGCACAGCACACGGCCGTTTTCCGCCCTGACTTCGGACAGGCCCAGCTTCTTCAATTCATGAGCCACGGTGCTCTCCACCCCCATCAGGGCGGGTATCACAAACTGGAATGTTTTTTCCATAGAGCGCTCCAAACAAATTTTTTAAATTTTTCTTGACTCGACACTTGGTGGAAGGTGTAAGATCGTGTCACAGGGAGGGAAAGGGCTTTACAAAACACAGTATAATGTAAAATGGAAGCGCTGGCAACAATAATATAGTCCGAAGCGCGAAAAACTTCTTTTCCTGGGCGGCGGTTTGTGATACAATTTATTGGAAGCGAGAAAGGAGCGTGCGCATATGCCATTGGACGCGGAATCCATGCTTAAGATCATGTGGCTGGTGCTGCTGGTGGTCTTTGCCGCCAGCGAGGCCGTCACCGTGGGGCTGACCTCCATCTGGTTTGCCGCCGGGGCGCTGACCGCCCTCATCGCCGCCCTGCTGGGCGGGGCGGTGTGGATCCAGATCACCCTGTTTCTGGCGGTGAGCCTGCTGTGCCTGGCCGCGGTGCGGCCCCTGGCCAAAAAGCACCTGAACAACAAGGTGGAGCCCACCAACGCCGACCGGGTCATTGGGGCCGAAGCCCAGGTGACGGAGGACATCGACAACATCCACGGCAAGGGGGCGGTGGTCATCCGGGGGATGACCTGGTCCGCCCGGAGCCAGGACGGCGGCGCCATCCCCCAGGGGACCATGGTGCGGGTGCTGCGCATCGAGGGGGTCAAGGTGTTTGTGGAGCCCCTGGCCGCCCCGGTGCCCTCGGGGGAGCCCAGGGACTGGTAGGAGGCACGCGCATGAAAAACGCGTTGCTGGCCGCCGCTGTCACGCTGGCTGTGGGGTATCTCACGCTGGTCCTGTTCTCGGATGTGAGCGGCGGCGGATATCTGGTCCTGCTGGTGGCCATCGCCGTCATGGGCGGCTTCATCATCTACTTCAATGAGGCAAAAAAGTGATATATTTTGATATATTTTAAGGAGGTAGTCTAATGAAAGCATTCGTACTGTCCGGAGCCATCGACCTGGGCGCCATTGTGGGTCCCATCATCGTCCTGCTGGTCATCGTCATTCTGCTGGGCATCCTGGCGGCCAATGTGAAGGTGGTCCAGCAGTCCAAGGCCGTGGTGGTGGAGCGCCTGGGCGCCTTCCGCGCCGTGTGGGGCGTGGGGCTGCACCTGAAGGTCCCCTTCATCGAGCGGGTGGCCAAGGTCGTGTCCCTGAAGGAGCAGGTGGTGGATTTCGCCCCCCAGCCCGTCATCACCAAAGACAACGTCACCATGCAGATCGACACCGTGCTCTACTTCCAGATCACCGACCCCAAGCTGTACACCTACGGCGTGGAGCACCCCATGAGCGCCATTGAGAACCTGACCGCCACCACCCTGCGCAACATCATCGGCGATCTGGAGCTGGACCAGTCCCTCACCAGCCGGGACCACATCAACACCCAGATGCGGGCCATCCTGGACGAGGCCACCGACCCCTGGGGCATCAAGGTCAACCGTGTGGAGCTGAAGAACATCATGCCGCCTAGGGACATCCAGGAGTCCATGGAGAAGCAGATGCGGGCCGAGCGGGAGCGCCGTGAGGCCATCCTCCAGGCCGAAGGCCAGAAGCAGTCCCAGATCCTGGTGGCCGAGGGCGAGAAGCAGTCCGCCATCCTCCGGGCCGACGCCGCCAAGCA
>ERZ808028.2075-NODE-2075-length-10354-cov-4.511628_pt1 | contig 10354 bp, 11 predicted proteins | sample MGYA00380184_ERZ808028 | MGnify/ENA primary metagenome ERZ808028 (study PRJEB31490, sample SAMN06133397) | mouse gut metagenome | isolation source: J8_1 | host: mice | place: China: Chengdu | collected 2015-05 ...
GTTTCACAATCAACTTCAAAATTAATGGTTAAAGAATTGACGGCTGCGACAGAGCAGATTAATTTACTCGTAGATGGTGTACAAAATATGGTCGATAATAATCGTCAATCACTTGAAGAAATTTTACAGCTTGAGAAAAATGCGACGGAAATTGAACATATTATTCAGCTTGTGAGCTCAATTGCAGATCAGACAAATTTACTTGCGCTAAATGCGTCGATTGAAGCGGCACGTGCAGGGGAGCATGGGAAAGGCTTTGCGGTCGTTGCTGAGGAAGTACGAAAACTAGCGGATGGTAGCTCAGAAGCCGCGCATAATATTACGGATTTAATTCATAAAATGCAGGGTGATGTAAAAACGGTCGTTGCGTCGATGCATGAGCAGGTGACAACAACGGAAAAAGAGGTGGCACGTGTTGCCGCGACAACTGAGGCAGTAGATGGCATGACGACGATGATTCATGAGGTAGCGAAGTCGGTGACAGAGATTTCACATCTTGCAGATGAGCAGCGTAATATGCTTGAACAAACCACCGCACAGTCACAGGAAGTAGCAGCCATTGCGAAGCAAACGTCCGTCGGCACACAGGATGTTCAGCAGGCGACTGAAAAACAAGTAAAAGCGATTGATGACATGAATCGATTAATGGAAGATGTAAATTATCAAACTCGTGAGTTATATGAAGTCATAGCGAAGTTTCAACGCTAGTGAATGAAGTGCTCGTTTACGAACAAATTTAAGGCAGTCATGTAAGATGATTCTGTATTTGATACAGAATCATCTTTTTTAGGTTGTGCAACAATGAAATACTTGGTAAAATACGAATTATCCGAGTAGATTAATCTTTTAAATCGCTAATTTTATTTTAAAATACATATGTTCACTTATTTATGAACTTAAATGTTCGCTTTTTAGCGAAAATTTATTCCTGAAATTCATCTCATAATGATGTTATTCTCTTGAAATAAGTGGTACACTGATTTTGACTAAGATTAAGAAATGAGGGATAACTGTGAAAATTGCAATCGCATCTGATCACGGTGGTAACAACTTACGTAAAGAAATTAAAGGACTTTTAGACGCAAAAGGTTATGAATATACTGACTTCGGTCCAAAAGAGGACGGCTCAGTCGATTATCCGGACTTCGCGATGCCAGTAGCAGAAGGCGTAGCGAGCGGCGAATTTGATAAAGGGATCCTAATTTGTGGTACAGGTATCGGTATGTCAATTGCGGCGAACAAAGTAAAAGGCGTACGTTGTGCGTTAGTTCACGATACATTCTCAGCAAAAGCAACACGCTGTCATAATGATTCAAACGTTATCGCAATGGGTGAACGTGTTATCGGCGCTGGCCTAGCATTAGACATCGTTGATATTTGGTTAGCGACAGATTTTGAAGGCGGTCGTCACGAGCGTCGCGTAAGCAAAATCACAGAAATCGAAGCAAAAAACTAAGAGGTGACAAGCATGACGCTACAACAAATCGAAACCGAGCTTCAAACGTTACTCGATGAATTTGTAGAACAGGCACCACTTAAAAAAGGCCAACTGTTCGTCATCGGGTGTTCAACATCTGAAGTGAAAGGTGAAAAAATTGGCACAGCGGGTGGCATGGAGATTGCAGAAGCATTATTCCGACCACTTCAAAACTTCGCAAATAAACAAGGTGTTTATTTAGCTTTTCAAGGCTGTGAGCATTTAAATCGTGCCATCACACTAGAGCGCGCGGCAGCCGAAAAATATGGTTATGAAGAAGTAGCAGTCGTTCCGGTGCGTAAAGCTGGGGGCTCGATGTCAACCTATGCATATCGTCATTTGGAAGATCCAGTTGTCGTTGAGGAAGTACAGGCACACGCAGGCATCGATATTGGGCAAACGCTCATCGGTATGCATTTAAAACGCGTGGCTGTTCCGATTCGTACATCGGTGAAAACAATTGGTGAGGCAGTTGTTACAGCAGCGAAAACACGTCCGAAATTAATCGGCGGTGAACGCGCAGTTTATACGTTAGAAACATCTGAATAGGATGTTCATATAAATTAAAAAAGATTTTAGGGGGAAAAAGAGTAATGGCAAAACTTGCAGCACAAGAAAATTTAAAAGCACAAGATTCAGCAGTATTTGAAGCGATGGAAAAAGAGTTTGCGCGTCAACAAGCAAACATCGAATTAATCGCATCTGAAAACATCGTTTCAGCAGCAGTTATCGAAGCGCAAGGCTCAGTACTTACAAACAAATACGCAGAAGGTTATCCAGGTAAACGTTACTATGGTGGCTGCGAATTCGTTGATATCGTTGAAGATATTGCGCGCGATCGTGCAAAAGAATTATTCGGTGCAGAACATGTAAACGTACAACCACACTCTGGCGCACAAGCGAACATGGCTGTGTACTTCACTGTTTTAGAACCAGGCGATACAGTGCTTGGTATGAACCTTGCTCATGGTGGTCACTTAACACATGGTAGCCCAGTCAACTTCTCTGGCGTTCAATACAACTTCGTTGAATACGGTGTAACAAAAGATACAAACGTAATCGATTATGAAGATGTACGTGCAAAAGCATTAGAGCACAAACCAAAATTAATCGTTGCAGGTGCTAGTGCATACCCTCGTCAAATCGACTTCGCAAAATTCCGCGAAATCGCGGATGAAGTAGGCGCATTATTCATGGTGGATATGGCGCATATCGCTGGTCTTGTAGCAGCAGGCCTTCATCCAAATCCAGTACCATATGCGGACTTCGTTACAACGACAACACATAAAACATTACGTGGTCCACGTGGTGGTATGATCTTAACTTCAGAAGAATGGGCTAAGAAAATTGATAAATCAATCTTCCCTGGTATCCAAGGTGGTCCATTAATGCACGTTATCGCTGGTAAAGCAGTTGCTTTCGGTGAAGCATTACAGCCTGAATTTAAAGAATACGCACAACAAGTGATCAACAATGCAAAAGCGCTAGGCGAAGCATTACAAGCTGAAGGTATCGACCTTGTTTCTGGTGGTACAGATAACCACTTACTTCTATTAGATGTACGCTCACTAAACCTAACTGGTAAAGTAGCCGAAGCCTTACTTGATGAAGTAAACATCACAGCAAATAAAAATGGTATCCCATATGACCCTGAAAAACCATTCGTAACTTCAGGCGTACGTATCGGTACTCCAGCTATTACTTCTCGTGGCTTTGTAGAAGAGGATATGAAAGAAGTAGGCGCATTAATTGCGGCTGTTCTTAAAAATCCAGAAGATGCAGCTGTTAAAGAAGATGCGAAAGCACGCGTAAAAGTTTTAACAGATAAACACCCAATCTACGCTTAATTATTAAAATGGACGATGATGTTTTCCAAATGCCATGTTTGTACATGTTTTTTGGTGCGCTTTCTAATAGGGGAGTGCAAGGTCATGGTCCATTTTTTTTATTTTTCCGTGTTTAATTATTATTTTTTGTGAAATTATGAAGAGGGGAGAATAGAAGAGGATGCTAGAAAATACTAGTTTCTTCTATATAATATATCTATTCTTGTAGTTTGTGGATTTTAATAGGACATTGGACAGTATACAGCAACTTCAAAAAATATAGTTTCATTGGCATAAAATTGATTTTCCATTGAAATGACATAAAAGAAAGCGCTTTTTCTGCTATAATAGATAAGATAATTATTTATAGGGAGTGTTTAACCTTGGGTAAAGTATACGTCTTTGACCATCCATTAATTCAGCACAAATTAACTTTTATTCGTGACAAAAATACAGGTACGAAAGAATTCCGTGAACTAGTAGACGAAGTTGCTACGTTAATGGCATTTGAAATCACACGTGATATGCCGCTTGAAGAAGTGGAAACAGAAACACCAGTTGTAACAGCAAAAACAAAAGTTTTAGCTGGTAAAAAAATGGCGATCGTGCCAATCCTACGCGCAGGCTTAGGTATGGTAGATGGTATGTTAAAACTAATCCCAGCTGCAAAAGTAGCGCATATTGGTTTATACCGTGACCCAGAAACATTACAACCAGTGGAATACTATGCAAAATTCCCAGCAGATATTGAAGAACGTGACTTCTACGTTGTTGACCCAATGTTAGCAACAGGTGGTTCTGCAATTGAAGCAATCAATTCACTTAAAAAACGCGGTGCGACAAGCATTAAATTCATGTGCCTAATCGCAGCTCCAGAAGGCGTAGAAGCACTTCAAAAAGCACACCCAGATGTTGATATTTACATCGCAGCAAAAGATGAAAAATTAAACGACCACGGCTACATCGTTCCTGGTTTAGGTGATGCAGGAGACCGTTTATTCGGTACTAAATAATTAGAGGACGGTGTAGAAATGTCGAAGTTGAAAGTCATGACAGTTTTTGGAACAAGACCGGAAGCCATTAAGATGGCCCCACTCGTACTAGAGCTGAAAAAGCACGAAGAAATCGAAACAATCGTGACGGTGACAGCACAGCATCGAGAAATGCTCGACCAAGTGCTTGAAACGTTTAAGATTACACCAGATTATGATCTGAACATCATGAAAGCTCGTCAAACGCTAATCGATGTCACAACACGTGGCTTAGAGGGGCTAGATGCTGTAATGAAAGAAGCTCGTCCAGATATCGTGCTTGTACATGGAGATACATCAACGACATTTGTTGCAAGTCTTGCAGCATTTTACAATCAAATCCCAGTCGGGCATGTAGAAGCAGGACTTCGCACGGGCAATAAATATTCACCATACCCTGAGGAGATGAATCGTCAGCTCACAGGTGTCATGGCGGATATTCATTTTGCACCAACTGAACAAGCAAAAGAAAACTTACTTCGTGAGAACAAGCAGGAAGACGCAATCGTCGTTACAGGCAATACAGCCATCGATGCTTTAAAGACGACGGTCGACGATTCGTACACGCATCCGATTTTAGAGAAGCTAGTAGGGGAGCGCATGATTTTACTGACAGCACATCGTCGTGAAAATCTTGGCGAACCGATGCGTCATATCTTCGGTGCGATTAAGCGCCTGCTTCAAGATCATGAGGATGTGGAAGTTGTGTACCCCATTCATCTGAACCCTGTCGTGCGAGAAATCGCAACAGACGTACTAGGGGGGGAGAGCAGAGTACACTTAATCGAACCGCTTGATGTATTCGACTTCCATAACTTTGCTGCTAAGTCCTTCATGATTATGACGGACTCTGGTGGTGTACAAGAAGAGGCACCTTCTCTAGGGAAGCCGGTACTCGTTTTACGAGATACGACGGAACGGCCAGAAGGGATCTCGGCAGGAACGCTGAAACTTGCGGGTACTGATGAGGAACAAATTTACCGATTAGCTACAGAATTGCTGACAGACGAGCAAGCCTATAAAAAAATGGCCCATGCCTCAAACCCATACGGGGATGGACATGCGTCAGAACGTATTGTAAAAGCGCTAATTACTTTCTTGCAATAATAGTTAGTGAAAAAGACAGCGCGTTCTCTCTTTTCAATGTAGGAAAAAAGCTCGCTAAGGTGTTTAAGAAACGTTGTTATAACAACGTTTCTTAAATTTTACACAAATTTGTCAACAAATCGACAAAAGTTATTTGCTTGTGAAGTTTTTCACTCTAAGCAATTGACATGAAATATTCACTATTGTATGCTAACAAAGGGTTAAAAATGGTTAAGCTTATTATGGCTCTACTCTATCTTTTATCGGAAAAGTCACTAGGATGTGGGAATACCTATTTTTGAAAAAAAAATACGATTATTCGCATATTTATTGGTGTTTCTTTAGACGTTAAAAGAATGAAAAGGGTTTCCTAAAAGCTTAACGCTCACATATAGGGAGCTCGTTTCCCTCCCGCATTTGTAGTTTAATGCTACTTATCCGGTAACTTACCGGTGGTCAGCTAGTACTTCCATCATTCGAAAAAAGATTCAGGAGATTAAAGGCCAATGGTAGAAATGCATCTCATTTATAGAAGATTAAAAAAGATTGTTCTTTTGTTTCTTCTCGTATGCGCGTTAGGCTGGTTTTTTACGACATATCAACAAGTATTCGCTGGTCTCGCAGTAGGTGCGCTTTGCGGTCTATTTAATTTTTGGAATCTGGTCCGGAAAATGGAAAGCTTTGGTCGTAATGTAGAGCAGGGGAAAAAGACGCGTTCTTTAGGTACCCTTATTCGCTTCGCTTCTGGTGTGTTAGGTGTTGCGCTTGCGCTCACGTATCCGCAGTATATTAGCGTTGGCGGCACGATCATTGGATTAATGATTCCGTACGTTCTGCTATTAGTGGACAGGATCGTATTTCATTTAAAAAACCAATAAGCTCGGCGCATTCGAAAGAGAGGTGAACACACAGAAATGAATCACTTAAATCCGTATAGAGAGTTCATGGGATTAGGTTTCAATCCAGCTAACTTAATGATGATTACAATTACTTGTTTAATCGTATTATTAATCGCTGTCCTTTCGACACGTAAGTTAGCAATGAAGCCAACTGGTATGCAAAACTTTATGGAGTGGTTAATGGACTTCGTAAGAGGCATTATCGGCAGCAACATGGACTGGAAAACAGGTGGTAAATTCCATATTCTAGGGATTACATTAATCATGTTTATTTTCGTAGCAAATATGTTAGGTTTACCATTCTCAGTCCAAATTGATGGTTACTTATGGTGGAAATCACCTACAGCCGATCCAGCAATTACATTAACTTTTGCAGTCATGATCATTGTTCTTTCTAACTACTATGGTATTAAAGCACAAGGGATTGGCGGCTACGCGAAAACATTCTTCACACCGATGTGGTGGTTATTCCCAATCAAATTGATCGAGGAATTTGCCAACACGTTAACATTAGGTCTTCGACTTTATGGTAACATCTACGCAGGTGAGGTTCTTTTAGGCTTACTTGCAGGTCTTGCAAGCATGTGGAGCGGTGCTGGTATTATCGCAGCAATCATTCCAACATTAGCATGGCAAGGTTTCTCAATCTTCATCGGTACGATCCAATCGTACATTTTCGTTATGTTAACAATGGTTTACATGTCTCACAAAGTGAGCAAAGACCATTAGTATAAAAATTGTCTAGGAAACTAGGCAGCTGACAACCAAAAAAAATTTTATTATTTCCAAGGAGGAAAACATTACAATGGCAGGTTTAGGTTTAATCGCAGCAGCATTAGCAGTTGGTTTAGGTGCACTTGGTGCAGGTATTGGTAACGGTCTTATCGTAGGTCGTACAGTAGAAGGTATCGCTCGTCAACCAGAATTAAAAGGTCTTTTACAAACAACAATGTTCATCGGTGTCGCTTTAGTAGAAGCATTACCAATCATCGCGGTAGTAATCGCATTCATCGTAATGAACAAATAATTTCAATTACGATAAAGATGGCGAAGTATTCCTTCGCCATTCCTTTATGTTTTTCCAATAACCTTCTGAGTTACAAGGTTTCTAGCGATAGTTTAGGCGTAGCTCATTTGATTTAACTATTAGTAGAACAAGTGTGTTTTACTTTTTATAACATGTAAGATTTGTGTGTGTAACAATGAATTTTATAAGCTCTTGAAGGGAGTGAAACAATCGTGTTTCTAGATCATCTAGTACTAGGAGCTGCCGGACACCAAGGTGTGAACTGGGGTGATATCGCATTTACCCTTATCATGTTCATTATCTTAATGGCAATCCTTAAGAAAGTTGCATGGGGTCCTTTAATGGGTATCATGCAAAAACGTGAAGAACAAGTCGCAAATGATTTAGACGAAGCTGCAAAGAATCGTCAAGAATCTCAACAACTTTTAGAAGAACAACGTAGCCTTTTAAACAAATCTCAAAACGAAGCACAAGCGATTGTTGAAAACGCTAAGAAACAAGCTGAAATGCAAAAACAAGAGATTGTTTCTGCAGCTAAAAATGAAGCTGTGCGTTTACAAGAATCTGCTAAACGTGATATCGAAGCAGAACGTGAAAAAGCTATCGCTGCAGTACGTGAAGAAGTGGTATCACTTTCAGTACTTGCTGCTTCTAAAGTTCTTTCTAAAGAAGTATCTGAACAAGATAATCGTGCTCTTATCGAAGAAACGATTGCGAAGGCAGGGGAAGCTCGATGAGTCAATCACCAGCAGCTAAACGCTATGCCGAAGCACTTTTTCAATTAGCGAACTCTACGAATTCTGTTGAAGCTGTTACAGCTAACGTCGCAGAAATCAAAAAGGTTTTAGGCGAAGATAATAGCCTTATGGTTTTATTAGATTCTCCTCAAATCCCAGCTACGCAAAAACGTCAACTGTTTGATACAGTTTTCGCTGGCGCAGAGCAAATCGTGCTTAACGCACTTAAAGTAATCCTTGATAAGGGTCGTATCCACGAGTTACCAGCAATCATTAGCGAGTACATGACACTTGCTTACAATGCATCTGGTGCTGCGGAAGCTGTTGTTTATTCAACAACTACCCTAACTGAAGATGAACTTAATCGTATTTCAGCTACTTTTGCTAAAAAAGTTGGCAAAGATACGCTTCATATTACAAATGTAATCGATCCATCATTACTTGGTGGTATCAAAGTACAAGTAGGTAATCTAATTTATGACAGCACTATTGCTACTAAATTAGAAAGCTTAAAACGTACATTAATCGGATAATCCGAAAACAATTTTGAGAGGTGACAAACGTGGGCATCAAAGCTGAAGAAATCAGTGTACTTATTAAACAGCAGATGGAAAATTACCAATCTGAAATGCAAGTAAGCGAAGTAGGTACAATCATCACTGTTGGTGACGGTATCGCTCGTGTTCACGGTCTTGATAACGTTATGTCAGGCGAACTTTTAGAGTTCTCTACAGGCGTTCTTGGTATGGCACAAAACTTAGAAGCAAATAACGTAGGTATCGTTATTCTAGGTCCAAGTGATGGTATCAAAGAAGGCGACGAAGTAAAACGTACAGGCCGTATTATGGAAGTTCCAGTTGGTGAAGAACTAATTGGTCGTGTTGTAAACACATTAGGTTTACCAGTTGATGGATTAGGTCCAATCAACACAACAAAAACTCGTCCTATCGAAAGCCCAGCTTTCGGTGTAATGGCTCGTAAGTCAGTAGACCAACCATTACAAACAGGTATCAAAGCAATCGATGCATTAGTTCCAATTGGCCGTGGTCAACGTGAATTAATCATCGGTGATCGTCAAGTAGGTAAAACATCTGTAGCAGTTGATGCAATCATCAACCAAGCTGACCAAGATGTTATTTGTATCTATGTTGCTATCGGTCAAAAAGAATCTACAGTTCGTAACTTAGTAGAAACTTTACGTGCACACGGTGCATTAGACTACACAATCGTTCTTACTGCAGCAGCATCTTCTCCATCTCCAATGTTATACTTAGCTCCTTATGCTGGTGTATCAATGGCGGAAGAATTAATGCTACAAGGTAAAGACGTATTAATCGTATATGATGATCTTTCTAAGCAAGCAGCAGCTTACCGTGAACTGTCATTATTATTACGTCGTCCTCCAGGTCGTGAAGCTTACCCTGGTGATGTATTCTACCTACACTCTCGTTTATTAGAACGTGCAGCTCGTCTTAACGAAAACTACGGCGGTGGTTCAATCACAGCTCTTCCATTCGTTGAAACACAAGCTGGTGATATCGGTGCTTACATCCCAACAAACGTAATCTCTATCACAGATGGTCAAATCTTCTTACAATCTAACTTATTCAACTCTGGTGTACGCCCAGCAATCAACCCAGGTCTTTCTGTATCTCGTGTTGGTGGTTCTGCGCAAATCAAAGCAATGAAAAAAGTTGCCGGTACATTACGTCTTGACTTAGCTCGTTTCCGCGAACTTGAGTCATTCGCACAATTCGGTTCAGATTTAGATGAAGCGACTACTCGTAGCTTAGAACGTGGTAAACGTACTGTTGAAGTTTTAAAACAAGACTTAAACAAACCAATCCCAGTTCAAAAACAAGTTGCAATCATCTACGCATTAACTAAAGGATTCTTAGATGACGTTCCGGTACAAGATATCGTACGTTTCGAAAACGAATTCAACTTATGGTTAGATGCTAACGATGCAGGCCACAAAAACATTTTAGGTCAAATCAAAGATACTAAAGGTCTTCCAGCAGATGAAGATATGAAAGCTACTATTGAAGCATTCAAAAAAACTTTCGCTCGTTCAGCTGAATAATCTTTCTTGTGACTAACTTAAAATAATAAGGTGGTGAAATATCAATGGCAACATTACGTGAGGTCAAACAACGTATTAACTCTACGAAGTCTACTTCAAAGATTACGCAAGCGATGCATTTAGTATCATCTTCTAAGATGGCACGTGCAGAGCGTAACGCGAAAAAATACGTTCCATATATGAATAAA
>ERZ808028.2076-NODE-2076-length-10353-cov-5.229467_pt1 | contig 10353 bp, 9 predicted proteins | sample MGYA00380184_ERZ808028 | MGnify/ENA primary metagenome ERZ808028 (study PRJEB31490, sample SAMN06133397) | mouse gut metagenome | isolation source: J8_1 | host: mice | place: China: Chengdu | collected 2015-05 ...
AAATGTAGCACAGGAAGATGCCGGACTTTAAGAGAGTGACTTTGCGATTGCCCTAAATGATGGAAACTATTTTAAATTTGTGCTTGCAGAAAAGCAAAAGAGTGTGTTATAATCATATGCGTGTCAGCAAGAAATGCTGCTGATGCGCAGATAGGGGCATAGTTCAAAGGTAGAACAGTGGTCTCCAAAACCATCGATGTGGGTTCGATTCCTACTGCCCCTGTATTTCTTTCTTTGGAATCTTAAGGGTCTGACTTTTCAGTCAAATTTTTCGCAGTTGTGACAGATAGGAGTATCGCGGCAGAAAAGCCTGTCAATGCGTTAAGGGATGTTATGGACAGGGATGGCGGCGCTTCGTTATGTTCTGGGATGAGACGGTGCAGGTTGATTTCCCGCGGCTTGTATGATGCATGATATAATGGGCGTATAGCAAAGCGAGCGGCGAATGTTGATCATGAATCGCAGGCGCATGATATAATGAGCGTTAACAGGAAGAATGAGTTTATTCATTTTGCAAGCGGCGAATGTTGATCATAAATTGCAGATGTATAATATTTGCAGGAAATCGGAAAGGAACAAAAAGGGGAATGAAAACACCGCGGAATTATCAGAGGGAACTGGAAAAAATAATAGACGGGTTGAACGCTCCGGATGCTGTGCCGTCTGGGCTTCTTCTGCACAGCTGTTGTGCGCCCTGCAGCAGTTACTGCATGGAATATCTGCGGCAGTATTTTCGGCTCACCGTTTTTTATTATAATCCGAATATTACGGAAAAAGAAGAGTATAAAAAGCGGGTCAACGAGGAGATACGGCTGATCGGGGCGTATAACCGGCAGGTTGAGGAATGGGAATTGGATGTGGTGCAGGGGAAAGCCGATTCGGAGGAACAGGATGATGCCCGGAGTGGATCCGGCTGGAGAGACGGACGAAAAGAAGTCGCTGGGCGGAAGGAGAAAGCAGGAAAGAGGCCCTCAAAAATAGAGATCATAGAGGGGGATTATGAGCCGTCATGTTTCTTTGAGATGGCGAGGGGGCTCGAGGAGTGTACGGAAGGCGGAGAGAGGTGCTTTCGGTGCTATGAACTGCGGCTTCGCAAGTCGGCGGAGTTGGCGAAGGAGATGGGATTTGATTATTTTACCACGACACTGACCATCAGCCCGTTAAAAAATGCGGCGAAGCTCAATGAGATCGGGGAAAAGCTGGCGGAGGAATACGGTGTGAGGTGGCTTCCTTCCGATTTTAAAAAGCGGGGCGGGTATCAGAGGTCTATAGAGCTCTCAAAGGAGTATGATCTGTACAGGCAGAATTATTGCGGGTGTGTTTTTTCCAGAAAAGGGAAGGGATGACAGCATATAAAAGTGCCGGTTGATTTATATACTGAGTTTAGTATATAATAATGGCACTATCCGGGTGTCGCAGGAGAGGTGAATTTAAGAGGAATAAATATATGACATTAAAATTTGAATGGGATGAAGAAAAAGCGGAGCTTAATTTAAAGAAGCATGGTGTCCTGTTTGAAACGGCAGCAAAAGTTTTTTAGATGAAAATCGGATAGAAATTTATGACAAAGTACATAGCATAGAAGAAGATCGATATATCACGATCGGTATGGCTGGTGAAGTTCTATTTGTTGTGTATACGGAAAGAAATCCGAAAATAAAATTGATTTCTGCGAGGCTGGCAACAGAGAGAGAAAGGAAGTTATATTATGGTTCAATTTGAGTTGGATAAAAATGCTGTGCTGAGTGAAAGGGAAAAAAATCTGCTTGAAGAGGCAAAAAAAAGACCGGTTGTTTATGATGAAGATTCTCCACGGTTGACTGACGATATGGAGAAAGCATTTATGACAGCAAGAAAAGAAAAAAATGATTGTGGAGAACCTCTTACGCTTTATGTGTCTCCGGAGACGATCAGAAAAGTAAAAAGTATGGGAACAGATTATATTACGATTTTGGGGAAATTGATTGATAAAGCCGTGAATGAGTATCATGTATCATGACAGATATTGATTTATAGCGGTAACAGATTCATATGAAAACGAGGAGAAAAGATGAAAAAATTACTGGAACTGATTTCGGATGAAGTAAAGAAAGCCTTTGGGGAGGCGGGGTATGAGGAGGAACTGGGAAAGGTGACTGTCTCCAACAGGCCGGACCTCTGCGAATATCAGTGCAACGGCGCGATGGCGGGGGCGAAGAAATACCATAAAGCGCCGATCATGATCGCGAAAGACGTGGCGGAAAAACTGCAGGAAAGCGCGGTATTTTCCGAAGCGGAGGCCGTGGCGCCCGGATTTTTGAACCTGAAGGTGAAAGAAGAGTTTCTGGTATCTTTCGTGAAGGAGATGGGCGTTTCGGAAAAGTTCGGCGCGGGCGAGCCGGGGCGGGGAAAGAAGATCGTGGTGGATTACGGCGGACCCAACGTGGCGAAGCCCCTCCATGTAGGGCATCTGCGTTCCGGGATCATAGGCGAGAGCGTAAAGCGGATCTGCCGGTATGCGGGAGCGGAGGTGGTCGGAGACATTCATCTGGGAGACTGGGGGCTGCAGATGGGGCTGATCATCTACGAACTTTCTTTAAGAGAGCCCGAACTGCCCTATTTTGATGAGAATTATTCCGGGGAATATCCGAAGGAGGCTCCGTTTACGATCGCCGAACTGGAGGAGATCTATCCCACGGCGAGCACAAAATCCAAAAAGGATGAGGCCTATAAGGAAAAAGCGATGGAGGCGACTTTCAGGCTGCAAAACGGCGAGCGGGGTTACCGCGCACTCTGGGATCATATCATGCGGGTGTCCGTGGCGGATCTGAAGAAGAACTATGACCGTCTGAACGTGCATTTCGAGCTGTGGAAAGGGGAGTCCGATGTGCAGGAGCGGATCCCCGGCATGGCGGAGTATATGAAGAGGGAGGGCTATGCCCATGAGAGCGAGGGCGCCCTTGTGGTGGATGTGGCAAAGGAGGATGATACGAGGGAGATACCGCCCTGTATGATCCTTAAATCCGACGGAGCCGCCCTTTATGATACGACGGATCTTGCGACGATAGAAGAGCGGATGGAGGAGATAGCGCCGGATGAGATCATTTATGTGGTGGACAAGCGGCAGGAACTTCATTTTGAGCAGGTGTTCCGCTGCGCGAGAAAGACAAAGCTGGTAAAGCCGGAGACAGAACTTAAATTCCTGGGCTTCGGCACGATGAACGGCAGGGACGGCAAGCCCTTTAAGACGCGGGACGGCGGCGTGATGCGCCTTGAGTACCTGCTCGAGGAAGTCTACGATGAGATGTATAAGAAGATTTCCGAAAACAGGGAGATGCCGGAGGAAGAAGCAAGGGAGACGGCGGAGATCGTGGCGCTCAGCGCCGTGAAATACGGAGATCTCTCCAATCAGGCTTCCAAAGACTATGTTTTTGATATTCAGAGATTTACTTCCTCGGAGGGCAATACCGGCGTGTATCTGCTCTATACGATGGTGCGCATCAAATCCATCCTGAATAAATACAGGGAGCAGGGCGCTGCTGTGGAGGATACGCAGATCGCCGTGACGGAAAATGAGTCGGCGAAGGAGCTGATGAAGGCGCTGGCGGGCTTTGGCGCGATGATGGAGAGCGCCTACCGGGAGACAGCGCCCCATAAAGTCTGCGCTTATATGTATGATCTGGCGAACGCGTTCAATCATTTCTACCATGAGACAAAGATCCTGACGCAGGAGGATGTAGAGAAAAAAGCGGCTTACATCGCGCTGATCGCGCTGACGCTCAGGGTGATGGAGGAGTGCATCGATGTGCTCGGGTTCTCTGCGCCGGAGAGGATGTAGGGGAACAGTTACCATTTTTGTTATTTTCTGAAAAAAGTTGTTGACAAGCAGGGGTATTTGATTGTATACTAGCAAGGCAGTCAGATAATTTCCGAGTTATTTCACTGCAGCGAACCGAGTTCGATGGGATCTTAGCTCAGCTGGGAGAGCATCTGCCTTACAAGCAGAGGGTCATAGGTTCGAGCCCTATAGGTCCCATTTTAAACGAAAAATTTGTATGATATATGGCGAGATGGCTCAACTGGCTAGAGCGTCCGGTTCATACCCGGGAGGTTGAGAGTTCAAGTCTCTCTCTCGCTACTGTAAAGCCTTGAAATTTTTCAAGGCTTTTTTACGGTGATAGCCCTATGCGGCGGAGCAATCGGTTTTCATGTATCTTGGGAGGCGACAAAAACAGAAAGCAGGTTTATATGGTACAACAGGACAAGCTGGTACAGTTCTATTTCACGCAGTACAGAGACAGCGCGCTGAAATTAAAGAAGAAAAAGAATGACGGAAAAAGTTCCTATGAAAAACGGATCAAATCACTTTTTCAGGAATTAAAAAGAACGGGTTCGGCAAAAATAAAGAAAGCAAAGCTGGAAGATTACCACAGGCAGATCAGAAATGTCAGCTATTACGCTTTCCGCGAGAAAAACCAGATCGCCATGATGGAGGTCCGGGATATGCTGCTGCCCGAGCTGGTGCGGCTGGATATGGCGGAACTGACGGATTCGGAAGCGGAGATCATCACGGGAAAGTTTTTAGAGTATTTGAGGACGGAACTGCCTTTTGAGATCTGCAGAAGGACGATCAAGGATCTGTCGAGAAGCTACGCAGATGTGGGGATCCGGGGGGAGATCATAGATATGGTCCCGATGAACCCGGAGACGGAGTTTCAGGAAGCGCTGGCTATGGAGCGGCATTTTATCCTGCATGTGGGGCCAACCAACTGCGGAAAGACCTATCAGGCGCTGGAGCGGCTGAAAACATCTGAAAACGGCACTTATTTAGGACCTTTGCGGCTTCTTGCGCTGGAAGTGTATGAGCGGATGATGGATGCGGAGGTGCCCTGCAGCATGCTCACCGGGGAGGAGTATATCTTTGAGGAGAACAGCCGTGTGATCTCTTCCACGATCGAAATGCTGGACATTGAAAAAGAATATGACATTGTTGTCATTGATGAGGCGCAGATGATAGCCGACGAGGACAGGGGGCATTCCTGGACGCGGGCGATACTGGGCGTAAAAGCGAAGGAGATCCATATCTGTATGAGTCCGGCGGCGGAGAAAGTGGTAACGCACCTGATCTCCCTGTGCGGGGACAGCATGGAGATCCATCACTATGAGAGGATGACAAAACTGGTCTGCGAGCAGGAGGCTTTCCGGTTTCCGGAGGATGTGCAGGACGGGGATGCGCTGATTTTGTTTACCAAGCGGGCAGTGCTGGATATCGCGGGGCGCCTGGAACGGGAGGGTATCCGCACCAGCGTGATCTACGGCTCCCTGCCGCCGGAGATTAGAAGAAGGCAGATCAAACTGTTTACGGAAAAAGAAAGCAGGGTGGTGGTGTCCACGGATGCCATCGGGATGGGGCTTAATCTTCCTGTCAGGCGGATCGTTTTTGTCCAGATCGACAAGTATGACGGGCATCAGAAACGGAAGCTGGAGGTGCCCGAGATCAAACAGATCGCCGGGCGCGCCGGGCGCTATGGCATTTATGATACCGGCTATGTGAACGCGGCGGGCGAGGAAGAGCTGGAGTACGTCAGGGAGCGCTATGCGAAGGAGGAGGAGCCGATCAGCCGGGTGAGCCTGGGCTTTCCCCATGTGCTGCTGGATATGGAAGACCCTCTTGACACGATACTGAAAGTCTGGAAGTCGGTGGAGCCTTCCGCGCCTTTTGAGAAGATCAGTATCGATGAGATGCTGTTTCTCTATGAGCGCGCTTACAAGGAGCGGAAGGATATCGACGGCTTTGACGATAAGCGCACGCTCTACCGGATGCTGACCTGTTCCATCGATATTAAAAACAGGGATATCGTGGATCTGTGGCTTTATTACTGCGAGACGTATACGGCGGACGTATCGCTGCATTTTCCGGCGCTTTCCATGTGTACCGATAAAGGTATCATGAAATATGAGACTTTTTACAAGATGCTGGATCTGTACCATCAGTTTTCCACCAGGCTGGGTAAGGAGATGGATGCGGAGCGTCTCGCCAGGGAGCGGGAAAAGACGGAAGATACCATTATGCGGTATCTGTTGAAAAATAAAAAAGATTATATTCAAAAGTGTAAATACTGCGGCAAACCGCTTCCTTTCGGTTACGGGTTCACGGTCTGTGAAGAATGCCACGGAAGCGGCAGGAAGTTTTCACTGTTAGGACGCCGGAAAGGATATGACGGCGGGGACGGCAGAGAGAAAGAGCAGCGCAGAAAGATGCAAAAGCCGGAAAAGCAGGAAAAAGAGATGAAAAAGCCGGGCGGCAGCCACAGAAGGAGGCGGAGACGGCCGAGGCAGGCCGCCGCAGCGGGAGAAGGCAAAGAGAGTTGAAGCGGAAGCAGAGGAGATCGCGTATGAGGATAGGAACGGGCTATGATGTCCACAGGCTTGTGGAAGGCAGAAAATGTATCATAGGAGGTGTGGAGATCCCTTATGAGAAGGGGCTTCTCGGGCATTCCGACGCGGATGTGCTGCTGCACGCCGTCATGGATGCGCTGCTCGGCGCGGCGGCCCTCGGGGATATCGGGAAGCATTTTCCGGATACTGATGAAGCGTACCGCGGGATCTCGTCCGTGGAACTTTTGAAGAAAGTCGGGGTCCTGCTGGAGGAACATACTTTCCTGATCGAAAACATTGATGCCACGATCATTGCCCAGGCGCCGAAAATGCGCCCCCATATCGATAAGATGCGGGAGAATATCGCGGAGGCGCTGCAGATCGATCTTTCCCAGATCAGCGTAAAGGCGACGACGGAAGAGGGACTCGGCTTTACCGGAAAGGGGGAGGGCATTTCCGCGCAGGCGGTTTGTCTTCTGACAACGCCGATGGAACTCCACGCGGAAGATGTCTCCGGCTGCGGAAGCTGCAGCGGATGCCCGAAGCGGGAGTAAAAGGCGGCCGTATTCTCTTGTATCACGGGGGCTGCTGTGATACAATCAAGACGGTGTAGCCGGGGGGCACAAAGTTTTTCGGGACCTGCGGGTTTGCCGGAGACACTTTCAGCGGTTTGGGCATATAATGTAATGGTACAGAAAAATTGAGAAAAAGATTGATATATAAATGATATCTGGAAGGAATGCGGTATGGGTTTTATCAGGAACATTCAGGATGAGATCAGGATCATAAGAGAGAGAGACCCGGCAATCCACAGCAACTGGGAAGTGTTTTTGTATCCCAGTTTTAAGGTGCTGCTGCATTACCGTCTCGCCCATAAGCTCTACATAAAAAAGCACTATTTTCTCGCGAGGTGGGTATCTCAGCGGGGTGTGCGGAAGACCGGCATTGAGATCCACCCCGGCGCAAAGATAGGAAAAGGGCTGTTTATCGACCACGGAAACGGTGTGATCATCGGTGAGACCGCCGTGCTGGGCGACAATGTGACGCTCTATCAGGGGGTGACGCTGGGCGGAACCGGCAAGGAACAGGGAAAGAGGCATCCCACGGTAGGAAATAATGTGATGATCAGCGCGGGCGCGAAAGTGCTGGGATCCTTCACGATCGGGGACAATTCCAAGATCGGCGCCGGATCCGTGGTGCTGGAGGAGGTGCCGCCCGGCTCTACGGTGGTCGGTGTTCCGGGGCATGTGGTGAAGCGCAAGAAGCAGAACTTCCCGCAGGAGGAGCTGGATCAGGTAAGCCTTCCGGACCCGGTGCAGGAGGATATCACCGGCCTAAAGAGGTCCAATGCGGAGCTGACAAACCGTCTGCTGAAACTGGAGGAGGAACTGCGGGAGCTGCGGCGGAAGACGAACGCATAATGTCATTTTTAGTTGTTGACGGCGGACGCAGGCGTTAACTAAATGAAACTACATAGGCCGGAAAGGTTTATGAGGAAGTGAGATAAGGAGAACGACGATCATGAAAATATATAATACATTATCCGGCAGGAAAGAGGAGTTTGTGCCGATCGAAGAGGGCAAAGTGAGCATGTATGTGTGCGGGCCCACCGTGTATAATCTGATCCATATCGGAAACGCGCGGCCGATGCTCGTATTTGATACGGTGCGCCGGTACATGGAATATAAGGGACTTGAAGTAAACTTTGTGTCCAATTTTACGGATGTGGACGATAAGATCATCAAAAAGGCGCAGGAGGAGGGCGTGGACGCTTCCGTCATCTCCGAGCGGTATATTGCGGAGTGCAAAAAAGATATGGAAGGCATGAATGTAAAGCCCGCCACGACCCATCCGCTGGCGACACAGGAAATTGACGGCATGCTGGAGATGATCGAAACCCTGATCGAAAAGGGACATGCCTATCGGGGGGCGGACGGCACGGTATATTTCCGTACAAGGAGCTTCAAGGGCTACGGCAAGCTGTCCCACAAAAATCTGGACGACCTGCAGGGCGGGAACAGATCCCTTCTTGTTTCCGGTGAGGACCAGAAGGAAGATCCGTTGGATTTTGTATTGTGGAAGCCGAAAAAAGAGGGGGAGCCCTACTGGGAGTCACCCTGGTGCGACGGCAGGCCGGGCTGGCATATCGAGTGCTCGGTGATGAGCAAAAAATATCTGGGTGAGGAGATCGATATTCATGCGGGCGGAGAGGATCTGATCTTCCCGCATCACGAAAACGAGATCGCCCAGTCCGAGGCGGCGAACGGCAGGCCTTTTGCCCACTATTGGATGCACAACGCTTTCCTCAATATCGACAATCATAAGATGTCCAAATCCGCCGGAAATTTCTTTACGGTGCGGGATATCTCCGAGAAATATGACCTGCAGGTGCTGCGTTTCTTCATGCTTTCTGCACACTACAGAAGCCCCTTAAATTTCAGCGCGGAGCTGATGCAGGCGGCTCAGAACGGCTATGACAGGATCGTGACGGCGGTGGAAAATTTAAACTTCCTGACGGAGAGTGCAAGAGAAGGGGAGGAGAGTCCGCAGGAGAGGGAGCTTGAAGAGCAGGCGAAAGCTTTTGTGGCAAAGTTCGAGGAGGCCATGGAGGATGACTTTAATACGGCGGACGCTCTTGCCGCGATCTTCGAGCTGGTAAAATTTGTCAATACCAACACGGACGGCGAACACACCAGGGCTTATCTGCAGGCGTTAAAGAAAGAGATCACGATGCTCACCGATATCTGCGGGCTGATCGTGGAGAAGAAGCAGGAGCTTTTGCCGGAGGATATCGAGGCGCTGATCCGGGAGAGACAGGATGCCAGAAAAGCAAAGAACTTTGCCCGGGCAGACGAGATCAGAAACGAACTGCTGGAAAAAGGCATTGTGCTGGAAGATACACGAGAGGGCGTAAAATGGAAAAGGGCGTAACGCTGCCTGCTCTGTCCGAACAGATCAGGGAGAGTTTCGGGTGTAAGGAGCAGGATATCAGAAACTATTCTCCGCTGGCGCTCGCCTATATCGGTGACTGTGTGTATGAGCTGGTCATCCGCACGGCGATCGTGGAAAAGGGAAACCGGCAGCCGCAGAAACTCCATAGGGAGGCGGCGGGATTTTCCAGGGCGGGGACCCAGTCCGGACTTTATAAGGCGCTGCTTGACGAGGTGTCCGAGGAAGAGGCGGATATCCTGAAGAGGGGCAGAAACGCCCATTCCCACAGCAAGGCGAAGAACGCCACGCTTTCGGAGTATAAGAATGCCACGGCGCTGGAAGCTCTGTTCGGGTATCTGTATCTGACCGGACGGATGGAACGGGTGCTGGAACTTTTGAAGCTGGGGCTTTTTAAGTGCGGGTTTAACCTTGTGTGAGGTGGGGGTGTTTCGGGAAAGGAAGAAATATGGCATATCATGAATTTACAATAGAGGGCAGGAACGCGGTGCTGGAAGCTTTGCGGAGCAAAAAGCCCATCGATAAACTGTATATTTTGGACAACTGCCAGGACGGGCCGATGATGACGATCAAACGGGAGGCGAAGAAGCAGGACTGTTTTGTGAAGTATGTGTCGAAGGAGCGCCTTGACCAGCTCTCTGAGACGGGACATCATCAGGGCGTGATCGCGATGGCGGCGGCTTACGAGTATGCGGAACTGGAGGACCTGTTCGCGGCGGCGAAGGAAAAAGGGGAGGATCCGTTTTTTATCCTTCTGGACAATATCGAGGATCCCCATAATCTGGGCGCCATTATCCGGACGGCAAACCTGGCGGGAGCCCACGGTGTGATCATTCCGAAAAACCGGGCGGTGGGACTGACGGCGGCGGTAGCGCGCACTTCTGCGGGGGCGTTAAATTATACCCCGGTGGCGCGGGTGACCAATCTGGTGCGGACGATGGACGAGCTGAAAGAGCGCGGGCTGTGGATGGTCTGCGCGGATATGGGCGGCGAGAGGATGTATGACCTGAACATGAAAGGACCCATCAGGCGTGTGATCGGAAGCGA
>ERZ808028.2077-NODE-2077-length-10329-cov-6.538139_pt1 | contig 10329 bp, 8 predicted proteins | sample MGYA00380184_ERZ808028 | MGnify/ENA primary metagenome ERZ808028 (study PRJEB31490, sample SAMN06133397) | mouse gut metagenome | isolation source: J8_1 | host: mice | place: China: Chengdu | collected 2015-05 ...
CCTGGAGGGAGGCCACCGACAGCATGGCGGTGTCGGCGGCGGCGATGTCCTCCGGCTCCAGGCCCGTGGCCTGGGCCAGCTCTCCCACCGTAGGCTCCCGGCCCAGCCGCTGGCTCAGCTCCAGCCTCCGCTGGCGCAGGGCCATAGCCCGCTCCTTGGTGCCCCGGCTCACCTTCACCGCTCCGTCATCCCGCAGAAACCGCCGGATCTCCCCGGCGATTTTTGGCACGGCATAGGTGGAAAACTGGGTGCCATATTCCGCATCAAACCCTCGGATGGCCTTTAAAAACCCCAGGCATCCCAGCTGGTACAGGTCCTCTGGGTCCACACCTCGTCCATAATACCGCCGGGCCACCGACCAGATCAATCCGCTGTTGTCAATGAGAAGTCGCTCGCAGGCGTCGTTGTCCCCCGCTTGAGCGGCCTCCAGCAGAGCGGGGGCGTCCAGGCCCCTCATTTAGAGGCGCCCGCCCTGCGGGCGATCCGCTTGCGCATGGTGACGGCGGTGCCCTTTCCCAGCTGGGAACGCACCTTGAGGCCGTCCATAAAGCTTTCCATGATGGTGAAGCCCATGCCGGAGCGCTCCTCTCCGCCAGTGGTGAACAGAGGTGTTCTAGCCTGGTCCACATCTGGTATGCCCACGCCGGAATCCTTCACCTGGATTTCCAGCACGCCTCCATCAAACAGCCGCAGGCGCATGGATATTTTCCCAAGGCAGTTTGGATAAGCGTGGACGATGGCGTTGGTCACCGCCTCGGACACAGCGGTCTTGATATCCGCCACCTCGTCCAGGGTGGGGTCCAGCTGGGCGGCGAAGCAGGCCGCGCAGGCCCGGGCAAAGCCCTCGTTTGCGGAGCGGGAGGTGAAGGTGACGGTCACCTGGTCAATAGCTTTCATCCTATGTAGCCCTCCTCAGTCTAAGGAAATGAGCCGCCCAATTCCGGCGGCGTCCAGCACCCGCCGAGCCTGGGCGGGGATATTGACCACCCGGAGGGCGCCTCCGGAATGGGCCAGCTGCCGCCGGGCCCGGAGCAGCACGGCAATGCCCGAGCTGTCCATGAAGGTGACTCCGGACATATCCAGCGCCAGCTGGGCGGGCAGGCGCTCGGCGATAGCCTGGTCCAGCTGGGTCATCATCTCCCGGGCGCCGTGGTGGTCAATCTCGCCGGACAAAACGACAGTCAGCACGCTGTCCCGGCTGGAAACAGTGATGGGCATAGCTTGTCCCTTCCTTGTAAAAAAATGAGCGCTATACGGGGGATTTCCCGTATAGCGCTCATTATAATGGATTTGGCTGGTCACAATTTGCCGAAGGGGCAATCGTTAATGGAAAAATTTACAAATTATTGCTGAGTATGCTTACATTGCTTTCAACTGCTCTTCAATTTTGGCAATCAGCACGTTTAGTTTCTCCGCCCGCTCGCGTTCGGCGGCCACTACCTCAGCGGGGGCCTTGTTCAAGAAGCCGGGGTTGGACAGCTTGCCCTCCAGGCCTTTCAGCTCGCCCTGCTTCTTGCCCAGGTCCTTGGTGAGCCGGGCCTTCTCCTTCTCAATATCCACCAGCTCCGCCAGGGGCATATACACTTTGGCGTCGTGGGTCACGTCGGCCACCAGTCCGGTGAGGTCGGAGGGCTCGTCCGGCCGCACCTCGATGGAGGAGGCCCAGGCCAGCCGGGTGAGGAATCCCTTGCCCGCGTTGAACACCTCTCCTTTGGCGGTGACGATGGTGAGGGCCGCCTTTTTGGAGGGGGGCACGTTCATCTCCGCCCGACGGGCGCGGATGGTGCGGATCACGTCCATAACGGACTCCATGGCGTTCTCCGCCTCCTGGAAGTTCAGTCCCTCGCGGTATACCGGCCAGCTCTGCGTCATCAGGAAGCCGCCCTCGACGCCGGGGGCGTGGGGCAGAGCCTGCCAGATCTCCTCGGTGAGGAAGGGCATGAAGGGGTGCAGAAGCTTGAGGGTCTCGGTGAGGACATAGACCAGCACCTGCTGGGCCTGGATCTTGGCTCCCTCGTCGTCCCCCTGGAGCCGGGCCTTGGTCAGCTCGATATACCAGTCGCAGTAGTCGCTCCAGATGAAGTCGTACACCTTGGCGGAGGCCACCCCCAGCTCATAGGCGTCCATGTTCTCGGTGACCTCTTTCACCACCCGGTTGAGGCGGGACAGAATCCACTTGTCCTCCTGCTCCAGCTTGTCCGGCAGAACACACCGGCCGATGGTCAGGTTCATCATAACGAAGCGGCTGGCATTCCAGATCTTGTTGGCAAAGTTGCGCATGGCCTCACACCGCTCGGGGAGGAAGCGCATATCATTTCCAGGGGCGTTGCCCGTCACCAGATTAAAGCGCAGGGCGTCCGCGCCGTACTGCTCCGCCACCTCCAAAGGATCGATGCCGTTGCCCAGGGACTTGGACATCTTGCGGCCCTTCTCATCCCGCACCAGTCCGTGGATGAGCACCGTGTGGAAGGGGGGCTTCCCCGTGTGCTCGCAGGCGGAGAAGATCATCCGGGCCACCCAGAAAAAGATGATGTCATATCCGGTCACCAGCACGTCGGTGGGATAGAAATATTTGAAGTCCTCGGTATCTTCCGGCCAGCCCAGGGTGGAAAAGGGCCACAGAGCGGAGGAAAACCAGGTGTCCAGCACGTCCTCCTCCTGTTGGATATGGCTGGAACCGCAGTGAGCGCAGCGGGTGGGGTCGGTCTCGGAAACGGTCATCTTTCCGCACTCCTCGCAGGTCCAGGCGGGGATGCGGTGGCCCCACCACAGCTGGCGGGAGATACACCAGTCCCGGACGTTTTCCATCCAGTTGGTATAGGTCTTGGAAAAGCGGTCGGGAACGAATCTGGTCTCCCCCTCGTTCACCACCCGCAGGGCCTCCTTCGCCAAAGGCTCCATCTTTACAAACCACTGGGCGGAGATCAGCGGCTCCACGTCGTGGTGACAGCGGGAACAGGTGCCCACATTGTGCTGGTGGTCCTCCACCTTCTCCAGCAGGCCCAGGGCCTCCAGGTCGGCTATCACCGCCTTGCGGGCCTCGTAGCGGTCCATGCCCTGGTACTTGCCGCCGTTCTCGTTCACCGCGCCGTGGTCGTCCAGCACCCGGATGGTGTCCAGATTGTGGCGCAAACCCACCTCGAAGTCGTTGGGGTCGTGGGCGGGGGTCATTTTCACACAGCCGGTTCCGAACTCCAGCTCCACGTACTCGTCGGCCACGATGGGAATCTCCCGGTCCATCAGGGGCAGCAGGCACTTCTTACCGATGAGGTCCTGATATCTGGGGTCATCCGGATGGACCGCCACGCCGGTGTCCCCCAGCATGGTCTCCGGCCGGGTGGTGGCCACAACCACATACCGCCCCGGCTCGCCCACAATGGGGTACTTGATATGCCACAGGTGGCCGGGCTTGTCCTGATATTCCACCTCCACATCGGACAGGGCGGTGACGCAGTGGGGACACCAGTTGATGATGCGGGAGCCCTTGTAAATGAGGCCCTTGTCATACAGGCGCACGAACACATGGCGCACCGCTTTGGACAGCCCCTCGTCCAAGGTGAACCGGGAACGCTCCCAGTCGCAGGACACGCCCAGCTTCTTCTGCTGCTCCACAATACGGCTGCCGTACTTGTGCTTCCACTCCCACACCCGCTCTAAGAACTTCTCCCGGCCCAGGTCGTAGCGGCTGACTCCCTCCGTCTCCCGGAGGTTCTCCTCCACCTTGGCCTGGGTTGCGATGCCGGCGTGGTCGGCCCCGGGCACCCACAGGGCGGCATAGCCCTGCATCCGCTTATAGCGGATGAGGATGTCCTGGAGGGTGCAGTCCATGGCGTGGCCCATGTGGAGCTGGCCGGTGACGTTAGGGGGCGGCATGACGATGGTGAATGGTTTCTTCTCAGGGTCCCGAACGCCCTTGAAGCAGCCATTTTCCTCCCAGGCTTTGTAGACGCGGCCCTCCACCTCCTGGGGCTCGTAGACCTTAGGCAATTCCTTGTTCATATCAGTTCACTGTCCTTTCATATATAGCCAATCAAATTTGAATCAGCTGTTTTTCAGTTTTTTGGGCCAGCCAGAGGCCAAACCCTGTCGGGTTTCCTTCTATAAATGAACTCTTTCGCAGCACATAGCCAGTACCTGCGGGCAGGATTCGCACAAAGTGACCAGTACTCTCATATATCGTTTCGATACCCGTATAAGAAAAATCGCTGCTGCACGTGGGCATACTGACGGCAAAACCATCCTTGCAAAAGCAGAAATTTAACTCAGTCCCCTTTTCTTTGTAATTTTTTCAGAACCAGTCGCTGTTTGGAACCGCCAAAAAAAGTCCTATGGCGGCGGTGAAAATGATGCCAAGGCCGTCGAAAGCGTTCGGCGCATAGCCACTGCCGGAAAAAACGGAGGATATTTCGTACGTGCAGGCCTTGACTCCGGCGGCAATGGCCATTGCGGTCAAAAGAATGCCAACGGCAAGCCCGAGCTTCCGCAAAACGGGATGCCGCCTTCCCCCATCGTGAGGCCAGCGGGTGGCACGAAACAGCGCCATTAAATCATCTTCATCGTAAATGATTTTGACCCTGAACACAATGATTTCCCCCGACAAAAAACGCCCCGAGCCAAATTGGCTCGGGGCGGACGAAATCCGTGGTACCACCCGAATTCCCCTCGCGGGGCGCTCGTTTCCCTTAACGCGGGCGGACGGCGGCGCTTACTACCAATTCAGCTCCGCGGCTCCGGGACCACTTCGCCCTGTCTCCGTTGCGGCCTCGCACCAAATCGGCCGTTCTCTGAAACGGAGGAGGAGGGGTACTGCTTCCCTTCACTGCCTGTATTGAAAAATAGTATAGGCGAAAGGTCTCGATTTGTCAAGGGCAGGTTTTTTGTCAGCGGTTTCCAAAATACATATTGTAATTTCCCTCAAAATCGTGTACACTACTATCATCCACACGAGGAGGGACAGCTTATGAAAATTGCCAGCTTTATTTTGAGGGCTACGGCGGTCGCTTTGACGGCGGCGGCGGTGGCCTGCACAGTGGTAGCCCACCTATGCGCGTCCCTCCGGGACGCCGACTGACCAAGGAGGTATGGAAATGAAAAAAACTGTGGGATTTATTCTAAAAATCGTGGCGACCGCCATGGCCGTGGCCGCCGTCGTGTGCGCTGTGGCGGCTTTCTGGGACCAGATCATGGACCTGATCGACACTGTGGTGGACAAGGTGGAGGAAAAGCGGGCCGATAAATGTTTTCAGCCCGCCGAGTTCGACGACTACGACGACAGCATCATGTGATATGTCAAAATCTTGATTACACGGGCCGGCGCGGTGTGATTCCGCGCTGGCCCTTATATTTTTTGCTTTCTGAAAAACTTTTACTCCCCTCATCGCTTCCGTGAGGCGCCGCGCCGCGTTCCCTGCCGCTCAAACTTTTTTCTGCAAAAGTTGGCCAGCAGCTCAATAAGATCCATTCCCCGCTCCAGCGCGTAGATGACCGATGGGGTGAGCATGAGGAATACCACAATAACCAGCCCCGCCTGGAAATCCAACGGCGTGAGCTCAAAAACTCTGCCGAAGCCCAGCACCGCGATGACAAAGGCCCCGGTCATGGTTCCCAGCAGGGTCCACCGTTTCCAGTCCAGCGGTTTGGAGATATAGTACAGCACCAACAGCCCCACCTCACCCATAATGACGGTGGCCAGGGTGGACAGCGTAACCCGCTCAAAGGAGAAGGCCACCGTAAACAGCTCGATGCCCACGATGAGCAGTACGTTGGTCAGCCCTCCCGGCAGGGCTCTGCGGAGCACGTTGGACATGAACCTTCCCTTTACAATCTCATGGTTGGGCTCCAGCGCCAGCACGAAAGAGGGCACGCCGATGGTCAAGGCGCTGATCAGAGTGAGCTGGATGGGAACGAAGGGAAGGGGGAAGCTGAACGACATCAAGCTGGCCAGCAGGGTGATGAGAGACAAAAACAGGGACATGATGTTCTTTACCAGGTAGAGAGCCGCCGAGCGCTGGATATTGTTGATCACCCTCCGCCCCTCCTGGACCACCTCGGGCATGGAGGCAAAGTTGGAGTCCAGCAGCACCACCTGGGCCACCTGGCAGGCCGCTTCCGCCCCCGAGGCCATGGCAATGCCGCAGTCCGCGTCCTTCAGCGCCAGAACGTCGTTGACGCCGTCCCCGGTCATGGCCACGGTGTGGCCCGCCTTTTGCAGCGCCTTCACCAGCTTACGCTTCTGGTCCGGCGTCACCCGGCCAAACACGTTGTAGTCCCGCACCGCCCGGGCATAGTCGGCGGGCTCCTTCAGCGCGGCGGCGTCAACAAAGCGTTCGGCTCCCTTGATGCCCGCCTGGGCGGCCACGCTGGATACGGTGGCGGGGTTATCCCCCGAGATGACTTTTACCTCCACCCCCTGCTGGGCAAAGTAGCGGAAGGTCTCCGGCGCCTCCTCTCGAATGGGATTGGCAATGACCGCCAACGCCAGCGGTTCCACCCCACCCGTAATACCACCGTCCATGGTGGGGGCGTTGGCGCATCGGGCCAGAAGCAGTACCCGGCACCCCTGTTCCTGATAGGGGGACACCATGTGCTCCAGGTCCGCGTACCGGGCTTTCATGATGAACTCCGGCGCCCCCACCACGTAGGCGCCGTGGGCGCGGAACACCACCGCCGACCACTTGTTCGCCGAGGTGAAGGGCACGGTGCGCTCCGCCTGCCAGACAGAGGACTTGTCAAACCGTCCCGCCATGGCCCGGGCGGTGTCGTTATCCGCGTCGGCGGCCCGGTAATACGCGTTGAAAATCTCCTCCACCTTTGCGGCGGGACAGCGCTCCTCATCCAGGGGAACCACCTCCCGCACGGCCATCTCCGGCTGGGTGATCGTGCCCGTCTTGTCCACGCACAGCACGTCCACATGGGCCAGGGTCTCCACGGCGGACAGCTCATGGACCAGGGTTTTGCGCTGGGCCAGCCGCATCACGGACACCGCCAGCGCCACGCTGGTCAGCAGATACAGCCCCTCCGGAATCATGCCGATGAGGGCGGCCACCACGGCGGGGACCGCCTGGGTGAAGGGAGTCTCCTGGACCACCATTTCATTGTAAAATAAAGCCGCGCCGATGGGGATCAGCGCGAAGCCGATGAACCGGATCAGCTTGTCCAGAGACTTCATCATCTCCGACCGGCCCACCCCCTGGTCGGCCTTGGCCTCCATAGACAGCCGGGCGGCGTAGCTTGATTTGCCCACCCGGTCCAGCCGGGCCCGGCATTTGCCGGACACCACGAAGCTGCCGCTCAAAAGCTCATCGCCGGGGTCCTTTGTGATGGGGTCGGCCTCGCCGGTGATGAGGGCCTCGTTCACTGTCACCTGCCCGGACACCACCGGGCCGTCGGCGGGGATCTGGTCCCCCGCCCCCAATTCCACAATGTCCTCCCGAACCAGCTTGTGGACGGGCACCGTGCCCAGCTGGCCGTCCCGCACTACTTTTATCCGGTTTTCGCTGAGCAGGGAGAGCTTTTCCAGGGTGGCCCTTGAACGCAGCTGCTGGACGATGCCGATGACGGAATTGATGACGGCGATGCCCAGAAACATCATGTCTTTGAAGTCTCCGGCCAGCACCAGCAGGACGGCCAGCACCACAAACACCAAGTTGAAGAAGGTCAGCGTATTTTCACGAATGATCTGACCGGTGGTCTTGGCGTTGGACTCCACCGCCTCATTGCCCAGCCCCTCTTCCATCAGCCGGGACGCCTGAGCGGCGGTGAGGCCCACCTTGGGGTCGGGAAAAATGCGCTCCGGCTCCCGGATGGAGCGGGCGGAGCGCTCCCCCCGCCGCTTGGACGTGCCTTCCTCCCGCCGGCGCTTTGGAGGCGGGGCCTGTTGAAATTGTGCGGACTGCTGAGCCATTGTGTACCGGCCCCTTTTCCTATGATTTCGCCATGATCTGACAGATTGTAACCATTATACTATAAAAAAAAGCCGCGGTAAAGGAAAAACACCCCGCCAAATCTAAACAAACTGTTACTATTGTTTAAATTTGCAGTTTGCCGCCGCCCAGGCCCCATCCGCAGGCGAGGCCTGGGCACACTTTTACCGGCGGCGGACCCGGCGCGCCACAAACCGCACCGCCCAAACCACCAAAACCGCCGCCAGAAGAACCGCCGCGACGGCGGCAACGGTAAACTTGTTTGGGTTCATCAGCAGGCGGAGCGGGGACCAGCTGGCCTCCACCATTTTGCGCCCGTCGGGCTGGGCATACCGCTCATCCACCCGGCCCCCCATGGACTGCAGGTAACGGGCAATGGCGTTCCACTCTTTCACCTCATTACCCTGAGCGTCATGGACGATATAGTCCTCCAGCCTGTCCATGTCGATGGGCGTCCCGTCCGCGTCCCGGGCCGTAATGGTAAGCAATCCGAAGGACGAGCTCTCCGCCGCTCCCAGCATCTGCCCGCAGTACAGCCCGGTGACCACCCGGTAGAGCCGGTCGTCGTCGATGGCAGCACCCGCGCCGTCCTCATCCAGCATAGAGGCCGCGGCGACCTTGTTGAAGAACATCCGGTTGGTGTTGTAATACGCCCCCGCGCCTGAATAATACAGCCGCGCCGCGCTCATGAGCTCCGATACGGACGCATCCACCTCCAGGGCGTTTTTCACGTCCGACCCGGTGAGCCACACCGCCACCAGGGGATATCCCGGCACGCCGTCCGCCCCGATGCCCAGAGAGGCGGCGTTGAACACGTCGGACACGGTAATATCTCCCACGGCAAAGGACTCACGGATTACCCCGGAGGCGGTGAGGGCAAGGTCCACCGGCTCCCCGGTGGCCTCCTCCACCGCCCACCTGTACGCATCGGACAGCAGATTGCCCAGTGTGGACTCATGGCGTGTGGCGTAAATCTCGTCCACGCTGTCAAACTGATAGGGGTTGTAGGCCAGCACTTGGTCGAACGTCATCCCAAAGCGGCTGAGGTAATTTCCGTCCACCTCTTTCTTATATCCCTCCACCAACGCGGCGATTGACCGGTCGTCGGCCAAATTGTCGTCAATTGGGACGAGCTGGTAATCCATCAGCTCCGTCTCCCCGCTGGCCTTGAAGTTCAGGGTAATCACGCCCAGGTTTTTGGAATACTCTCCGGCGGACACAATATAAGCGCCGTTCACCTCAATGGGCTGGGGCAGCGTTGTGTGGGTGTGACCGGAGACAATGAGGTCGATGCCCTCCACCTTCTGGGCCAGCTCATAATCTTCCCCTTTTCCCTGCCCATCGGTCCCCGAGTGGGACAGACAGACCACCAGGGGCTGAACGCCGTTCTCCTCCAAGCATTTGGCCTTGGCCTCATTCACCACCCGTTTGGCCGTCTCAAAGCGGTCATGGAGGACCATTCCCGACATGGGCGCGCAGGCGTCGGAGTCCACCCCCATCACGCCAAAGACGGCGTACCACACTCCGCCCCGCTCCAGAAGAACATAGTCGGACACCCCATAGCGGTCGAAGGCATCCCACGCTGCCTGAGCATCCTCGCCGTACCCCTCCTGCCCACGCTCAGGCGGGAGGTAATTGGCCTCCACAATGGCGGGCAGGGGGTCTCCGCTGTCCACAGCGGCGTTGAGCATAGACGCCAGACCGGCGGCGCGGTAGTCGTACTCGTGGTTGCCGAAGGTGGTGGCGTCATAGCCCAGCGCCCCCATCACCCGCAGCTCCGAGGCCGCGTCAGCATAAGCGGTTTGAAACAGGGAGCCCATGGAGAAGTCGCCGCCGTCCACCAGAAGGGCGTCCGGATGGGCGGCTTTCTGCTGGTCGATGGCGGTTTTCAGCCGGGCATAGCCGCCGTACTCCTTCCCGCTCTCGTCGACGGCGGGGAGCAGGTGGGAGTGCATGTCATGGGTAAAAAGGACGGTGACCGCCGTGCCGGGGGCGTTGGCAAAGGCAGGCAGGGCCAGCCCCAATACCAGCAGTACGGCCATCACAAGGGCAAAGACGCGGCGTAATGGTTTCATGGAACATTCCTCCTTGGCAAATATGGCATATTCTTTCTCTTATTGTGCCATGAATTAGTTCAATTTTCAATCCGTTGCAGCCCTTGAAATTCAGGACTTTGCTGAATTTTTGAAACCGCTCAAAACCGGGGAAAACGGGGCCGGTAGTAACACGCAGATAACACGCCCCCGCTCCATAATTTGTGTATCGGTTTCCGATATTCTGTACCAAAATCAAGCGAGACGGTATGAATATCGCTATACTGTATCGCAAAAGAGCATGGCTATGGTTAGGATTTTACTGTCAACCCGACTTGGCGAACGACGGTTGACCCAAGCGGACCTCGCCAGAA
>ERZ808028.2078-NODE-2078-length-10329-cov-3.968689_pt1 | contig 10329 bp, 10 predicted proteins | sample MGYA00380184_ERZ808028 | MGnify/ENA primary metagenome ERZ808028 (study PRJEB31490, sample SAMN06133397) | mouse gut metagenome | isolation source: J8_1 | host: mice | place: China: Chengdu | collected 2015-05 ...
GCATATCATAAAGTTCCTCACTCTGCTCGCCGACGTGACCCTCCTGCCACACGTCTTCAAACACATTGTTCAAAGGCCAGTGGCTGAAAAGGAAAACAGGCTTTCCGCTTTCCGAAGCTGATTTTAATGTACTGTCCAGCCATTCAAACTGCTCGGGCGAAATGTACTGTGCTATCCCTGCATCCTTGTCAGAAGACAAAACAATAAAATGATACCCGTCTATGACCGCACTGTGATAGGGATTGTCAATTTTATGGTCAAGAAAAATGTTGTTATACCTGATAAAACGATTTTTTAAAGCATCATAATCACCTGAATTATGCTTGCCGGGGCATATATCGTGATTACCCACAGCCATCAGCACATTGTCAATGGTATTATACTTATTTATCAAGCCATAAAGCATACTCATTTCAACCGACTGTCCATTCATAGTGTTGTCACCGCACATAACAAGAGCACTGCTTTTGACCTCTGCACCTGCAGTATCCAGCAAAAATTCACCGAATGCCTTGTGCTTTTGTGCGTTGTTGCCTTCAAGATGTACATCTGAAATCACAGTAAAGCTTGTTTGCATATTATCTTTATCTGTCGGTGAATAGGCAGCAACATCTCCCGACGAAGAAAAAATGAAAACTGCCAATATTGCCGAAAATACTTTTATAAACCAAAACATCACTTTAATCCCCTTCCCTGCTTTATATTAATCATAACATTAATCTATTTTTTTATACTCATCAGCTAAAAATCTGAGCTACTTAATGACTTCACCACGGGAATCTAATAATTTGCCTTTTTCATTCCACGAAATTCCCGATGCCCAATAATATATTTCTCCATTCAAATCCTTATAGGCTTTAACATTCTCTATATCTTTTTGCTCAACAAAGCTATGACTTTTATCACATACCAAATATCCGTTTTCATCAACAAACGAATATTCATTTTCATAAACCTCACCGTTCACAACATTTGTATATGACCCTTTTAACGAATCAGAATCAAATGAATAAAAATATTTGTTCCCGACAGCATCGTAATAAGGAACATAATCATAAGTATAGGCTTTGCCAAGCCTGTCATAACTAAAATTTCCTTTGTTAAAACTATACTTTATTGTTCCGTCCTTATTAAAGGAGGTAAACTTTGCAGAATAATATAATGAGCCGTCCGTATCTGCACAACAGCTTTCATCCACTGCCGATATTGACATATCTCCGTCATAACAAAAATAACCCTCGCTGTCTATATAACACAAATCTGAAAAAAGCCGTTCTTCTGTCGAATTCACATAAAAATAATCGTACCCCGTCTTATCAAAATCAAATGCATATTTGTTTCCTTCTCTGTCTGTAAAAAATATCTCAGACTTGAATAAATGCGGCTTCCCCTCTCTGTCATAGTGTTTAACAGGGCTGCTATATACATACAAAACATTAAACATTACTATAGATGCAAAAGAACAAACAAAGGTTATTATAACAATAAAAACATCTTTCAGACTTCTTTTGTATTTTGTAATACATAAAACACCTGTAATTATGGGGAAAGGAAATGACAAAGCACATAAAATACTGCACACTGTTCTGTTTTCACTATTGCATTTATTATATATAACCGCAGCATATAAAGCTTTAATAACAATTATAATAACAGTAAAAATTAGTATTTTAATAATTTCAATTTTAAAAAATTTTTCCATTTAATTTAACCTAATGTATTCATATTTTCTAACAGCTGATTTAGATTTTCGCAAAAATCCTCTTGGTCTTCTATGCTGAAATAATATATTTTACCATTCTTTAATGTAAGCTCAATATTATAATTTCTGTCACCGCCACTATTTAACATACGATAATGATAATCAGCATAATTTAAATCAAAATAGTTGACATTCACTTTTTCAATATCACTGTAATTTATTTTCATCCACCATTTCCAATTAAATGGTGTAATCGTATATCGGGCAATAATTAAATGATTCTCGTTAAGAAAAACACCTTTTCTGAAGAAACAGAAAACGATAACAGAAGAGACTGAAAAAATAAATACTATTCTTTGAAGATTATATAATACTATATCATCACTTAAATAATTATCTAAACCAATCAAAATTGAAATTTTACCAACCAAAACATAAAGAACATAAAAAATCAACCAGGGCATCCAAAAATTTTGTAGAATACCACCTATCATATTGCCTGTTTTGAGCATACCAAAGAACCTGAATTTATATCTCATGCTTTCATCACCCAATTTTCACTTCTTTTTTTAATATTGATATACAAAAATCAAAAGCAAATTTCCTCCAAACCATTTTTTCTTCTGTATTCATTCACCCGTTTTGTTACATCATCAATAAAATCATCAGGATTTTCTATCGGAATTATATATTCTTTATTTCTATTATCAATTATTTGAACTGCACAATCCCAATCAAAGGCACGAACAGCATATTTTTTCCCGTCCCACCCAAATTTAATTCTTTCATCATAATACATATCACAGCTTTTGATTTGACTGTACAGAACACAATCACTGAATAAATCATTCAGTACATAAATTGAATTTCTTTTAACAAGAACAGCCAAATCAGTAACAATAACCTTTTTAGGCTTTACTGATAAAATAAATGCTGTTGCTGTTGATATACTAAATATAATTATAGTGAATATAATATAAAACGTCGATGGATGAGCAAAGTATAAAACAATCACGTCTAAAACTACAGCTAAAAGACTGATAAACATAAAATTAAATATAGCATTTATTAAGTATGATAAAAATTTCTTAAACGAATTTCCGTATGCAATTTTATATTCTTTCATAATATCACCAATTTTAGCTCCTACTATTGCGGTTGCTCCGACAATGCTTTTTAGGATGTATTTCCCCTGCTGTCATACTGATAGGAGGCATTAACAAGACCGTATGTTGAAATCAGTTCACCAAGCTCGGGATTATAATACCTTGACTGCAGATAATACAATCCTGTTTCACTGTAACAATTAATTTTTTTCGGCTTGAAAACCTGCTTGGTTGTTTATCAAATCATACAATTCATATGGCTTGTTAACAGATAAAAGTACACTAATGTGATTAGGCAGTTCAAATGCAATCAATTCTTTTACGTTTTTTACAGAATATGGAGTATTAATAAAAAATACTGATTTTTCTTTTAACGCCGCAATATCATTTATAGAATTTATAAAATGAAGATTTTTTATGTTTTCATATTTTATGACACTTTTATTACGATTATAAAATAATTTTAATCGTATTGCAGCGCTATTTGCATCAACTACTATTCTTATTTTTCTATAATAAATAAAGAGTGACAAAGCAAAAGCAATCGGTAACAGAATCAAAAAGTCTACATCGCTAATCTGAAGCATCCATCCCAAACATCCTGCAAAAAACAAAGGTATAATAATGGTTTCAGGAAAAAGCTTTAAATACGTCAACAAATGATATTTGAATGGCATTTTTACAAAACAAATAAATCTTTTTTCTGCATCAAATGTACTATGTAAATTTGAAATATTACAGTTTTTCGTTTGTGCTGACTCAACCTCTGAAACATTGTCTTGAAGTATTTTATACAATCTATTACAGCTCCATATGCCGATTACGACAACTCTGCTAAATTGATTTTTAAACGTAATAAATTTGCCCATTGGAATTATAAATGCAAAAGCATTTGTAATAAGTGGATTTGTTCCGCTCGATTCAAATATCATTCTGCGTAATTCTTTATAATCAATTATTTTCAATGACGTTATGTTTTCGGTATCAATAATCTGTTTTGCGCCAATCCAATCACGTATAATTATTTTATCATTATAGACTGTGATAATACTGTTTCTTATAAACCATAATATATTGAATAATACAAATATAATTTTATAAATCAAAACCGTATTTTCGCTTGCAGTTATCTCTATAATAACAGCAGACACAAAAAAGATAATAACAAAAACAAAGGAACAGAAACTATTAGTTGCAGTACTATACTTATGAGTTTGAAAGCAAGCCCTTGTTTTGCCAGCATAAATTGTTTCTTCATATATTTAAGCCTTCTTTTTTACTAAATAAAATTCCATATCAGCTCGTGTCCAGTTGGCTACCTGTAAATCAAAGGATTATTTGCGCAATAAATATATGCATTGATATTTAAAGGAGCGTTTGGATTTACATAGCTGAAATCATCAGCGGAAATGAATCTGCCAAGCTCGGGGTCATAATAACGACTTTGGAGATAGTAATAGCCTGTTTCGTTATCGTAGTAGTAACCACGATAACGAAGCGGGTTTGTTTTTGCTATCTTAAGCTGTCTTGCCAACTATATTCCAAATATCCCATCGAATCGGAGGGCAATTATCACGCGTCCAAGAGCCTTCGTTAAACCACAAAGTATAATAGTATTCTCGGTTGATGTAAAAAACAGAAATAGCAATTACACATATAAGTAGTGTTAAAAGCAGTAAAAATAAATTCTCTTTATTCCAGAAATCATCTCTAACAGCTTTCAAAAACAAAGGTATTATCAGTACCGTTAAAATAATTACAACACCGATTAACTCATCTGATGAAGGATTAAAGATATAATTTGGATATGTGCCAAATTTTTGAGAAATTATTGTTTTAAAAACATTAAATAGAGCTACAATACACGCTAACGCAGGTATCAAACGCTTATAATTCATATCCACACCTCTTTTAAATCTGTAAAAGACATACAAAAAGTACCAATTATATGCCCAAAATCAGGATATCACTATCATATTAAATTTCTTCTAAACCATTTTTTCTTCTGTATTCATTAGCACAACTTATTACATTTTCAACAAAATCCTCTTGATTTTCAATAAAAAAACAAAACACTTCATCATCATTTGTGTTAACCTTTACAAAGTAGTCACCTGTACCACCCATCAAATGATACAATAAAAGTCCGCTATTTGAATCATCGTTTTTTTCAATACTGCAACACTTTATATTTGATATATTTATTCTATAATTCATTTTAAATGTATGCCCGCGTGATATTGACTGCCTGTTAATATCAAAATAATTATCGTATAAAAACACACCCTTAGGTTTTTCTTTATATCTGTTCACCAGCAACACAGCAATAACAAAACATACAAAAAATAAAATTTTTACGGCTATGGAAAACCACCAGTAATTACTGATAGGCGTTTCATAAAACACCATTACAATGATACCAAATATAAAAAATGGTATAAAAAAGTTTATTAATTTGTTCCCAAAGCCGTCAAAAGTCTTATAAGAACCTGATTTAAACTTAAACTCATAATATTTCATTAAATATTACTCCCAGAAATAACTCTTTTCATAATTCCTGTAATATGTATTGCTTTCCTCATTAAAATACTTTAGAAAAAATACAAGTAATTACGGCTCATAAAAACTTGTTGCAACATCAAATTTTTCATTCGTATTATCTATAATATAAACATACTTGTAACGAAAATGACCGTTTACTGATAAATAACTAAACTCATATTTCTTTAATTTAGAGTTTTCATAATCAAATTGCTTCAAATCATCTTTATCATCTAATATTGCATATTTAAAATTATTATTTACATTATTAAAAGAAGGACTCGAAGTTATCAAAGCAGAAGTCCAACTAATTTTATTTTTATATTTTGTTTTACCGAAAAAATTTTTCTTTTTCAATATGCATTCATAAGTCAGCATATTCTTATCCTGATAAAACAGTATTTCATCACTTTCTGTTTCATATTTGAAAAGTATTTTTTCTACACTATTAAAACTCAATCTTTCTATTTCCTCTTCGTCTGTATCAGAACTATAAGCAAATAAAGCATTAAAAATCGGAATAATAATGATTATGGCTATAAATATAATTGAAATTTTCAGAATTTTTTTCATTTTTCTCCTTTCATTAAGCGGTGACAAATCTCACGCTGAAAAATATGTTCCTTTAAGGTATAGCCGCTTTACGAGTCAAAACAGGTTTTATTTATCTTCAAAAATTTTATAAGATTTATTATCACACAATAATTCTATATTTGAACAATTAACCGTAAAATACTCAAGCTCAAGCCTATTATTAGTTTTTGACCAGGCATGCACCATCAAATGAAACTCACAACTATTTTTGTCCAAGTACAGCTCATCACTTATACACCAACTACCTATCAAATTACAATTTTCAACTATATTTGGTGAATAAAATCTTAGATAAAACTCTATATCATCATTATTAAAAGTGAGTTCAAGTTCTATATAATCATCTGTAGTATACATGTTCAAAATCAAACAATCATGTAAAGAAAAATCAGTATACCATTTTGGCAAAGTACTTTTCTCATAATCTAAATATTCATACTGTTCCATACCTGATTTACATTGTCCATTATACCATTCTTTTCCAAAATATTTCATAAAATCAATCAGTAGCAACTATATCGAACAACATCAATAAAACAATATCACGCTTATACTCCATTCTTACCATCCTAACTCCCAAAAAGCAAATGTAATCAATACTTCTCTGCTAACATAATAATTTATTATAACAAAGAAATAATCTGTCAGCAATATGTTTTCCATAATTTTCCAATACATAAGCAATTTAAAAATTTCAAATTTAAAGTATATTTATAAACTAAAATAACCTTGCAAAGCAATCTGCAAGGTTAAAATTAAATAAATATTGAAAATAAATCGCTATTTTGATATTTAAATAATAATAATTACTGTTCTTTACCTATTGTGACAGTGCTCTGACCTCTGTGACGGATAAGATGCTGTGTTGTGAAAGAGCCGTCATTTTTAATATTGATTAGTATGCCACCTCTTACAGGAACCATATAAATATTATGGTCACAGGATAGTCCGTAGGTTAAGCGAATGCCCTGATAATTTACGGAATAATTATTCATATGGTCATGACCTGCAAAGCAGCCCTTTGTTGAACCGAGCTCTGCCATTTTTTCAAACATCTGATCATCAACGGCAGGCGTTCCGTCCTCCTTCGGGAAACGGAAACCCCAAAGAAGATTATCCGTTGCTTTCGCCTCATCATATGCAGTCATATATTCCTGCATCGGAACATGGAAAAAGGCAAGTGAAGGAACTACCTTTGATTCATCACCGTTAACATCTTTTGCGATGGATTTAATCGTATTTTCATACCATTCAATCTGATTATCGTGAAAATGGTCATATCCGCCGTTTTCTTCATCATAGCTGTGGGAATCCATCATAATAAGCGATGTGATTACCTTGCCGTTATCATCCTTGACATTGTAATAATAGTTACCCATACCGTCAGCATTCTCATCCCCTGCCTCATAAATACAATTCGGAAGAGATTCAAGGTAATCACTCAAGGTCTGCCTGTCAGCAATCTTTTCAGGGTCCAAAACCTCATTTTCCTCATATTTAATATCAAGACCTTCGTGATTGCCGAAAACAAATGCCCAAGGGATATTAAAGCTTTCCAAAAACGCACAGCCGGTTTTAAAGGCAGTGAAATTTTCCTTTTCACTTGTTAAATCACCTGTCAGTATAATCATATCGGGATTTGTTGTTTCAACCATTTCAGTAATTGTTTTGAATGCTTTGGCATCCTTTTTCTCATCGTTGAGAATATGCACATCCGTAATCTGCAAAATTTTATATGCAGTATCGTCAGCCTCCTTATAATCTTTATGATAGAATGTAACAAAGCCCAGACTGCCCACAACAATCAGCACGGCAACAAGCAAAATTGATAACAATACCTTAAACACCTTTTTCATTCCTTTTCCTCCGTCTTAAAATCAGCAACAATGAAATCAAACTGTTCGGGCACGGTGATATCAGCATAGCTTTCCTTATACAGCTCTTTTCTTATTCCGCGGTAAAGCTTATCTAAAAACTTATCGCCCTCTCTGAAATCAAGTAAAACCAATCCGCCGTCTGAAAGCAAAATTTCTTCTGCCTTTTTGGCATTTCCCGATTTAAGATAAGCCATTGAAAGATACATCAAAAGCCTTGGATTGTTCTTTAAATCCGCTGACAGCTTATTAAAACAGTCTATTACAGCACCATATGCATTCTGTTTTAAAAGCAAAGACAAAATGCTTTCTGCAAGGCAATAGCTGTTATTATTTATAACAATACACTTTTGGGCAAAATAGGAACAATGATCATCACCCAGCTGATAAAGAACCGCAGCATACAGATGATTGTTATATGCATTATTATCCAAAATCAAACTGCGTTCACAATATTCTTTTGCCTTTTCAAATTCCCGTTTATCATAGGCAAGCAGTGCAAGCTGATAAGGTATATTCCAGTTGCAGATATTCATATTTTTCAACAGCAGATTTTCCAGCTTTTTGCCATAAGCAAAGGAAAGCCTGCCTGTTATTTTTTTGTTCTCAGCAAGCGCCAGCCATGGTTTTATCTCATCTTCAATGCAAAATTCAAGATGATTTGGAGCCTTACCGCCCAGAACCATATTGAGATAACCGAAGCCGCTGCCCTTTAAAATCAACTCGCCCTTTTGGGTGCTTATATCGTCGGCATACACATTCAGCTTTTCATCAAGGGAAGAACAGCCGCCGAGTGCATAAATCTGTTCTTTAACTGCACCTACTAATTCATTATACGGTGCATTTACTTTATCCGTAGAAATATCTGCAAGTGTATAGCATTCGGAAAAGCTCCATACACATTTAGGCGGCATGGGAATACACTCATACTGTGTTTTGCCAAGCCCTGCCTGTATTTCAACATAGTCCCCTGCTTTATCCGTAAGCATATTCTGCCAGTGATGTGAGCCCTTTTTGTGACCCCAGGAAAACAGCTTTCTGCCCTTAAGATTATTGCTTGAAAACTGCAGAAGCCCGTATCCATCCTTATCAACATTGGCAATGAACTTTGCTTCCTTCTGAGGAATATCATAAAAGTAGTCGATTGTATTCGGTATATTTTCAGGATAGGATACATCAATATCGTTATCAAAAGGTATTGATGATTTTTTTATACCCATTCCGTCGGAATTGTTATAGGCACTGTCAGCAGGCACAACAACTCTGCCGCCCTTATATTCGGGTGTTGCCATATTTGACCACCAGTACATAGGCACAACCTCAGTATTCTGATTTTCAATTCTGACAGCAGTCATCAGCTTATTGGCATCAAGCCAGAAATCTATCTGATAATAGATTTCTCTTACACGTTCAAATTCATAAAATCTTAAAACGTCCTCACCGCTTTTGCCTTTTACAAATGCACAATACATTTGTGAGCAGGTAAAGGGGGAATGACCGATTATACCGCAGTTCCACTCTACACCGCCCGAAAACCATGCATTGCGGATACTTAGATTGCGAAAACGGATAACATCATTGGTATAAAGAACATCCTTTTGCTTTTTCTTGTCATACAGCTTCCACAGCCTTCCGCCAAGTGTCGGCAGGAATTCAGCATATAAATATTCATTTTCCAAAACGGCAACCGTTATTTCCTGTTCGGTTTCCTCAGCATAAGCGTTTTGCTGGGTATATGGATAAGAGGTTTCACGCCAGCCGTAATCAATAAACAAGCCCTCAAAATTATCAATATCCGACTTTGATTGATGCGGCTGCTTATCAAGTGAGAGGTGCGGTATATCACTTGCTTGTGTCAATGAAGATACACGGTAATTTCTTGTTTCAAGCCTTGGCACTGTTGTTCTCCTTAATTTCATATGTATTTTGATCTAAGTCGATTATTACTGAGGTTCCGTCAGAATAGGTTGTTTTCTGCTTTTCATAACAGCCCAGAAATTCGTGGCTTACCATTTCCTTGTTATAAAGCTTAGCCTGAAGACTTGCAAGAGGTTTAACACGATTGATTTCAGCTTTAAGCTTTTCATCATCAAGCAAATCTGCGTCGGCAGAACGTGGATCACAGCCTAATTTCATATCTTTTTCAACATAAGGATGAAAATACGGCATTCCTGCATTTAAGGCACAGTGCAGATTTCCGCTTTCTCCTTTGGGAATACCCCAATTGTTCCACCAATCCCACGGAATCATAATACAGTCATGGTAAACAAGACTGCCCAGCGGAACAGGTATTCCGACTGCTTCACCGTTAACCTGAGGTCTTAATGTATAAGGTCCGTGGTGAACAAGTGCGATGTTGTTCAAAAGCTGCATTGCAGGCTCTTCGGAGGACATAATCAAGCCTTTTTCATTGAGGTAATCAAAGCAGTCAGCACGGTGCTTAATGCTCTCCTCTCTTGTAATTTTGTGATTAGGGTGAAAGCACTCATCACCGTTCATAACAGAGAAAACA
>ERZ808028.2081-NODE-2081-length-10295-cov-3.379037_pt1 | contig 10295 bp, 9 predicted proteins | sample MGYA00380184_ERZ808028 | MGnify/ENA primary metagenome ERZ808028 (study PRJEB31490, sample SAMN06133397) | mouse gut metagenome | isolation source: J8_1 | host: mice | place: China: Chengdu | collected 2015-05 ...
TTGATTTTGCTCAAGATCCGCTCGCCTTCTTTTTCTTTGACTTGGCGCATTTGAGCTTCACTCAAGTTCTCAGGTGCTTTTTCATCGGGGACTTCGATTCGTTCGATTTTAGCGTATGCTTGCAGCCTTTTGACGTATTCATTGATTCCTTGGATCAAGTATTTCTCTTTTAGTTTACCGACTGAAATGATTTTGATATTCAATTGCTTTACTCCTTCATTTTTCCTTTTCATTGTTCGTTGTTCGTATTTCCTTCTTTTCTATTATAACGAAATGTTTGCTAAAAGAAAAAGCGAGTTATTTTTTATTTATTTAAAGATTCCCACATAGTTATACACATCATCCACAGGTTTATCCACAGAAAAGACGATGATTTTGGCTTATTTTATAAGTATTTCTTAAGCAAACGTATGTTTTGCACCGATTTATCCACGTTGTCCACATCTTGTGGATAAAAAAGGGTATTGTTTTTCTGCGAGTTTTCCGCTGATTTCTACACAGGATTTGTGGAAAACTTTTTTCTTATTTTTTCATCTGAACGCAATGATTTTTCCTAAAGTTTTTCATAAAAAGTTCATAGTCTCCAAGTAGACTAATCTTAACAAATAAGTCTATACTTAGAGATAGAAGAAAATGATAAATGGAGGCAGATCACATGGAGAGAAAAGATGTGACACCAAAAATGAAAAAGAATAATGGAATCTGGCGTAAGCTGGGTCTAGGCTTAGTTGGTGGAATTATTGGGGGCTTGGTAACGGCTGGTATTTTTTATGCTGTCATGGGTTCTGGAAACGCAGCGTCAAATTCGGGTGGTCATCAAAATTCAGCGGGCGAAACTGTCGTTGAGAATGTCAAAGTCAATGTCGATTCAGATATTACGAATGCGGTCGATAAAGTCCAAGATGCGGTGGTATCTGTTATCAATCTTCAAAGCCAAAATCAAGGGACCAACGGCTTTGGGCAACTGTTTGGCCAACAACAAGAAAGTTCTGATGATAGCAATCTAGAGGCTTCTAGTGAAGGTAGTGGTGTCATCTACAAAAAAAGTGGTAATTCCGCTTATATCGTAACGAATAATCACGTAGTAGAAGGGCAACAAGGATTAGAAGTTTTATTAAAAGATGGAACAAAAGTTAAAGCTGAATTAGTCGGGACGGATGCTTATTCTGACTTAGCCGTTTTGAAAATCAGTGCAGATAAAGTGAACAAAGTTGCTTCATTTGGTGACTCTAATTCATTGAAAGTAGGTGAACCGGCGATCGCAATTGGTTCTCCTCTAGGTTCTGAATATGCCAACTCTGTGACTTCGGGGATTATCTCTTCATTGAATCGCCAAGTAACCAGCACGAACGAGTCAAATCAAACGGTCAATATCAATGCGATCCAAACAGATGCTGCGATCAACCCTGGTAATTCTGGTGGTCCATTAGTTAATATTGAAGGTCAAGTGATCGGGATCAATTCAAGTAAAATTGCAAGTACTTCTGCTTCTTCATCAGGTGTAAGCGTGGAAGGAATGGGCTTTGCGATCCCAAGTAACGATGTAGTAAATATTATCAACCAACTTGAAAAAGATGGAAAAGTAACCCGTCCTGCTCTAGGGATCACAATGGTTGACCTTTCAGCCGTTTCAACCCAACAACAAGAACAAATCTTGAAAATTCCTGAGTCTGTGACAAATGGTGTGATTGTTACCAGCGTTCAACCGGCGACACCTGCAGAAAAAGCTGGCTTGAAACAATATGATGTCATTACAAAAATCGATGATACTGATGTTTCTTCTGGTGTAGAATTACAATCTGTCTTGTATCAGAAAAAAGTCGGCGATTCAGTGAAGGTCACTTACTATCGCGGAAAAGAAAAGAAAACAACAACAATTCAATTAACAATTGATCAATCCGCATTAAAACAAAGTCAATCAGAGAACTCTGGTAACTAATAACTAATTTCCTATACAAAAACAGCACGGTTGCTCGGCAACTGTGCTGTTTTTTGCTTATTTTGGAAATGCTTCGCCAATCACTGCATCTTCTGGTAAAACAAGGATCCCTTTTTCTTTCGGTGCATCTGGTAATTGTAATTCTTTCGCCGAACAAATCATTCCGTGACTTTCAACCCCACGTAATGTTCCTGGCCAAATCATCATTCCATCAGGCATCATAGCTCCTGGTTTGGCAACAACGACTTTTTGTCCTGCTTCGATGTTCGGAGCACCACAAACGATTTGTAAGACTTCCTCTTTTCCTACTTGTGTTTCAGTGATCGATAAGTGATCAGAATCAGGATGTGGTACGCAAGTTTTGACGTAGCCAACAACGATTTTTGGTTCATTTTCTTCTGTTAACGTTTCTTCAAAACCAGCTTCTTTGATCAAGCGGTTCAACTGTGCAATTTGTTTTTCTGTTAGTTTGACTTGTCCGTTACCTTCGATCGTAAGATGGTCGGAGATATGGAAAAAATTCCAGCCAACGATTTGTCCTGTTTCATCTTTGATTTGAGCAACATTCCATTTACGGATGACCGTATTTTCGGTTCCATTGTCATTTGAGACGATGACCATCAAGGTATCTCCCACGTGCGCTTTATTATAAGCAAAAATCATGTTTTTTCCTCCATTATCCTTTGCTGACATTTATCTTAACAAAAAAAAAGTTTTTGTGCATGCTTTTTTTCATTCTTCAAAAAAAGTGCGAACAACTATTTTCTAAGTTATGGAATCGCAAGAATTTACAATAGCAACGAGCCTGTGAAATATATCTTGCCCTTCACTCTAAAAAACGAGTAAACAGCATGCAAAAAGTCGCTCTATCAGAAAATTTGCCGGAGAATCCCAAAAATAGGAGGAACTATTTTTGGATTCTCCGGCTTATTTTTCAGATCTAGGCCTATCACTATCTCTTAGTTAACGTATTTAATTGTCGGTGTTGTTCTCCACTTCATCAGAGACAATCAAGACATCACATGGTGCTCGGCGGATGACATAGCTGGAAACACTACCTGTCATAAATCGCTCAACCGCATTTAATCCTGATTGACCGACCATGATCAAATCGATCGCATATTTTTTTGGTAAGTTGACTGCCATTGATTCTCTAACAGAACCATAAGCGACGATTCCTTCGATTTTTTGATAGTCAACTGTTTTTCCATAAGCTTTGCAGTCTTCGATCATTTGTTTCGCTGCTTCTGTTTGTTGGTCAACTAGCGTTTGATCTATTGGGACATAGCCCATGAAATTATAAAATTGTTGGTCGATCACATTTGCTACATAGACGGTTCCGTCGTTTCTTCGAGCAACCTCAACTGCTTTTTTAAAGGCAGAAAGTGCTTGCTCACTTCCATCGATCCCGACCAAAATATTTTTATATTCTTGTTCCATCCTGATCCCTCCTAACAAATATCCAGATGTTAGCCGTTCGTCACACGATTTAAAAAATCCTCGATTTCTTGTTTTGTTTTCCGATCTTTATTCACTAGACGACCTAATTCTTTACCGTCTTTGATCACTACAAAACTTGGGATTCCAAAAATGTTCCACTCAGCGGCTACATCTATGTATTTGTCACGATCGACTTCAATAAAACGCCATGCGGCAAAATCATTTTCTATTTCTGGCATTTGAGGCTTGATAAAGCGACAATCGCCACACCAATCTGCGGTAAAGAAAAAGACACTGTTTCCTTTTTCAACGTAACCTGCTAATTCTTCTAAGTTTTCTGGAATAATCATTGCTGTCCCTCTTTTCTTCTTATATTTAAATTATACACCTTTCTTTAAAAGTCACCAACTCCTAACCAGTCCTCACTTTTGTATTCAAAAAATTCAGATGCTTCAACCAAAAAAAAACGATTCACCGATTTCCCCCGTATTTACTGACTGACGAAAAAACAAGAAGACCTAAAAAGGAAGCCCAATAATAGGACTTCCTCTATTTCTGAACTTCTTAACTATTTACACTATCCTTCAGTCTCTGTTCCACGATCCATGGTTCTCGTTTCACTTCGTTTAAAGGATATATTCTTATTTTCCGTAAACGATCGTATTGACAGTCGATTTGTCTAATCCTTTTAATGTTTGGATTAACATCTCTCTTGCTGCTTCAAAGTCACGAATGCTAAACATTGTTTGATGTGTATGAATGTAGCGTCCTACGACTCCGATCACCGTACTTGGGATTCCTTCGTTTTGTGTATGTGCCGCACCTGCATCTGTGCCGCCTTTTGAGACAAAGTATTGGTAAGGAATGTTGTTTGTTTCAGCCACGTCTAATAAGTATTCACGCAAGCGTGGTAACATGATCAATCCTGGGTCTTGGATACGCATCAACGTTCCTTCACCTAGATGTCCGAATGTCCCTTTTTTCGTTACCGTATCGTCTGCTGCTGAGCAATCGACTGCAAAGAATAGATCAGGTTTGAATTTATTGACAGAAGCTTTTGACCCACGTAAACCAACTTCTTCTTGCACGTTTGCTCCTGCGATCAATGTATGACCTAGTTTTTCATTTTGCAGCGCTTCTAACGCTTCTAACACCATTGTACAACCATAGCGGTTATCCCATGATTTACTGATGATATTTTTGCCATTAGCCGTTTTGATGGTTTCAGCAAATGGTACGATCGTATCGCCTGGCAATACGCCAAAGCTCATTGCTTCTTCACGTGATTCAAAACCAGCATCAAATAAGATATCTGTTACTTCCACTGATTTTTGACCGCTTGTTCCACGTAATAAATGTGGTGGAACAGAAGAAGAAATACATGGGTAATTTTTGCCAGAAGAAGTCTTCAATGTGTAGCGTTGAGCAGAAACCACATACGGATTCCAGCCACCTAAAGGTACAACTTTGAATAAACCGTTGTCCTGGATTTGGGTTAGCATAAATCCTACTTCATCCATATGAGCCGCAACCATCACACGTGGGGCATCTGCCTCTTCATGTTGGCGTAAGCCAAAGATTCCACCTAAACCATCTAGTTGTAATTCGTCCACTAAGGGTTCCATGTGCGCTTCCATATACGCACGAATGTCTTGTTCAAAACCACTTGTTCCTTGAAGTTCTGTTAACTCTTTGATTCGTTGAAATGTTTTTTCATCCATAATAAAGTTCGCCTAAGATTCAGACTATGCTCCTCTCAAATTTATAGTTGACTGACTAATTTGTATTGCTCTTAGTCAATCACTCACATTTATTATAGCTTATTTTAATTGATAGCGGTTATTTATTTCTAAGAAAAACACAGAGTATGGTAGAATAAATGAAGATAATCTTTTTGGACAAAGAAGGAGGCAAGACGTATGTATTCTGAAGAATGTGAGTCAAATAATTTTAAAAACGGTCTTGCTATAGGTATCGGACTTGGTTTAATCAGTGGCATCACTTCAATGGTTTTGTATCAACGTAAGAAAACGTTATCAGCCGATCAAGTCTTAGAACAAGTCAAAGAATCATTCTTAAAAGAAGGCTCCATCGAGGGGTCTTGGATCTCATTTGAAAAAGAACCGACTAGAAAATTTGCGATTCATTCCAAAGCTTATCGTGGAGGGATTTCCCGCCTGGAAGATGGCGAAATCATTTGCTACGAATTTTTAGCGGATGCGTATACCGGCACCGTGTTAGAGATTTCAAGAAAAAAGAATGAGTTGATTTAATAAAGCGAACCTCAGCTATCACCATGAACATAAAAATAGTGGTTTTATACGGGGCTTTTTACAATAGAAACAAAAAGAAGTGAAAATTCTCTCTAGGTACTAGCATTTAAGAATTTGATACAGTATTCTTAATAGAGATTTTGTTTTCTATGATTTAAGGAGAGTGAAAAATGGAACAACAAGAGAAAATTGCTGTTCTGATTCCTTGTTATAATGAAGAAGCGACGATTTCAACAGTCATTGCAGACTTTAGACGAGAATTACCGGAAGCAGAGATTTACGTATATGACAACAATTCGACTGATACCACCTATGAACTTGCCGTGGCGTGTGGTGCAATCGTCAAAAAAGAACCAAGACAAGGGAAAGGAAACGTCATTCGGCAAATGTTTTTTGATATTGATGCAGATTACTATCTCATGGTGGATGGTGATGATACCTATCCTGCCGAAGCGGTGCATGGATTACTGGATAAACTTCGCTCAGGTGAAGCGGATATGGTAATTGGTGACCGACTTTCAAATGGGACTTACTTTGACGAAAACAAACGTCCGTTTCATGATTTTGGGAATAATTTAGTGAAAAACACAATCACACGATTATATAAAACAAAAATACGAGACGTCATGACAGGTTATCGAGGATTTAATCGTATTTTTGTCAAAAGTTTCCCGATCATGAGTTCCGGATTCCAAATCGAAACTGAGCTGACGATCCATGCCTTAGACAAAAAATTCAAATTGGTCGAATTGCCGATCGATTACCGAGACCGTCCAGAAGGCAGTGAATCGAAACTGAATACATTTTCTGATGGATTTAAAGTGATCATGATGATCGTTAAAATGTGGAAAGACTACAAACCATTGATGTTTTTTGGCATCTGGACCTTTTTCTTTTTTGTATTCGGCTTATTTGCCGGTGTTCCAGTGATCCGAGAGTATATGCTGACTCACTTTATCACACGGGTACCTTCTGCTATTTTAAGTACCGGATTGATGATCCTTGCCTTACTTTCATTAGTTACTGGGTTGATTTTAGATACTGTTGTAACGAATGCCAAAAAAGAATATGAACTAAATCTCTATCATGTCTATCATGAATGTCGAAAGCAAGAACAACAGAAATAACGTAGAAATAACCAAAGAAACTAGCTGGGAAGAATCTAGCTTCTTTGGTTATTTTTTTGCTTTTTGATACGCTAGTTATTTAGCTGTCCGAATCGTCACAAACTTCGCTACTACATATTCTTCCACACCGTAAGTTCCATTTTCCCGACCAAAGCCTGAATGCTTGACCCCTCCAAATGGCGTAGCTGAATTTGAAATAGCTGTATCATTGACACCGACCATCCCATATTGGAGTTTTTGGCTAACATTCGCGATCGTGTGGATATTCGTTGCGAAGAAGTAAGAAGCTAACCCAAAGATGGTATCATTGGCGTCTTTGATCACTTCTTCTTCTTCCTTAAACGCAATCAACGGAATCACTGGTCCAAAGGTTTCTTGATAAAAGATGTCCATTTCCTTCGTGACACCGTCCAAAACAGTGGGTTCAAAGAAATAGCCATGCGCATACTCGCCTTCTGTCAGTCGTTGCCCACCTGCTAAAATCTTGGCTCCTTTATCTACGGCATCTTTGATTTGTTCTTCTACCTTTTCCACACCTTCTTGATTAATCAAAGGACCTGTCGTTGGATCATCTAAGCCATTACCAACGGATACTTGTTTGATTTTTTCGACGATCAATTTCGTAGCTTCTTCTTTGATTGCTTCATGAAGAAAAATTCGATTAGGCGACGTACATACTTGTCCGTTATTGATGAATTTTGTTTTGATCAATTGATCCGTTGCTAATTCTAAATCTGCATCTGGAAAAATAATCAACGGCGCATGTCCGCCTAGTTCCATGGAAACTTTTTTCAACGTTGATGCTGCTTGTTTATTTAAGATTTGTCCTACTTCTGTCGAACCAGTGAAAGTGATTTTTTGCACGTCTTCTGATTCGGTTAGAATTTTACCGATCGTTGAGGAGTCTCCAGTCACGATATTGACGACCCCTGGAGGAAAGCCAGCTTGATCAAAAAGCTCCATTAACGCCAATGCAGAAAGCGGTGTCGCTTTTGCTGGTTTTAAGATAACCGTGCAGCCAGCCGCGATTGCTGGAGATATCTTACGGATAATCATATTGGATGGAAAGTTCCAAGGAGTGATTGCACCTACTACTCCAACTGGTTCTTTGCGTACTTGCCATTCATTGGTTGCCGGAGAAGGAATGATCTCGCCTAAGATTCTTTGCCCTTCGGCAGCATTCCACCGCAAATTTTCAACATTCGTGTTGATTTCTGAAGCAGCTTGTTTGAGTGGCTTTCCTTGTTCCATCGTCATGATCGTAGCTAAACGTTCACTGTCTTCTTCCACTAGATCTGCCATCTTGTTCATTAATTTTGCCCGTTGAGCAGGAGAAGTTTTTGACCACTCTTCAAATGCTTTCTTAGCGGCTTTGATTGCTTCGTGGGTTTCACTTTCTCCACCTTTTTGAACATTCGCTAAGGTTTCACCTGTTGCAGGGTTAATCACCTCGAAGGTACCTTCTGTTCCTGTCTGCCATTTGCCATTGATATAAAGACGAGTTTCGACTTTTGGTAAATCTCTTTTTGCCATGTGTCTCTTTCCTCCTTCTTATTCGGTACAAATCTACCCTAACACGGTTAAATTTAAAGCTCAAAGCATACGCATCAGATGACTTTTCTGCTTTCTGCTTTTAGCTCATCACTGAATCTACTGCAGGTGTCATCATAGCTGAAACCCGTTTGATTCGCTGCTCCTATCGATTCAGTTAAGTTCGGGATAGTTCCAAATTTCGCCTATCCAAAACCATTATATTTTCCACACTTTTAGTGATTTTATTCGAAAATATTATAAGATAATAAAATACTTTATGTTGGAGTGAAAATGTGTGAACAAAGACAGATATAAACAATTGAAACAAGCAGAATTAGGTGCAATCATCAGTATTGTCGCTTATATCGTAGTCTCGATACTGAAGTTGACTATCGGGAATCTCGCAAATTCTGAAGCGTTAAGAGCAGATGGCTTAAACAATTTTACGGATATCCTAGCTTCAGTTGCTGTATTGATTGGTTTGAGAATCTCACGCAAACCTGCAGACACTGAACATCGCTATGGTCACTGGAAAGCCGAAAATATTGCGAGTTTAATCACTTCGTTTATTATGTTATTGGTTGGTCTGGAAGTCTTGTACTCTTCGATTCTCTCGATTACTGACAAAAAAATGGAATCACCTGATATGACCGCAGCCATTGTGGGGATTGTCTCAGCGCTGATCATGTACGGGGTTTATCTCTTTAATAAAAAATTAGCCACGAAAGTCAATAGTCCAGGTTTACTAGCTGCTGCGAAAGATAATCTTAGTGACGCATGGACAAGTATCGGTACAGCTGTGGCTGTATTTGCAGCCTCCTTCAATTTAGGTTGGTTGGACAGTGTCGCTGCAATCGTCGTCGGTTTATTGATTTTAAAAACAGCGATTGACATCTTTAGAGAAAGCTCCTTTTCTTTATCCGATGGGTTTGATCAAAAAAAATTAGAGCGCTACAAACAAGCGGTCAATAATATCCCTGAAGTCCAAAGCGTGAAAAGTATCAAAGGGCGTACTTATGGTTCCAATACTTATGTAGATATCACTGTTACCATGGACCCTAATTTGACTGTCAAAGAAAGTCATGATATTTCTGATTTGATTGAACACACTTTATTTGAACAATTTCAAGTTCACGAAACGGACGTTCATGTCGAGCCTGTGGAGAAGTCTTGAATAGCTGATAAAAAATGAAAAAAGAATCATTCGCTTTTTTGAAAAGCGAGTGATTCTTCTTTTTTTAGCTTTCTACTAAATCATCTTCCATATCAAACTCTAATTGTTTGGCAGCATTCAGCTGGTCACTATAATAACTCGCTAGTTCTTCCGCTGATTGTGGGGTCAAATCTTCGAATGAGAAAGTGGTGTAAGCTTCCTGTGTTTCTCGACACACTGAAGTAATCTGCAACCCTTGTTGTTGATCAACAAATATATAGTTTTCTCCCGGAATGAATGATTCCCCGCCAGTTCTGATCCGAAAGCCATTAAAACTCATTTGATACATCTCAAAGATTTTCGAATCATAGGATAACTGACGATTGACTGTGATACTTAATGCTTCACTGTCACTTTCGATATCTCGGTTTTTACCGATCGTGATGGCATAAAACAAGCCATAAAGATTATAGACTGACCATACTAACGTAACAATATAACCAAATTCATAGCCTTCCCCACGAATCAATCGGTAAAGAGCAATGATACAAGCAAAAAGAATCCAGCAAAAAAGAACGATATGCGGGAACACCGTACGCCAATCAAATGCGTTACTCCCGACAATTTCTTTTTTCGTTACGTTGAATTTCTTTTGTGGTTTGAAAAATTCTTTTAATAATGCTCCTGTGTGGATCGGTGCCACAAAGCAATCATAAATGTGAGAACTCGTTAGATTTCTTATTTTAGGCACGTATAACCTAAAGGATAAGGTGATCATAACAAACGGCGGTAAAAAGAATAGTAACAATTGATGGTTGTTACTTCTTACA
>ERZ808028.2082-NODE-2082-length-10291-cov-5.016840_pt1 | contig 10291 bp, 8 predicted proteins | sample MGYA00380184_ERZ808028 | MGnify/ENA primary metagenome ERZ808028 (study PRJEB31490, sample SAMN06133397) | mouse gut metagenome | isolation source: J8_1 | host: mice | place: China: Chengdu | collected 2015-05 ...
AGAGGCTGGTTATGATTCTTTCCCGTCCACATGGGAAGAAGTGGAGAAAGCGGCAGAGTACTTTAACGGCCAGAACATTATCCCGGTTGCATTCGGCAACGGCGGAAAATGGCAGGCAAACTCTGATTTCCTGTCCACACTGGGCAACCGCTACACAGGCCCCGACTGGTTCATGAGCCTTGTGGCAAAGAGCGGCGCGGCGTTTACGGATGAAGCTTTCGTAAAAGCGCTGGCAGAGACACAGCGTCTGTTCACGGAGACGGATATCTTCAACGAGGACTTCAACGCGATCACAAACGAAGATGCGCGTGAGTATTATATCTCCGGCGACGCAGCTGCATTCATCGGCGGCAACTGGGATGAGTCCTACATCTGGGCTACCCTGCAGGAATCCGATGAAGAGAAGTTTAACAACATGGGCTTTGCGGTTCTTCCTCAGCCCGCAGACGCAACGGAAGCTCCGAACTCCCAGAACATCGGCCTCGGTTACGCTATAGCGATCAACCCGGCTGTGGCGGAAGATCCCGATAAGCTGGCGGCAGCGATCGATCTCGCAGAGTACATCACAGGACCTGCATTCGCAAGTTACGTAGCTGAAAACTATGCACTGGGCGGCCTGACAAAGGTTGCGGACGTAGACCTGAGCGCTTTCGACCAGATCACACAGGATTTCTACAACTGGTCCTATGTGGATACCGAGACATGTGAGATTTACGATTCCTACATCACAAACGCAGTGTGGGATGTTCTGAATACAGACCTGCAGACACTGATGAACGGCGATATCACACCGGAGGAAGTGGCTGCAAACGCACAGGCGGCATACGAAGCGAACTATTGATCGCCTGAAGCAGGAATATAATTAAGAAGTAAAAGAGTATAAGCAATGAAATTCTGCAAGCCGTTTTGCTTTGTCACAGCAGGCAGGACGGCTTGCTTCCATGATGGGAGGCTTTGTTTCCCATAAAAGAACAGAAAGGAGCAAAAGGGGGATCAAGCTATGTTGAATACTATCAAGCCCAAAAAAAGCACGATCATGCTGTACCTTCTGGTGCCGGTTGCCATGTTTGTCTTCACCGTGTTCGTTCCGCTTGTCACAGCGCTTGTCTACAGCTTTTTTGAGTGGAAGGGCGGTCCGGTCAAGACGTTTACCGGCCTGAGCAATTACGTGACACTGTTTCACGACAAAACCTTCTGGGAGGCGTTCGGACATAATATCTATCTGGTCATCGCCTGTATCATCGGACAGATCGGTATCGCTTTCATCCTTGTGATGATGATCAATTCCAAGCTGGTAAAATTAAAAGGCATACACAGAACTTTCGGATTTTTCCCGAGCACGATCTCCGCGGTCTGTATCGGCCTTATCTGGAACATGATCTACCATAATCAGTATGGTGTGCTGAACTGGTTCTTAAAGGCGATCGGGCGGGAAGATCTCTGTAAGGTGTGGCTGAATGAGCCGAAGCTCGTCATGCTTTTGGTTTCCATCCCGTTAATCTGGCAGTTCATCGGTTATTATATGATCATTATGCTTTCCGCCATTTCCTCCATCGATACGGAAGTTTTCGAGAGCGCGGAGATCGACGGGGCAAACGGAATACAGAGGGCGATCTATATCACGCTGCCCCTGATCAAAAATACGATGCTCGTCTGCATCACGCTCTGTATCGCGGGTAATATGAAAGCTTTCGACAATATCTTCGTTATGACGAAGGGCGGTCCCGGCACGGCTTCCATGGTTATGGCGATGTACGGTTATCAGGTTTCCTTCAACCAGAGTAATATGGGTTACGGAAGCTGTATCTCTGTAGGAATCTTCGTATTGTCGCTGATCGTGATCGGCGGTTCACAGGCACTGATCAAATACTTCACGAGAGAAAAGGAGGCCTGAACATGAAAGATAAAAACATGACGCATCCGGTGCAAAAAGGCATACTCTCTGTTTTCATGAACGGCGTGCTGCTCCTGTTTTCACTGAGCTGTATTTTCCCGATCATATGGATGATCTACTCTTCGCTGAAGGAGAAGAGAGCGTTCAACGCCAATATCGTGGGGCTTCCCAAAGAGCCGACTCTTGTGAACTACATACGTATCCTGTCCAACTCGGATTACCATCTGAGCGAATCCATGTGGAACAGCGTGCGGACTACGGGATTGTCCATCATCCTTATCGTACTGTTCAGCTTTATTGTGGGATATATTCTCGCCAGGGTTCATTTTAAGGGAAACAGGATCCTCTATGTGATGTTCCTGATGGGTATGCTGATCCCGATCCATTCCCTGCTTGTTCCGATCTATGTGGTATTCAGAAACTGCGGGATCTCCAACCAGTGGTATACGCTCCTGTTTCCCTATGTTTCCTTCGGGCTGCCGATGGGGGTATTCCTGATGGAAGGGTATGTGAAGGGGATCCCGGTATCTCTGGAGGAGGCGGCGGCTATCGACGGCAGCAGCTTTTCCAACACGCTGTGGCAGATCATTCTTCCGATCTGCAAACCGATCCTGATCACGATCGCGATCATTCAGGTATTCAGCTGCTGGAATGAATTCTCCTTCGCTTTAGTCCTGATCAAGGATGTGCATCTGCAGACGGTTCCGCTTGCGCTGACCCAGTTCAAGGGACAGTTCGCGTCGGATTATCCGAAGCAGATGGCGGCTATGCTGATCACCATGTCGCCCATCGTCGTCCTGTATTTTGCGTTCAGCAAACAGATCATCAAGGGGATGGTCGCAGGCGCGGTGAAAGGATAAAGTTTTATTTATGCAAGGTTCCCGGCGGCGGGTATGATGTGGGGACATGGTCCGCTGCCGATAAAAGTTTCATGGTTTTCCAGGGGGGAGGCTGTGGAACTTTTTTTGTTGGATATTGCATTGCAAAAGCGGGTTATGGTACAATGGGCATCAGTGTGTTTGGTACAGGACGCGTCGAACGTTGGGGGCGTATTTGTCATATAATATGTTGGATATGTCAAAATGAGGAGATTTCAGATGAAAAATACATACCAGAAAACGATCTATGCCTGTTTTATCGGCTATATCGTGCAGGCGGTGGTCAATAATTTTGTGCCGCTGCTGTTTTTGACTTTTGAGAAGACTTATCACATTCCGCTCGGTCAGATCACGATGCTGATCACGTTCAACTTCGGCGTGCAGCTTCTGGTGGATCTTTTGTCCGCCGGTTTTGTGGATAAGATCGGCTACAGGGCGTCTATCGTGGCGGCTCATGTTTTTTCGGCGGCGGGGCTGCTGGGGCTTACCATACTGCCGGCTATCGTGCCGGGCGCTTTCGGCGGGCTTTTGATCGCGGTGACGCTGTACGCCGTCGGCGGAGGCCTGATCGAGGTGCTGATCAGCCCGATCATGGAGAGCTGTCCCACCGACAACAAGGAAAAGGCGATGAGCCTGCTGCATTCTTTTTACTGCTGGGGGCATGTGGGAGTTGTCCTGCTCTCCACACTGTTTTTCAGGCTGTTCGGGATTGAAAACTGGAAAGCGCTGGCACTTGTCTGGATGCTGATACCGGTTGTGAACGGGATCGTCTTTATGAGGACGCCGATCGCCTCTCTGATGGAAGAGGGGGAGAAGGGGATGTCGATGGCGGAACTGTTCCGGGAAAAGGTGTTTTGGGTATTGCTGATCATGATGGTCTGCGCCGGCGCCAGCGAGCAGGCGGTGAGCCAGTGGGCGTCCACCTTTGCCGAGAAGGGGCTGGGCGTCAGCAAGACCGTGGGGGATCTGGCGGGACCGATGGCTTTTGCGGTGCTGATGGGGTTAGCAAGGGCATTTTACGGGAAGTTCGGGGATAAGATCGATCTGGATAAGTTTATGCTGGGCAGCGGCGGGCTCTGCATCGTTTCCTATCTGATGATCTCCCTGATGCCGTCCCCGGTATTGTCTCTGCTGGGCTGCGGGATCTGCGGGCTGTCCGTGGGCATCATGTGGCCGGGGTCTTTCAGCAAGGCTTCGGCGCGCCTCAGAAAGGGCGGCACGGCGATGTTTGCGCTGTTAGCTTTAGGCGGCGATCTGGGATGTTCCGGCGGGCCCACGCTGGTGGGCTATGTGGCGGGACTGTTTTCGGAGGACTTGAAGAAGGGGATCCTGGCGGCGGTCATTTTCCCGGTGCTGCTTGTGGTGTCGATACTGGTGATCAGGCAGGGGAGAGGGACGGCGGATCGATCGGGATCATAAGCTGTTTTTGCGGTATTCGCCGGGGCTTACGCCTTTTTTCTGGTGGAAGAGCCGGGAGAAGTACAGTGGGTCCGCATAGCTGACGGAATGGGCGACAGCGCGGATAGAGAGATCTGTGGTGCGCAGCAGGATGCAGGCCTGTCTGATTCGGTAGTCCAGCAGATAGTCCCGCAGAGACATACCTGTGGCGGATTTGAAGATCCGGTGGAGATAGGAACGGTTGAGCCGCAGGTGGTCTGCGATATCCTGCACGGTGACGGGATCGCAGTAGGAACTTTCGATGAAACTTAAGGCTTCCTCCACATAAGAATTTTTCTTCTCCGGGAAAGCGGGAGAACTGCCCGGGAATTTTTCTGTCAGCAGATAAAGGTATTCGTACATAATGCTGTTCATCCGGAGATCTTTGTTTTCGGGCAGCCTGTCTGCCTCGAACATTTTTTCATGGCACAGGCGCATCCGGTCATCCCAGTCGTAATGAAAGACGAGGCTTTCCGGCAGGGAGGTCCGTTCCAGATAGCTTTTTACCTTCACACCCTGCATACCGATCCAGGTATAGCTCCAGGGTGTTTTTTCGTCCGCCTTGTAATAGATCAGCTCCCCGGGACAGATCAGGAAGGCGTCGTCCTTTTTCAGGCGGAAGAGTTTTCCTCTGGCTTTGTAGATACCGGAACCTTCCAGTATGTAGTGGACAAGATAACCGCCCCGCATAACAGGGCCGTAGCTGTGTCCGGGACTGCAGTTTTCATAGCCGCAGGTATAGATCATGGCGTCAATGTTCCGGGTGAAATCGTTGGAAAAAATATAGTCCTGCATGAGTCGTCTCCTCTTTTGTAAGATATCTTTTTCTTTTATCTGTCACAAATCCTAATGTAAAGGTCACAAATCTCCATATATTTTCTATTGTAGCGGATTATAATTAGAAATACAAGAGCCGGCTAAACAAATCGACACAGACAATGTGGGAATAGAGGAGGAGCATCAGGATGGATGCGAATAAGCGTCAAAGATATGAGAAGATTTCCGCGGAACTGACAAGGCTGTCAGGCGGAAAAGAAAATATTCAGGGCGTGGCACATTGTGCCACAAGGCTCAGGATCGTTTTAAAAGATAATGATCTGGCGGATTTAAAGGCAATGGAGGAGGTGGATCTCGCCAAAGGCGTGTTTGTGGCAGGGGATCAGGTGCAGATCATTTTCGGCGCCGGCCTGGTCAATGATGTGTATGAGGTGTTTGCGGAATCCAACAATATGAAAAATATGAGCCTCAGCGACTTAAAGACCGTGGCAAACCAAAAGATGAATCCGCTCCAGCGGGTGATCAAAGCGCTGTCGGACGTGTTTGTGGATATCATGCCGGGCATCCTTGCGGCGGCTCTTTTGACAGGGCTTTCCGGTGTTCTCGGAAATATGGATTTTGTCAGGGCAAATGAAACTCTTTCTGGTATCAATACGCTGATCAACATTGCCTCCGGTGCTATTTTCGGTTTCCTGCCGCTGGCGGTGGCGTACAGTGCCTGCAAGCGGTTCAGCGGAAGGCCTATCCTGGGTATTGTGATGGGCTGCATCATGCTGAGCGGTTCCCTGACAGATGCCTATGCGGCGGCGCAGGGGACAGCGGAAGTCACAACTTTACATATATTCGGCCTGGGCGTCCAGCTCGTGGGGTTCCAGGGAGGCATTATCGTAGCACTGCTGATGGGATTTGTGACGGCGAAACTGGACAATTTCTTTGAGAAGAAGGTGCCGGAGGTGATCAGGCTTTTAGTATCTCCGCTGTTGACGACCCTGGTGGGCGCGCTGCTTTTATTTACGGTGATCGGTCCTGTGGGAAGAGGGCTCTCCAGCGGTATCACCAACGCTCTGGTGTGGATGACGCAGAACCTTGGCGTGTTCGGCTACGCGGTGTTCTCCGGGCTGCAGCAGCTTGTGGTCATCACGGGCCTTCACCATATCTTCGGCGCTATCGAGGCGCAGCTTCTCGCCGATACGGGCCGGAACTTCTTAAATCCGCTGATGTCCGTGGCGATCATCGCCCAGGGCGGTGCGGTGCTCGGCTATCTGGTGCGCCATAAAAAGAGTACGAAAACCCGTGAACTCTGCATTCCCAGTTTTGTCTCGGTGTTGTTCGGCATCACGGAGCCGGCGCTGTTCGGTATCAACCTGAGATATAAATTTCCCATCATCGGCGGCTGTATCGGTGGCGCTCTGGGCGGTATTGTGGTATACTTTACGAATCTGGCGGCGGTAGGCTTCGGTACTACGGTGGTGCCGGGCATTGCGCTGGCGGATCCTGCGGGGAACGGCTATGTGAATTATGTGATCGCCCATGCGGTGGCATTGGCAGGCGGTTTTATTATGACGCTGGTACTAGGGAATTTTATGGATAAGCTGCCGGATGCACCGGATGAGAAGAAGGAAAATAAAGGTGGAGAAGCCGGCAGGACGGCATCGGAGGAGGTTCCGGCTGAAGAGGCGGAACGGAATGAACCTGAGGAGGAAGCTTTTTATGCCCATGCAAAGGGACGGCTGATCCCCATGGAAGAAGTGAAAGATGAGACATTTGCCAGCAAGGTGCTGGGTGACGGTGTTGCCGTGGAGCCGGAGGAGGGAAAGGTATATGCCCCGGCGGACGGAACGATCCTGAGTGTCTTTGACACAAAACATGCGGTCTGCTTTGCCAGCGCATACGGCACGGAAATCCTGATCCATATCGGTATCGATACGGTGAATCTGCAGGGTAAATTTTTTACCGCCCATGTGAAGGACGGCGATGCGGTGAAGCAGGGACAGCTCCTGATCGAGTTTGACAAAGAGCAGATTGAGAAAGCAGGTTATAATACGGCGATTCCGATGATCTTTACGGATATGCCGGAAGGAAAAGTGCTCGAAAAGACGGCGCCGGGCAGCATCGACAGCAGCAAGGTCGCAGGAATCTTAAAGAGAGCATGATACTGAGGGAACAGTATGGAAAGAAAACTGATTTTTTTGGATATTGACGGGACGCTGATCACGGCGATGAAAAAACCGTCGCTGCAGACGGTGAAAGCGGTCCGCAGCGCGAGGACAAAGGGACATAAGGTATTTCTCTGTACAGGAAGAAACATGCCTATCATAGGGGAGGATATCCGGGAGGTGGGATTCGACGGTATCATCTCCAGCGCCGGAGGGCATGTGGAAGTGGGGGAGCGGGTGCTGTTTGACCACCTGCTTCCGGAGGAGACCATACAGGAGTGCCTTGCGCTGTTCCATGACCACGGTGTTTACTGCAGGATCGAAAATGAGGACGGTATCTATACGGATCCGCAGATGGAGGCGCTTTTGAAGCATGCGGAGGCGGATCAGGGCAATTCCGAACTGATCCGGATGCAAAAAGAGATTGAAGCCGGCATTCCCATCCGTCCCTATGAACAGTATCCCAAAAAGGGCGCCTACAAGATCTGTTTTACCGCATCTGCATTAGAGGCGGTGGAGGAGACAAAGCCGTATCTGGAGGATCGGTTTGCGTTTGTGGTGCATCCCTACGGGGACAGCACATCCTGCTTCAACGGAGAGATCATTCCTAAAGGGATCGATAAGGGAAAGGGCATGGAGATCGTCTGCGAGCATTTCGGCATGGGCAGGGATGATACCATCGCTTTCGGCGACAGTATGAATGATTATGAGATGATGCAGTTCGCAGGGATCAGTGTCGCCATGGGAAACGCCTGCAGGGAATTGAAGAGGATGGCGGACCGGGTCTGCAAGAGCGTGGAGGAGGACGGAATCTATTATGAATTTTTGAAGATGGGACTGATATGAGGAGAGGCCGGGGAGATTCCCCGGTTTTTCTATTCCCTCATTTTTTTGTAAAGAATGTCTGATAATTCCCTCATTTTTTCGTGCGAAGGCTTGATAATTCCCTCATTTTTTTGTAAAATAAAGAAAAAATTCCCTCATTTTTTTGTGGCGAAGTTATATTTTCACGCGTACGCGGGTATACTGATCATGGCAGGAGGGGGAAGATATGAGAGGAAATATGGCTTATCTGAGAAGAAAAACGGACGATTTTTTAAGAGCGTGGAAGGAGAATCCTGACAGAAAACCGCTGATCATAAAAGGACCCAGACAGATCGGAAAGACGGAATCCATCCGGAAATTCGGAGCGGAGAACTATGAAGAGGTCATCGAGATCAATTTTGTGGAGGAGCCCAAGTATAAACTGATCGTGGAGGACGGCTATAAAACGGCGGATATCATCAAAAATATTTCCCGCATGGATCCGGCGAAAAAGTTTGTCGAAGGAAAAACGCTGCTTTTTTTTGACGAGCTGCGGGAGTTCCCGGAGATCGCGACGGCGTTAAAGTTTTTCTGTCAGGACGGGAGGTTTGACGTGATCTGCAGCGGTTCCATGCTGGGCATCAACTATGGCAGGATCGAGAGCAACAGCATCGGTTATAAGGAAGATTACCGGATGTATTCTTTTGACTTTGAGGAATTTCTGTGGGCGAAGGGATATGATGATTCTTTTACGGAGGATCTGTTTGCGCACATGACGGAGCTTGTACCTTTCGGCGAAGCGGAACTTTCCCTGTGTCAGGGACTGTTTCTGGATTTCTGTATTCTGGGCGGGATGCCGGCGGTAGTCAGGGAGTATATCGCGAAGGGAACTTTCGAGGGCTCTCTGGCGATCCAGAGGCAGCTCCTCACAGACTATGAGGAGGATGTCAGGAAGTATGCGGGCGGCCTGGATCAGACAAGGATACTGAATGTCTTTAGGCAGATCCCGGTGCAGCTTGCCAAGGACAATAAAAAGTTCCAGATATCGAAGGTGGCTTCGGGCGCCAGATTTAAGGATTACAGGGGCTGCATAGAGTGGCTGGCTGACGCGGGGATCGTCAATATCTGTTACTGTATGAACTATCCGGAACTTCCGCTGAAGGGGAATTTTGACGAGACGAAGTACAAGATCTATTTTGCGGACAGCGGGCTTCTGGTGGCGATGTTTGACGAGGAGGCGCAGGAGGATCTGCGGGCGAACAGAAATCTGGGCGTCTATAAAGGCGCGCTCTACGAGAACGTGGTGGGGGAGGCACTCGCAAAGAGCGGCTACGGCTTATACTATTATAAGAGGGAGGATTCCACGCTGGAGGAGGATTTCTTTGTGCGGACGATGCGGAGCCTGATCCCGATCGAGGTGAAGGCGACGAACGGCCGGGCAAAATCACTGAAGGTGCTGATCGGCTCCGATAAATATGAGGACATTCAATACGGCATCAAATTTACTGGCGGGAATATCGGGTTTGACAATAATATCTATACGTTCCCCTATTTTCTGGCGTTTTTGCTGAAGAGGTATCTGGCGGGGAGGGTGTAGATGTGTTACTGCCGCAGGGGTTTTTATAAATATCCTTATTAAAATATTGATATTGGATAGTGAACTTATTATAATGATACTGATCATGTAAAATATTTGATAATTGCTGCAATATATAAAGTAAGCCATGGACAGCGGGGGTGTGCAGATATGGGAATCTACCTGAATCCTGGAAATGAACAGTTTACGGTTTCTGTCAATTCCGAATTATATGTGGATAAGACGGAACTTATAAAATATACAAACAGCCGTATCGGAAAGGACAGGCCGTTAATCTGCTCCAGCCGGCCGAGAAGATTCGGGAAAACAATGGCGGTCACAATGCTTGCGGCATATTACAGCAAAGGGTGCAGTTCTGAAAAATTGTTTGCAGGATTTATGATAGGCCGGGATCCTTTTTTTAAAGAGCACTTAAATCAATATAATGTGATCTTTTTGGATATTCAATGGATGTATGGGAATGCGCTGGAGGAGATGAAAAGAAATTCTTCCATTGAAGTGGTGGGTTATATTCAGGAACAGGTGATCGCTGAGTTGAAGAAAGAATATCCGGAATATGTCAAAGAGACGGATATTTCATTGCCCTCCGTACTGGCAAATATTAATGCTCTCACAAAAGAACAGTTTATCATCATTATTGATGAGTGGGACTGCCTGTTCCGGGAAGATAAAAATAATGAAAAACTCCAAAAGGAATATATCAATCTGTTGAGGGGGGTGTTTAAAGGTACTCCGTCAGGAGCGTTCC